>Ga0182030_10000503_pt1 | contig 73909 bp, 75 predicted proteins | sample 812S3MmetaG_FD_121299 | JGI IMG/M metagenome (GOLD analysis project Ga0182030, IMG submission 121299) | Permafrost microbial communities from Stordalen Mire, Sweden - 812S3M metaG (Illumina Assembly) | ecosystem: Environmental > Terrestrial > Soil > Wetlands > Permafrost | place: Sweden...
CCAACGTGGGCTGCGCCCGGCTCGCCGCTCCAAGAGGGCATCGCCACGCCATTTCGTCTGTTGCGGCCAGCCGCATCATTTCGCGACTTTCCCCGTTCATTTCGATATCTGCGTGTTCGACGGATTCGATAACTTGCATCTCGCAGTGGTGAATTATGGATCCGTTCAGATAGTTGATGAAGAAAATCTATTCGCTATTCTTCAACCGGTTGCTCCGAGTAATTCACCCTTGCTGCCAAAATACCGATAAAGGGTGCGAAGTGAAACACCCGCAATGGCGGCAATCGTCGACAACTCGGTTGCCGTGTAGCCGCGAACCAGGAAGGCGTGAACCGCGGCGGCGACTATCTCGCGGTGCGTCGTCGCGATCCGTTCGTGCGTCGGCACCTTGCGGTAACTGGGCAGAGAGGCAGTTGAGCGGCGGCGCGCCATGTGCCGCAGTGTGCCACAGATGCACTACGCCGCACGATTGCGGACTCCCCGGGACGTTTCGTTCACGCCCGTTATATCCGCGTATTGCAAAAACAAACCGTCGGACCAGCCTGTCATGATCCGCCATTGAATTAATTGCTCTTGGTGTTGCTCAGGGCGAATTTTATGGTGTACGGTTCAGCGCAGCCGCGTGGCCTCGGTCACAGTATTTCCGAGCCAAGCCAATATCGAGCTCACGAAGGGGGCTTTTGTCAATGCAGCGTCGGGTGGGGCCTGGTGGAGGCTCGGGTTGATCGCCTCGGATACCCTCTCGAAGACCCTCAATGGTCTGGCCAGGCCAGTTGGCGCCGTCGGCGAGTTTTTCGCGATGTCGCTGGATGCGTTCCTGGCGATGTTTCGGCGTCCCTTCGCGGTGCGCGAGTTCCTCGAGCAGACCTGGTTCGTGGCGCGCGTGTCGCTGCTGCCCACCATGCTGCTGGCGCTGCCGTTCACCACGCTCGTGGTGTTCATCCTCAACGTGCTGGTCATCCAGATCGGGGCGGCAGACGCGTCGGGCACCGGCGCTGCGGTCGGCGCCGTGAACCAGATCGGGCCGATGGTCACCGTGCTTGTTGTGGCCGGTGCGGGGGCAACGGCGATGTGTGCTGACCTGGGTGCGCGAACCATCCGCGAAGAACTCGACGCGATGCGGGTGATGGGCATCGACCCAATCCAGGCCCTAGTGGTGCCCCGGGTGCTGGCGGGAACCCTTGTTGCACTCATGCTTTCGGCGTTGGTAACGATGGTCGGTTTGGTCGGCTCGTTCGGCTTCTCGGTGTATATCCAGCACGTCACGCCGGGTGCGTGGGTGGCGGGTCTGCCCGTTCTCGTCGGGCTGTCTGATGTCATCATCGCGATGATCAAGGCGATGCTGTTCGGGCTGGCCGCAAGCTTGATTGCCTGTTACAAGGGGACCACGGTGGGTGGTGGACCGTCTGGTGTCGGCAACGCAGTGAACGAGACGGTCGTCTACACGTTTATGGCGCTGTTCGCGATCAACGTGATAGCGACCGCCGTGGGTGTGAAGGTGAGCCCCAGATGAGCCACGCCGTTCCGAGTGCGTACTTCGGGCGCGCCGGCCTGCTGGCAAAAAGCTTTGCCGCCGAGTGGAACCGTGTTGGTCGGCAAGTGCAGTTCTATGCCAGCACGTTGCGGTCAGTTGGCGACGCGGTCGCCAACTACAGAGTCGAACTTCTTCGCTTGGTCGCTCAGATGGCTTTGGGTACAGGTGCGTTGATCCTCGTTGGAGGCACCGTGGTCATCGTCGGGTTCCTGACGCTTTCCGCCGGAGCTCTGGTCGCTGTTCAGGGCTACAACGTTCTAGCCAGCGTCGGTGTCGATGCGTTGGTGGGGTTCGTGTCGTCTTATGTCAACGTGCGCCTATCCGGGCCGCTGATCGCTACGGTCGGTCTGGCCGCCACCATTGGCGCTGGCGCGACCGCGCAGCTTGGCGCCATGCGCATTAACGAAGAGATCGACGCGCTGGAAGTGATGGGCGTGCGGTCGGTGGCGTATCTGGCATCCTCGCGGCTCGTGGCGGGCGTCATCGTCATTGTCCCTTTGTATTGCGTCGCGCTGCTCACGTCGTTCGTCGCATCGAAAGCTGTCGTCGCCGTTTACGGGCAGTCGTCGGGTGTTTACGACCACTACTTCAACACGTACTTGATGCCCACCGACATGCTGTGGTCGGTCCTGCTGGTGATCATCTCCGGCACCGTGGTGATGCTGGTGCACACCTATTACGGCTATACCGCCTCGGGCGGTCCCGCCGGGGTGGGCGAGGCAGTCGGACGCGCAGTACGGGCCTCGCTGGTCACCGCGGTTTTCGTGGTCCTGCTGGCGTCACTGGCGATCTATGGCCACACCGGTAACTTCCACCTCGCGGAATGACGGCGTGAAGCGCAAATCAGGCGAGAGCCGGCTCCACCCGGCATGGTGGACCGCGATCCTTGTGGTGACGATCATGACGGTGGTCCCGTTGTGCCTGGCGATGTTCAACAGATCGTTCAACCCCTATGTGCCGGTAACGCTAACGTCCGACAGGGCGGGTTTGATGATGGAGGCCGGCGCCAAGGTGAAACTGCGTGGGGTGGAAGTCGGTGAGGTCGCCGCCATCTCTGGGGGCAAGCAACCGGTCAGCCTGAAATTGCACATCAACCCTGACCAAATCAGCTACATCCCCGCCAACGTTGAGGCCCAGATCAGGGCCACCAGCGCCTTCGGCAACAAATACGTTGACCTGGTCTATCCCGACAACCCCAGTTCCAGAAGGCTTTCGGCCGGTGAAGTGCTGCACTCACGCAACGTCTCCACCGAGGTCAACACCGTGTTCCAGAATTTGGTTGATCTGCTTCACCAGGTCGATCCGTCGAAGCTCAACGCTGTGCTCACCACGCTCGCCGAGGGGCTACGCGGCCAGGGGGAGCGGATCGGGGAAGCGATCACCGACGCCAACGAGGTGCTCATGGCGGTGAACCCGCGCAGCCCGACGATCCGCCAAGACTGGCGGGCCGTGGGGGCGGTCAGTGACACCTTCGGCGCGGCGGCAAAGAACATCCTGACCACTCTCGACGCGGCCAGCACCACCAGTGCCACGGTCACCGACCACGCAAAATCCCTAGACGCCTTGTTGCTCAACGCGATCGGGCTCGCGCACACGGGCATCAACACGATCGGGCCCAACGAGGACGATCTGATTCGGGCCGTCAACATTCTCGAGCCCACCACCAACCTGCTGCTGAAGTACAACCCCGAATACACCTGCCTGCTGGTGGGCAGCAAGCATTTCCTTGACACCATTGGGTACAGCGCCACCGGTGGTGCCAACGGGTACAGCCTGATCACCGACTCCGCGATCATGTTCGGCGAAGACCCGTACGCGTACCCCGACAATCTGCCCATCGTGGCGGCCAAGGGTGGCCCGGGCGGAAAGCCGAGCTGTGGGTCGCTGCCAGACGCCGCGAAGAACTATCCCGTGCGCTATGTGGTGACCAACACGGGCTGGGGAACCGGCATGGATATCCGGCCCAACATCGGCCTGGGTCACCCGTGTTACGCCCAATACTTCCAAGTGACCAGAGCGGTCCCGCAGCCGCCCAGTGTCCGTTGCCAGGGGCTGCCCTCACCCGGCCTGGCGGTCCCCCCGCCGGGACCGCTGCCGCTGCCGCCGCCGGTAGGGCCAGGCCCCTAAGCGCAGCCGGCCCCACCAGCCCCTGACCGACCCGACTGCCCCCTGACCGACCCGACCGAAAGGATCCGTGATGAGACGAAGCCTCACTGGCATCCTCGTGCGCCTGAGCATCTTTATGGTCGTGTGCGTACTGGGCATCGTGGGAATCATCGCGGTGTTCGGGCAACTGCGTTATCAATCGGAGAAGGTCTACAACGCCCTATTTGCCAACGTCAGCGGGCTTCGGGGCGGCAACTTCGTGCGCATCGCCGGCGTGGAGGTGGGCAAGGTCAAGAGCATCAGTGTCAACGACGACGCCACCGTCACAGTGGCGTTCTCCGCCGACGACTCCGTCGTGCTGACCCAGGGCAACCGGGCAGCGATCCACTACGAAAACCTCATCGGAGACCGGTATCTGGCGCTCGAGGAAGGCGCCGGATCGGCTCAGCTGCTGCGCCCCGGCCAAACTATCCCGCTCGAAAGAACTGAGCCCGCTTTAGATTTGGAGGCCTTGATCGGGGGATTCCGCCCATTGCTGCGTGCCCTGGATCCCGAGCAGGTCAACGCGTTGACTGGAGAACTCATTGCGGCATTCCAGAACCAGGGTGCCACGATCAGCTCCTTTCTGACTCAAACGGCCTCGGTGACAAACACCTTGGCTAACCGTGACCAGCTCATCGGCCAGGTGATCGGTAACCTCAACACGTTGCTGGGGTCACTGGGCGATCAGAGCAAGCAGTTCGACAAGGCTGTCGTGTCGGTGTCGGAGTTGGTGCAGGGTCTGGCCGAGCACCGCGGTGACATAACCACCGGGGTGGCCTACCTGAACGCCGCTGCCGGGTCGGTCGCGGACTTGCTGACTCAGGCACGTCCCCCGCTGCAAAACACCGTCCACCACGCCGACCGCACGGCCGGGCTGATCGTCGCCGACCACGAATACCTGGACAACCTGCTAGAGCATCTGCCAGAGAAATACGGGATCCTCGCGCGGCAGGGCCTGTACGGGGACTTCTTCAGCTTCTATCTGTGCGATGCGATCCTCAAGGTCAACGGGAAGGGCGGCCAGCCGGTATATGTGAAGGTCGCCGGCCAGGCCTCGGGCAGGTGCACGCCGAGATGAAACGATTCAGCGAACGCAACCCCTTGATCATCGGCGCCGTCGGACTGACTCTGGTCTTCGGTCTTGTGCTGGCGGCGCTGGAATTTGACAAGCTGCCGTTCTTTTCCAGCGGCAAGACTTACAGCGCCTACTTCGCTGAAACCGGTGGGCTCAGGGGCAACGCCGAGGTCGAGGTGTCGGGATATCGGGTCGGTCAGGTGTCCAGCATCAAACTCGACGGGCCCAAAGTGCTGGTAACGTTCAAGATCGCCGACAACATCCGGCTCGGGGACCGTGCCGAAGCCGCCATCAAGACGAACGCCCTGCTGGGCACCAAGGTTCTTGAGGTCGCCCCTCGCGGAAAAGGCCAACTCGCACAAGTCATCCCGCTGGAGCGCACTACCTCCCCATATCAGCTCTCCGACGCGCTCGGCGATCTGACGAAGACCATCAGTGGCCTGGACACCCACCAGCTGTCCGATTCGCTGGCCACAATCGCCGAGACCTTCAAGGACACTCCGCCGGATCTGAAGATCGCAGTCGAGGGGGTGTCGCGGTTCTCCGAAACTCTCAACGCCCGCGATGAGCAGCTGCGCAACCTGCTGGCCAACGCCAATAAGGCCACCGGGGTGCTGGCCCAGCGCAGCGACCAAATTGTCGGTCTGGTCGCCAACACGAACGCACTGCTGGCGTCACTCTTGTCGCAACGCAGTGCACTCGACCAGATCGCGGGCAACGTTTCAGCGTTGAGCACACAGTTGTCGGGCCTGGTCGCCGAGAACCGTGCACAGCTCAAGCCCGCCCTGGACAAGCTCAACGGGGTGCTGACCATCCTCGATAACCGCAAGGAGCGAATCCAGCAGTCCGTCAAACTGCTCAACACCTACGCCATGTCGCTTGGGGAGTCTGTGGCATCGGGCCCGTTCTTTAATGCATACATCGCTAATCTGTTGCCCGGTCAGTTCGTTCAGCCCTACATCGACGCCGCGTTTTCTGACCTGGGTCTGGATCCGCACGTGCTGCTGCCCTCGCAGCGCACCGACCCGCCCACCGGCCAACCTGCCACCCCACCACTACCGATGCCATACCCGCGCACCGGTCAAGGCGGTGAACCACGCCGCACACTGCCCGACGCGATCACCGGCAACCCGGGCGACCATCCATGCCCGCTGCCCGGCACGGGCTGCTATCCCTACCGCGAGCCGCCCCCGGCGCCAGCGCCGGGCGGGCCGCCGCCAGGTCCGCCGGCGCCGGCAGCGCCGGGGTTGGCCTCGGTGCCCGAACCGAACCCATCCCCGGTGCTCGCGCCGGCGCCCGGCGAGCCCGGGCCCACGCCCACCGGGCAGATGCCCCTGCCGCCGGCACTGGCAGGAGCGGGCCAATGAGGTCATCGCGAAGAGTCAGAGGGGCGTTGGCCGTCGTGCTGGCGGTGGTACTGGCGGGCGGCATCACCACGCTGGCACTCAACCTGAGCGGCGTCGGCAAGAAGCGCATCGTGGCCTATTTCGACAACAGCAACGGCATCTTCACCGGCGACGATGTGCTGATCCTGGGCGTGCCGGTGGGCACGATCGAAAAAATTGAGCCCGAGCCGTTGCGGGCGAAGATCACCTTCGACGTGGATGACACATACAAAGTGCCCGCTGACGCAAAAGCCCTGATTATCTCGCCGACACTGGTGACCGCGCGGGCAATCCAACTAACCCCGGTTTACACCGGGGGGCCCACCATGGCCGACGACGCGGTCATACCGCAGCAACGCACCGCGGTGCCAATGGAATTCGACGATCTGCGCCAACAACTCGAGAAGTTGACTCAGACCCTGCAGCCAAACCAACCGGGCGGGCAAAGCACTCTTGGCGAATTCGTCAACACCGCCGCTGACAACCTGCGCGGTCAGGGAGCCAACATCCGCGAAACCTTGATCAAAGTCTCCCAAGTCTTTTCGGCGCTGGGTGACCACAGCAACGACGTCTTCGGCACTGTGAAAAACCTGGCGACTCTGGTGTCGGCCCTGCAGTCCAGCACCGACCTGATGCGCCAGCTCAACCAGAATCTGGCCACAGTCACGAGTCTGCTCGCCGATGATCCCGGCGCGATCGGCAACGCCGTCAAGAACCTCAACACCGCTGTCAGCGACGTGCAGTCCTTCATCGCCGAGAACCGCGAGCCGCTGGGGACCGCCTCGGACAAGCTCACCTCGATCTCCAAGGCGCTCGTCGACAGCCTCGATGACATCAAACAAACACTGCACATTTCGCCGACGGCATTCCAGAACTTCATCAACATCTACCATCCGGCGTACGGCGCGTTCACTGGCTCTTTGGCCCTGAACAATTTCGCCGACCCGATCAGCTTCCTGTGCGGCGCGATCCAGGCGGCGTCGCGGCTCAACAATGAGCAGTCGGCCAAGCTGTGTGTGCAGTATCTGGCGCCGATCATCAAGAACCGCCAATACAACTTCCTTCCGCTGGGTGGGAACCCCTTCGTCGGCCCGATAGCCCGGCCCAACGAGGTCACCTTCAGCGAGGACTGGCTGCGCCCTTTGACCGAGCCTGGACGCGTCAGGGACTTCTACGAAGGTCCGCTTCCCGATGAGGGCCCAATCCCGGCGGGTACCACCCCGCCGGTGGCGGCGCCCATCGCACCGCAGGCCGGTGCACCGCCCGCGGCCCCGCAGGCGATACCGACGGGACACGCGGGGCCGCAATCGGTTCCGGCCGAGGCCACCCAGACGGATCCCGCCGCTGGGCTGTCCGGCCTGATGGTGCCTCCCGGAGATGGGTCATGACCCGGGCCGTATGGAGACCAACCGGGGTGACTGCGGTCGCTGCGTTGCTGGCGCTGGCTCTGATGTCGGGCTGTGGGTGGCGCGGACTCAACTCGTTGCCACTGCCCGGCACCGCCGGCGGCGGGCCGGGCTCCTACACCATTCAGACGGAGTTGCCCGATGTCACCACCCTGCAGCAAAACTCGCGGGTGCGCGTCGCTGACGTGACCGTCGGCAACGTCGCCAAGATCGAGCGTCGGGGCTGGCACGCGCTGCTGACGCTGCGGCTGGCCGGAGACGTTGACCTGCCGGCCAACGCCACCGCGAAACTCGGGCAAAACAGCCTGCTGGGATCGGTCTACGTCGAGTTAGCGCCGCCGACCGGCGCAGCGCCGCAGGGCAAGCTGCACCAAGGTTCGCTGATCCCACTGTCCTCGGCGGGTTTGTACCCCACTACCGAACAGACGCTATCGGCGGTCTCGCTGCTGCTCAACGGCGGAGGTGTTGGCCAGCTCCAAGACATCACCCAGGCGTTGAGCACCGCCTTCGCTGGACGTGCGCACGACCTCAGAAGCCTCATCACTCAACTTGACAACTTCGTCGCCTATTTGAACGACCAGTCCGGCGACATCATCTCGGCCACCGACAAACTCAACAATCTGGTCGGCCAGTTCGCCGCCGACAAACCCCTGGTCGACCGCGCGCTCAAGACCATTCCCGACGCGCTGGCGGTGCTCAAAGGCCAGCGGGCACACCTAGTCGATGCCGTCGATCAGCTCGGCAAGTTCGCAGCGCTGACCGCCAACGCGGTCAACCAGACCAAGGCCAACCTGGTTGCCGAATTACGCCAAGTCGGGCCGGTTTTGGATTCGCTGGCCAACGCCGGCCCGGCGTTGACACGCTCACTGAGCCAGCTGGCCACCTACCCCTGGCCAAACGAAACCCTTGATAAGTGGCTTCGCGGTGACTACGCCAATCTCACGGCAGTCATCGATTTGACCCTGAGCCGCCTCGACGCGAGTTTGTTCACCGGCACCCGATGGGAAGGTAACTTCACCGAGCTAGAAATGCAGTGGGGCCGCACAATCGGCCAGATGCCCAGCCCCTACACAGCTGGTAATCCCCTGGTCGTACCGTATCGGCGGGATCAGGGACCCTAACATGAACCTCACGCGCAGAATCAAGATACAGCTGGCGACTTTCGCTGTCATCGCGATCGTCGGCATGGCCATCATCGGGCTGGGCTACATGCGATTGCCGGCGCTGCTGTTCGGTGTCGGCCACTACAACGTCACGGTAGAGCTGTCCGAGGCGGCCAACCTATATCCCAGCGCTAACGTCACCTACCGCGGCACTGAAGTTGGCCGCGTCACCGCGGTACGTCTGACCAACACCGGGGTGGCGGCCGAGCTGTCCCTCAAGTCCGACGTCCCCATCCCCTCGGACCTCGACGCCCAGGTGCACAGCCAGACCGCCGTCGGCGAACAGTACGTCGCGCTGCTGCCGCGCAACGCAACGTCCCCACCACTGAAAAACGGTGACGTGATCCCGCCCAGCCACACCTCGGTGCCACCCGACATCAACCGACTGCTCGACGCCGCCAACCGCGGCGTCCGCGCGATCCCGCACGACAACCTCAAAACCGTCGTCGACGAAAGCTACACGGCCTTCGGCGGTCTAGGCCCAGAATTCTCCCGGTTCGTCAAGGGATCCACGTCGCTGGCCATCGACGCGCAGCACAATATCGACGCGCTTACCGCGCTGATCGACGGCACCAAACCAGTCCTGGACACGCAAACCGACACCAGCGACGCGGTGCAATCATGGGCTCGACACCTGGCCAGTATCACCAGCCAGGTTAAGACCCAAGACCAAGCAGTTGCCGGCATCCTCGACCACGGGCCCGCAGCGGCCGACCAAGCTCGAGCGCTGCTCGATCGGCTCAACCCCACACTGCCCACCCTGCTGGCCAACCTGGTCAGCGTTGGGCAGGTCGCGGTCACCTATCGAAATGACCTGGAGCAACTGTTAGTTCTGCTGCCGATGGGCATCGCTGACATCGCAGGAAGCGGGGTACCGAACCAGGATGCCAAGACAGCGTATCGGGGTATCTATTTGAGCTTTCACCTGAACCTGAACATGCCGCGGCCCTGCACCACCGGGTTCCTGCCGGTTCAGCAACGGCGCGTCGCCTCCTTCGAGGATTATCCTGGCCGGCCCTCGGGCGACGTGTACTGTCGGATCCCCCAGGACGCCATGTTCAATGTGCGTGGGGCGCGAAACATCCCATGCGAGACGGTCCCCGGCAAGCGGGCGCCGACGGTGAAGATGTGCGAGAGCGACGAGCAGTACGTGCCGTTGAACGACGGCGACAACTGGAAGGGTGACCCGAACGCCACGCTGTCGGGCCAAGACATTCCGCAGTTGCCGCCCGGAACGCCGCGAACACCGGCACCACCGCCATCACCGCCGGTGCCGGCGATCGCGGCCGCTGACTACGACCCGGCGACCGGCACCTATGTCGGCCCGGACGGGCAGACCTACACCCAGGCCAACCTGGCTGGCAACGCACCGAAGGAGCAGACATGGCAGACGATGCTGATGCCGCCGACCGTACGCTGAACGGGTCGCTCGGTGTCCTGACGCAGTCCCACGAGCGACTCGGCGAATCGGCCGAGATGTCGGAGGACTGCAAAGGCGGCAGCGACCCGGATGATGCCACAGCGGGCGTGGACACCGAACAAGAGCACGCTGAGGCCGACGCCGACATTGAGCCCGACGTAGCTGACGTCGAGGTCGAGACCAACGCCGACGATGGCAATGACGCCATCCGGCAAGGCGCAGTGCCGGGTTTTCGTCTCGCGCTGCTCGTCGGTTTGCTCTCGGTGCTGGTGTTCGGCGCACTGGGAGGTTGGCTCGGCTACGGCGTGTATCGGGCCCACCAGGCAGATTTGCAACGCAGCCGGTTTCTAGCGGTGGGTAAGCAAGGCGCGCTGAATCTCACCACCATCGACTACAACCGCGCCGACGCCGATGTGCAGCGCATCCTGGAGTCGTCCACCGGACAGTTCTACGACGATTTCTCTAAGCGGGCACCGGCGTTCATTGGCGTAGTGAAAGAGACAAAATCCAAGACCCAAGGCAGCATCACCGAAGCAGGGATGGAGTCCATCGGCGGGGATTCCGCACGGGTGCTCGTGGCTGTGGCTGTGAACACCTCCAATGCCACCGCCGCCGACCAGCCGACCCGGCATTGGCGGATGCGGGTCGATGTACAGAAAGTTGGTGACGCAGTGAAGGTGTCGAACGTGGGGTTTGTACCGTGATCCGATTGCTCCGCCGCAAGCCGCAGCCAAGCAAAGTAGCGGTGCACGTCGAGGTGCCCGTCCTGCACGGCGAGGCCGAGGAGGCCGAGCTGACTGCGGCCATCGACGAGTCCAAATCGGCTGTGGCTCTCGGCACTGCGGTCGAGGCGCCTTCTGAGGAACGCGGCACCCCCGCGGCCACTGCACCAACGCTGAGATCCAAGGGCCCGGTCTGGCGCCGAGCATTGGTGTTCGGGCTGCTGCCCGGGCTAGCGATGGTGCTGGCCGGCGGAGTCGCCTACATTAAGTGGCAGAAGACCACGCTCGGCGAAACTCAAACCGCGCGAATCGAATCCGTGCAGGCCGCCATGGACAGCACCATCAAAATTTTGTCCTATGACCCCGACACCGTCGACCGCGACCTCGAGGCCGCCCGAGACCGGCTGACAGGCACATTCCGTGACGCATATACCCAACTGATCCATGACGTGGTGATCCCTGGCGCGAAGCAGAAGAAAATCTCGGCGGTAGCGACGGTGCCTGCCGCTGCATTGGTATCGGCAAGCCCGGGCCATGCCGTGGTTATGGTGTATGTGAACCAGGCCATTGTGATGGGCAATGACCCGCCGTCCAGTACTGCCTCCACCGTTAGGGTCACGATGGACAAGAGCGACAACCGTTGGCTCATATCCGATTTCACACCGATCTAGTGGACTTGGCCCAGGGTAAACGGCGCCATGAAGAGGCAAATTGCGAAGAACGCGACTTCGATCGTCGTGTGTTGTAAGTCGACCTCATCGCCACGGCGGTGCTGGCGGCCGCCGTATCGGCCAATTCGTCTCCCCTCATCGGCAGGGGACAGCACAGGTACAACGTCACCAATGCGGACGAGCCCTCGATGTACGGGCACGGAGTTCCCCTCGACCTGCCGGCTGCATAACCGATGCAGCGCAGTGATGGCCACCACCACCCGGTTGGTCACCGCAGAAAGGGCTAGCTAATGACCCACTCGTTTCGCGGCAGTCTGCCTGCGTCGACCGTTGCGGTGATCCTGGCAGTCGGGACAGCGCTGACCATGCCGGTCGCGCGTGCAGACAATGACAACAACACCCTTGGACCGAACAATAAACGACTCAACGACGGCGTCATCGCCAACGTCTACACTGCACAGCGAGGAGCCGGTTGCAACCACGACATCAACAGCAACCCGCAGCTTCAATTGGTGGCCCAATGGCACACCGACGACCTGATGAACAACCGCAACCTCGACGCAGACATCGGCTCCGATGGTTCCAGCCCGCAAGACCGCGCCAACGCCGCCGGCTACCACGGCAGAGTTGCCGAAACCGTAGCGATCAACCCGGCGATGGCCATTAACGGCATCGAGATCCTCAACCAGTGGTACGGCAACCCCGCCTACAAAGCGATCATGTCCGATTGTGCGTACAGCCAAATCGGCGTGTGGTCGGAAAACAGTTTGGACCGCAGCGTCGTGGTAGCCGTCTACGGGCAGCCGCCGGGGCCGCCGCCACCCCTGCCCTCACCCGATTCACCGGGGTCGCTCAGTCTGGCCTCCGGCCAACCAATGGCGATGGATCCCACCCCCGACTATGACGCCAGCGATGAGTTGGAATTCGCCAATAGCTGGCTGCCCTGGATTCTGCGGGGTGTGTACCCGCCACCCGGTTCTCCGCCGCAATAGGCAGACGTGCTACGACTTGGCCGCAAAGGGCTACGCGCGAAGAACATTGGCGTCAAGGCTGTTCGTCAGGGCTCGAGTGCGGCGCGCTTCTCCGTCGAATCGACCGGGCACTTGAAGTGCGCCAAACGGTCCGCCCGGTAGCTCGCGATCGGCCTGTTCGACGGGGGTGATTTAACGAGCTGCGGCGAAGTCTCGCTTGGGACGAGGGGCCGGAGCCTGCACGCGACCCCAAAGCATACAGCAGCACCACACGCAGGCGCTACTTAGGCGAGAAGCGTTGGGCGCCGTCGAGGCGCATGACCTCGCCGTTGACATAGCCATTGGTGAGCAGGAACGTCACGGCGTCGGCGTATTCGTCGGGGCTGCCAAGGCGCTTGGGGAACGGAACGTTGGCGACTAACCTCGCAATCGCCTCCTCGCCCACCGACTCCATGATCGGGGTCTTCATGGTTCCCGGCGCGACGGTATTAACCCGGATACCCGCCGAACTCAAGTCACGGGCGGCTGCGATGGTCAACCCGATGACACCCGCTTTCGCTGCAGCGTAAGCGCTCTGGCCGATCTGACCTTCGTATCCCGCAATCGAAGCCGTTAGCACCAGCGCGCCGCGCTCGCCGTTCGCGAGGGGTTCTGCGGTCGCAACCGAAGCCGCTACCAGCCGTGCCACGTTGAACGTGCCGTTGAGGTAGATCTCGATCGTCTTGCTGAAGGCACCGAAGTCGGCCGGGCTGCCGTCGCGCTGCACGATCCGCTGCGCAACACCAAATCCACCGTGCGCGACCACCCCGTAGCGCAACTGACCGATTTGATTGGCCTGCTCGATGGCAGCGAGGAGGCTGTCCTCGCTCGTCACGTTGGTGCTGACGTAATGAGCACGGGTGCCGAGTTCGTCGGCTAGCGCCTTGCCCTTGTCGGCGGCGAGGTCGGCGATCACTACTCCTAGACCCTCGGCGTGGAGTCGGCGAACCGTCGCTTCACCGAGACCGCCTGCGCCGCCGCTGACGATTGCCGATGCGCCGTCGAATTGCTGAACAGTCACTTGTTTCCCTTCGCTACGGTTGCGATAACCGACTGTGCTAACCCGTCACCATTTCCCATGGATCGTCGGCGTCTAGCGCCAATCGCCCGAGGCGGCGGGCGAAGTCATTCGGGGTGCCGAAGTCATTGACCCAGCTTTGAGCTCGAAGAGTGAACAACCAAAGAGGGTGTTCTCGGGTGACCCCGATCGCACCGTGGAGCTGATGTGCGGCGGTAGTGACCGGACCCACAGCTCGGCCCACGGTGATCTTGGCGACGGTGACCGCGTACTCAGTGTGCGGCGAGCCGAAGCCGTGCTCGTCAGCGGCGGCGACAGCCAGTTCGACAGTGGCACGCGCTCTTTCGATCTCGCCCGCCATGCCCGCGAGGGACTGCTGTACGGACTGGAATGCGCTCAATGGACGTCCGAACTGGAGCCGCTGGCGGGTGTGCTCGACCGTCAGTGCCGCAGCGGCGTCCAAGGCGCCGACGATCTGAATGCAACGCGCCCAGGCGCCGCGCGTCTCGAGCTCGACAGCCACGGTCGGGGCAACAGCGCGCAGCGAATTGACTGGCACGTTGAATTCGAGCCCATCGCGGGGTTCGCCTGCGAGGTTGTGTCCCTCGTGAAGGGTGACGCCTTCCGGATCGAGGATGCCCACCAGCAGTCGGTTGCGATCGCGGACGGCCAGCACCGTGGTACATGCCCTCGCCCATGGCACGGCGCGTGCCGTCACGCTGATGTGGCCGCCTTCGGCAGCTGCGTCGGTGATGGCCACGGTGAGTGGCCCGTCGGGTAGGTCGAGGTCACTGTGCTGTGCAAGCCAACCTGCAAGAGCGTCGGTTTCGGCCACGGGCACCGCGCAGGCATGACGGGCCAGGCTATACAGCACGACGGCGAGTTCCCGCGGCCCAGCGTCGGAATCCGGTGCACTCGACAGTCGCGCCAGACCTGTCTCCTCGAGGTTGCGCCACAACTGAACGTCGAAGCGGTCGGGTACCTCGCGCCGGCCGAGCGCGGTGTCGTAGGAACGTCGCCCGAGCTCGTCGATCAGTGCTCGCAGCTCGGCGTCCTCGTCCTTCTCGTCCTTCGCGCCGAGGACGCCACCGGCCAGCGTATTCATCGCAATCCCATTCCGCGAGCAACGATCCCTCGCAACACCTCGTTGGTGCCGCCACGCAAGGTGAACATTGGCTTGTGCATCAAGGCGGTCTCGAGCATGGCGGCCAGGTCGGGATGCACAGTGCAATCATCCAGCAGGTCGGCGATCAACTCGACGGAGTCGGCTTCGAAGCGGGTGCCCAAATCCTTGACGACCGCTGCCTGGTTGGCCGCATCCCCACCGTCGGTCAGCGTGCGCGCCACTGACAAGGACAACTGGCGCAGTGAGATCAATCGTGCCAGAAGGTGTCCGACGTCCGTGGCGGTGCGTTCGGTGGGCACGGGCCCAGACTTGAGCGCTCGGATCGCTGTAAAGATCAGCGGTCCGGTGGACAGAATGCGATCGGGGCCGCTGCGCTCGAAGGACAGCTCGGACGTAACTTGGTGCCACCCGTTGCCAATCTCGCCGAGCACGTTCTCGTCCGGAACGAAGACCTGCTCGAAGATGACCTCGTTGAAGTGGTGTGCCCCCGACATCATGATGATGGGTTCGATGCGGACGCCCTCGGCGGAGCACGAAACCAGGAATTGGCTGAAGCCGGCATGGCGGTTCTGCGTATCCAGTGGGCTGGTGCGGGCCAAGACCACCACTTGGTGCGCGTGGTGAGCCCCGCTGGTCCACACCTTCGTGCCCGAAAGAAGCCAGCCACCGTCAGTCCGAACGGCCTTGGTCTGCGCGGCGGCAAGGTCTGATCCGGCGCCGTGTTCACTCATGCCGATCGATGAAAAGAGCTTGCCGGCAACGATTCGTGGTAGCAGCTGCGCGCGTTGTTCCTCGGTACCATAGGTCAGCAGGCTGGGCGCGACCTGCCGGTCGGCCACCCAGTGCGCCGCCACCGGTGCCCCCGCTGCGACGAGTTCTTCGGCCGCCACGTACCGGTGAAGGTGTCCCTGATCGTGTCCACCGTATTTCCTGGGCACGGTAAGTCCGAGAAAGCCGGCAGCGCCCAGGCGGGTCGAGAACCCTTCGTCCCATCCCGTCATCCATGAGTCGACCAGAGGCTGCCACCCGAACTCCGCACGGTCCGCTCGCACGAAATCGCGCACCTCGTACCTCAATTTGACCAGGTCGGGGTCGCGAGCACTCAGCGCTTCGAACGAACTCACTTCGAGATCTCCTGCATGGTCGGTAGCGGGGTCGACGGAAGATAGAAGTTCGGCGTGAGGTCGCGTTCGCGCTCCGCGAGTCGGTAGCTCGAGAAGTCGTCATGACCCTCCTCCCGAAGAATCTCCTCGTCGGTGTAGAAGCGGCCGCTGCACGCCGAAGCGGGCCGAGTCGCCAACGCGTGCAGCGCGTCGGCCATGATCTGGGGTGTTCGCGCTTGCGCGCGGACCGCAGCCTCACCCATCGCGACCAGCATCCCAGTGCTGGCGACCGTGGTGGCGGGCCATAGCGAATTCACCGCAATCGGCAACGACGCGAATTCCGCCGCCCAACCCAGGGTGAGCAGGCTCTCCGCGTACTTCCCGACGGTGTGACCGACGTGGGCGCCGACCCACGCGGGATCCAGGCTCAACGGGGGAGACACGTTAACGACGTGCGCGTTGTCCGACCGCCGCAAGTGCGGCAACGCCGCCTGCATGACCGCGAAGGGTCCTTCGACATTGATCTCGAGGAGTTTGCGCAATGCCTTCGGCGGTAGCTTGGCCGTCGACCGCAGATCCAGGGCGCCCGCGTTGTTGACCACGACGTCGATGCCGCCGAACCTCTCGGCGACCGTCTCGATTGCCGTCACCACCGCGTCGGCGTCACGAACGTCGCAGGCCAACGCAAGTGCCTGCCCACCAGCGCGTCGAACGGCGTCGGCGGTCTCGGCCAGCGTGCCCGCAATCTTCGGATTGGGTGTGTCGGTCTTCGCCAATAGGGCGATTGATGCACCGTCCGCTGCGGCTCTCGCAGCAATCGCGGCACCGATGCCGCGGCTCGCACCGGTCACGACGACGACACGACCGTTGAGCGTTCGATTATCGGGACCACTCACGTCCTCTTCAACCCCTTCGAGATTGTCGTCGTCACATCACAGCCCGCTTGAATGCTATAACTATATAGCTCATTAAACGCGACATCTCGCGCCCCCGACCGAAGTGAGGCTTCATGACTCAGGTTGTCTCCATTGGCACCTACCTGCCGCCGTGGACACTGCGCGGTCGAAGGGTCAAGGGGCCGGACGAGGATGCGTCGACGATGGCGGTCGCCGCAGGCCGCGCGGCAGACCCCGATTCTCGCGCCTAGCGGGTCGTCATGGTGTCGCGCGACTATCCGCTGTTGGAGGGCGGCAACGGGGGAGTGCTGCTAGCTGCCCTTTCGCTGCCTGCGAGTGTTGCGGTCGGTGAAGTTCTCGGTGGGGCCGCCCGCCGTGCTCGACCATATACTCGGGGCAGCCGAGAGAACTCTAATCCTCGCGGGCGACGACTCGGCGACTGCTGCGGCCGGGCGCGGTGCTCACCGGCAAGTCGGGCGCCGCACTGACGCGGGTGGACCAACAGACCCGAAGTCTGCCTACCACTGTGCGAGGCGCGGATGGTGTCCGACGCGAATACGGCGACCCGCGACTGCAGCGCGAAGTGGGGGTCAAATCGGCCGTCGCCCGGCTCGGGCTGTCGAATGCGACCGATGTGGCAGCCGTGGGCGGGGTCGAAGGCGAAGGAACTCGGCAGTGGACTCGATATGTCGGGCGTCGTGGACGATCCGATCTCGTCGGCATCCGGCGTCGTCCGCGCTCTCGCCGAACTTGTCGAGACGAGTCGGTCCGGCCTTCTGCTGGCCATCGAACAGTCCAGCCTGACGGCGGCCGAGATCACGCTTGGCGCTGAGGCCCCGGTAGTCGCCCGCAACGAGTTCGCGGCGAGGGAACTGCCGAAATTCCGGACCGCCGATGGCAACGGCATTCCGATCTCGCTGCCCGCCCACGCTCGCGCGTTCGAACCCAAATTGTGTTGGCAGGCAGCTATTTTCGAGGAGCGTCAGGGAATCGACGGTGCGCCGCAATTTCCGCCGCGCGCCCGGGTCGACGACGATGGCGTGTTAGTAAGCGAGTATCGGATGGATCCGCTGCCGCGCACCGGCACTGTCTACACTCAGACCACGATCCAGATCCCGGTTCCCGACCTGCCGAGCCCGTACTCGCGTCGAGCGTGGCTTCGGGAACCGACCCCCACGCGATCATGGGGGTGAGCCGCCGAATCCCGTCGGCCGCGTCCCGACGTGCTTGCAGGTGCGGATCGATGTTCACTTAGTTTGGAGTGCAACGAGATCAGCGACGTAGGGAAGATGTGAGTCAAGTCCGCCGTCGACGTTGAGCACCTGACCAGTGATGAAGCCTCCACCCGGTGAGCAGAGAAAGACCACCATTGCGGCGATGTCTTCGGGGTTGCCGAGCCGCGGCGTGAGGTGATGGCGGAGCATCAGGTCGCCGAGTGGTCCCGCAAAGTTACCGGACGACGCTGGCGTGACTACGAGGCCGGGTGCGATTGCGTTACAACGGATTCCGACCTTGCCGTACTGGGCTGCCGTGTACTGCGTGAGGGTGTTGATGCCGCCCTTCGAGACCGCGTAGGCGGTATGACCCAGATCGCCACGAAGGCTCGCGCCCGAGGACATGTTGACGATACGGCCGTCACCGGAGGCGATGAGGTGCGGTAGCGCGATTTGTGTTGCCAGCATCGTTCCGGTGAGGTTGACCTGCAAGGTCCTTTCCCACACGGCAAGGTCCATATCGGCGACGCCGGAGTCGCCGACAGCGGCGAGCTGGGTGGCGGCGGCGTTGTTGTGCAGAAAATCCAGCCGTCCGAACTCTGCGACGCACGTGTCGATCATGGCTCGGATCAGCGTCGGGTCGGCTAGGTCCACCCGAACGGCATGGGCTCGGCCACCGGCCGCCTTGATCTGTTCGGCCACTACGCGTGCGCCGTCCTCGGCGATGTCGGCCACCACCACCGCAGCGCCTTCGGCCGCGAGCGCCAACGCGCAGGCAAGGCCGATGCCGCTTGCGCCGCCGGTCACGACCGCGACCTTCGCGTCGAGCTGTTTCGTCATGATCACCCTCTACTCGTGTACCGGCAGCGAGGTCAGTTCCGCCGTGTCGGCTCCGGCCCAGAACATCGCCCAGCTCGGCGATTCGTGGGGCAATTGAGGCGTAACCGCTGGCGGATTCCAGCTGTTCATCGCCACCTCCTGCGGACGTTCGACGAGATCGGCCGCGTACCAGTGCTTCTCCCTGCGCCTGGTGAAGAGCCACTGCCCGCCCACCTTTCGGTACTCGTCGTCGTACCGGATGGCCATGACAACCCAGCGCGAGCCGACTTCGTGTTCCGCCCGGCAGTAGACGCTGCCGGTGGCGTGGTCGGCATCGCCCAGCTCGATGCGATGCCCGACGATCTGGTGGATGGACCGGTAGAACTCGCGAAGCCGGGGTGCGATGACCTCGCGCAGCGCCGTTCGGCCACTGAGGTGTCGCCCCACTTGGACGTCCGGCACGAAGAGTTCTGTCCAGCCATCGAGGTCGCGAGAGTCCACGGCCATCGCGTATCGAATCGGGAGTTGCTGGATCGCCAGGGTGTCTTCGATTCGTTGGATGCGCTGCGCAATATCGGCTTCGGCGAGGGTCGTGTTGCCCATGGCTAGGCGCCGCCCGTCAGCATCATAGTCTCTCCGGTCATGTAGTGGAGGTCATCGGAGACCAGCGCCACGACTGCTCGACCGATATCATCCTCGGCATCGCCCATGCGGCGCAGCGGAATTCGATTGATTTGCTTTTGATAGGTCTCTGGGCGAGCGTCGCGAAAAGCCTCGGCAGTCGGCGAGAGGGCGGCGGGCACGACCACGTTGACGCGAATTCCGTCTCGACCCCACTCACGTGCAGCGACCCTAGAGAGTCCGCGAATCGCCTCCTTCGCCATGGCATACGAACCGAACGTGGCATTGCCCTCGATTGCAGTGCTGGAGCCAAAGTTCACGATCGAACCGCCGCCGCGCGCGACGAGATGCGGATACGCCGCATGCATCCCGTAGAAGGTGGCGAGCGGTCCGCTGCGATAAGCGAGCTGGATGTCGGAGTCCGTGGTTTCGAGGAGGAGCCGCTGATTCGCGGACTGTGCATTGTTGATCAGTGCATCGAGTCCGCCGAATTGCGCGACCGTGGCGGTGATGGCGGCTTCGATGTCGCTGCGTTGCGTGACATCGCAGGCGATGGCAGCAGCTGCGCCGCCGAATGCGGTGATCTCGTCAGCCACCGTCCGGCATTTTGCCAATGTCCGCCCGGCAATGAGGACGCTGGCGCCCTCCTTGGCCAACGCAAGCGCGATACCGCGCCCCACGCCTTGGCCACCGCCGGTGACGAGGGCGACACGCCCGTCCAATCTCGCACCCGTCACGGCTACCTCCTGCGATTCCAACGGGATTTGCGCTGCCCTTCGCGATGCTATCTTACAGCGTAAGATGTACACGTGTTCTTTGGTGGAAATAGCTATTTTGGGCATACCTGGAGAACGAGCGAGCACTGCTGAGCTCGATGTAGATAGCGCTGCCGTTCATCGCAGCAGCGATCGTGTCCGGACTGTGGATGCTGGTGCACTGGGTAATGGATCACGAACCGCGGCTGGGTGCCCCCGGAGCTGACTCGTCCGTCGGCTGAGGGCGATCAGATCCGACGCCCAGGTGGTTACGGTTGAGACGCCAATTGGCGAAGCCCGTCGAGCAGCCGCTCGAGTCCGAAGTAGAACGTGGTGCGAGTCTGCTGCGCGCGCTGGCGCGATCCCACCCAGTAGATATCAAGCGATCCGTACGCCCTGACGGCGTCCGTCCGAGATAATCCGGCCGCCGCTAGCTGCTGGACCAGCCATCTTTGCCGAATTCTGGCTGCGGTACTGCTGTCGCCATACCGGGCGATGAGTGAGTCGAGACCTGGAAAGGCGTCGAGGGTCGACATCAGCGAACGTACGTGGATTCGGATCCTCTCCCACGGGTCGGCTTCATCGTTCGCGTCGGGCATCGCGACGCGATCCATGACAGCCTCGATCATGAGTGTGACGAGCTGCTCCTGGCTGGTGAGGTGTCGGTAGAGCGCGCCGGGCGTGACGTCCAGGTCTGTGGCGAGGCGGCGCATGCTGGGCGGCTCGCCGATTCGCCGGGTCAGCGACAAGGCGGCCGCGATGATCCGCTTCTGCGTAAGGGGTGCCGCTCGCGAAGTTTCCATTCCGACACAGTATTGACCCCATCCTTCGATTTGGTAACGCATCGGGTGGTATACACCGTTCACGCATTCTGCTATACAGAAGCCGCGGAGTGCATGTAAACCGTGTTTACAGAATGGATGGTCGATGACTACGTCAGCAGGGCACACAACACGGGGCCCGGTGAAGCCAGCGGCGCATGGAACTCCGGGAAATGATGCCCTGCTCGCCCGAGCCGACGATCCGGAGTTCGTGAGGTTCCTGACTGGCTGGCTTGGTGAACTGCTGGGCGGCGACGTGATGTCGGTGACCCCCGTGGTCGCCGGTACCCGAGCGAGTTGGAGCGTCGACGTCAGACGTGACGGTCAGGACGTGCGGGTGATCGTTCGCCAAACACGCGACACCTTGCAGATTTACGGCGACGCGAGTCGGGAGACGAAGATCTACGCGGCGCTCGGCCCCACCGGCGTCCCCGTCCCGGCGATCTACGGCATCGACGAGGAGCGACGTCTCGTCGCCGCCCAGCGCGTGCCGGGCACCGACGATCTCCGCGGACTCGACCCGGCCACCCGGGAGGCAGTCAGTGACAGCTTGATGAGACACATCGCCGAACTGCATGCCTTGAATCCCTTCACGCTCGATCTGCCCGAGATGGCCGTGCCTGCTACTCCGCAGGAGAACACCACCCTCGACGTCGACCACTGGCAAAGCTTCCACTGCGCGAACGCTCCGGCCAACCCCGTTGTCACCTACGCGTGTAACTGGCTGCGCCGCAACGCCTCTGCGAATGTCCCTCGGACCGTTCTGGTTCAAGGCGACACCGGCCCGGGAAACTTTGTCCAACACGAGGGGGTCGTCACCGCCGTCGTCGACTGGGAACTTTCTCACCTCGGGGACCCGTACGAGGACCTCGGTTGGATCGTCGCGCGCTCCCTCTTGTTCCCGTTCGGGGATCTGCGACACCGGTTCGAGGTCTACGCCGAGGCAAGTGGCCTGCCGTTCGACCGAGCGCGCATCTGGCATGGAGCAGTGGCGGCAATGGTCAAGATCCTAATCGCAGGCGATGTCGTCCGAGCGCAGGGCCATGACGACCCGCAGTACCCGATCATGGTCAGCGGACCAGCATTTCACGGTCGACTCGTCGTGCATGCACTGCACGACCTCGCCGGCGTCCCGCTGCAGCCGATCAGGCTGGAAGCGGTTGAACCGACGGGTTCCGAACGCGAAGGATCACTGTCATTCGTTCGCACCACGTTGCGGGAGCGACTGCTTCCGTCACTGGCGGTGGACCCCTACCAGATCGCTCAGGCCAAAGCGGCGCTCCGCACCGTCCGCCACTTGCAACAGGGTGAGCGCTACGACGCACCGATCGAGGTGCAGGAAACCCAGGAACTGACAGCGCTTCTTGGCAGTGACGTCGGTACTGGAGCCGAGGGCCGACGTGCTCTGGCCGACCAACTCAACGCCGGTACCGTTGATGACGCCGCTGCGCTGGCGTATCTGGGCAGGCATGTCCAGCGCGAGACGGTCAGGATGGCCGAACTACTCGGGCCCATGGCCACCACCTCTCTCCCCACCTTCTAGGGAGTTCGATGACTGCCACCACACCCGAATTCGTCCTTTCGAGCAACGACGACACCTTGCATGTACCGCCGGGGAACGCCGATACCTGGTGGACGGAAACGTTTTGGTTCACCTTCGCAGTGCCCGAGCGTGAGCTTTTCGGTAACTTCTACCTGTACTTCCGTCCATTGCTGAAGTCGATCGGCGGGGGGATGACGATCTTTGACTGCACTGGAACCACGCCCTGGGAAGTGCCGTACTACTCGCAGCAGCATCACCTTCCGATCCCCGATGACCTCGATATGCGCGACGCACGATTGCCCGGCGGGCTGTTCCTCAAGCAGTTGGAGCCCATCCGTTCCTACGCTTTTGGCATCACCAACGACGAGGTTGACGCCGACCTGAGGTTCGATGCAATCGCTGAGCCGCTGCTGACCGCGCCCAAGCCACGGCCCCCGTTCACCGGCGCCTACCACGTCGACCAGCCCGGACACGTTACCGGAACCCTGCGGTTGCACGGCGTGGAGATGGACGTCGACTGCCGTCTGATGCGGGACCGATCGTGGGGTAGGCGTCCGGATCTCCGCGGCGTAAAGGCTGGCTACGACTACGCCTTCGCCACCGACACCGACGGCTTCCTGGGTCTGTCCCTCGACCAAGGCGAAGACCGTGTCGTCATGGGTTTCATCCTTCGCGACGGGACCACGAGCAGGGCTACCGGCGGCCGCCGCCATGTCGTTCGCAACGATCAGGGGTTACCGGACGCCATCGACATGGACATCGTGGATGTCCTCGGCCGGACTGCCTCCGCGCACGGCGAGGTGATCTCCCAGTTCAGCCACCTCGTCTATCCGTCCATGCTGGTGCATCAGAGCCTGGTGCGCTGGGAGTGCGACGACCACACCGCCTACGCAGAGGATCAAGACGTGTGGGACCCACTGCAGTGGAGAGCGTTTCGTCGGTCGATGAGATAGCTGTCGGAAGCCGCCGGGTGAACCCGTCGCGTCCCACAGGTGTGCATGGTAGCTTCAGCTTTACACGTACAGTGTCGGTCGTCACATAGTACTGGAGAAGAGACATGGAACAACTCGCTCGGTTCGACCCGAGACTCTCACCGTTTTCGCGGGCGGTGAAGAACAGTGCGAATCCTCAGACGGTCTACTACGACAAAGCGAAGGACATACGCGCTGAACGCATCGAGGGCGTCGTCCACCTGTACCGGATGGCAGACATAGTGGCGATCAATCGCCACCCCTCCATCACCGGTACGGGTGGGCGCGGCGGGACGTTCGGCAACGCCGGCGCCCTCATCCCGCTAGAGATCGACGGCAGCGATCACAAGAAGTGGCGACGTCTGCTCGACCCTATGTTCGCTCCAAAGCAAGTGGCGCGACTTGAGGAGTCAGTGCGCGGACTCGCTCGCGAACTCATTGATGGCTTCGTCGAGAACGGCAGCGTCGACCTCGCTCAGGCGTTCTGCGTTCTGCGTTCCGCTTCCGTGCCAGACGTTTCTCCGAATCATGGGCGCACCCATCGAAGACTTCGACTTCTTCATCGAGTTCAAGAACGCCGTGATCCACCCGAAAGGTGACACCACGGAGGAGATCGACATGAACATGGCGCTCGGGGGAGCCAAGCTCTTGGAGTACTTCACGACGTTCCTCGCTAAGCGTCGCGCGGAGGCAGGGCCCGCCGAGGACGTCATCGGAACACTGCTGCGCTCCGAGGTCGACGGCGAACCGCTGACGGACCCAGAACTGTTGAACATCCTGTTCCTGTTCATGTTCGCCGGCCTCGACACTGTCACGTCAACCATGTCCTGCACGTTTGCCTGGCTGGCTCAACACCCCGAGGAAAGACGGCGACTCGTCGAGGACAAGTCACTGATCCCTGCGGCGGTCGAAGAACTTCTGCGTTTCGAGTCACCAGTTCCGTCGGGCCTGAGGTATTGCGATAAGGAAGACATCGATCTGGGCGACGGTCTGATCATCCGTAAAGGCGAGGCTATACATGCGATCTGGGCGGCCGCGAACGTCGACCCCGAGGCCTTCGAGGACCCCCTGACGGTCAAGTTCGGGCGGCGCGCGAATCACATTGCATTCGCCAGCGGCGTGCATCGCTGCCTCGGCTCCCACTTGGCACGACTCGAGATGCGGGTGGCGGTCGAAGAACTGCTTTCCTCGATTCCCGACTTCGCCCTCCAGCCAGGGGATGATCTCGTCTACGACAACGTTCCGGTTCGCAACGTCACGTACCTACCGATTACATTCAAGCCCAGGGTTCACGCGCCGGCCTGAGTGCCGGCGACTTGCCCGTACCACAACTGCCGCCATCACCCCTACTCGAAGACTTCGGTCGTCTAGGCGCATCGAGGCAGTGCCCGACGTTCGATGTGTCTGACTCCAAAGGACAACATCTATGGCCTTAATCGAAGTAACCGTCGGACCGCTGCCGTGCAAGCTTCTCGACTTCGACCAGCATTCCTACGAGGCACAAGATTGCTCCACACCATTCATGCCCAAGAGCAAGATCGACACTGCGGTATGCATGATCGAACTGCCCAGCGTGCACAATGCCCCCCACGCCGAGGGGTTGTGTGAACCCGCTGACTTCTATGGGCTCGTCGAGGGACTGGGCGATCAGAAGCGTCGTGACTTCCTGCGCGACAACGGGTTGGCGCTATTCGATGCCGGATGACGTAAGCCGTCGTCGAGAGCACGGGCACGCCGTCGGGGGCAGAAGTGCGGTCAACCACCTCAATGAATGGATCGATTGCTCCGTCGGTGGCCTGCTAGTCCAGCGCGCGACGGCTGATCCGCACGGCGTGGCAGTGCAATGGCTGGTCGATGGAGATCTCGCTTCATTCAGCTGGGCAGAAGTGGCCGCCCTTGCCAACGCGGGAGCGCGGCGGCTGCGGGCCAGCCATAACCCCCTTGGTGCCGTTGCGCTTTGGGCTCCCAACTCCGTGGCGTGGTACCTCGCGATGTGGTCTGCGGCTTTGTCCGGGCGTCCGCTGGTGCCGTTGAATCCGAACCTCACACTCGCCGAAGCAGTCGTCGCCATCGCCGACAGTGCGGTGAGTACGGTGCTTACCGTAGAGGACTTTCGAGGCCGGCCGCTTCGTACGCTGATCAAGTCGGAATGGGGCGATGGTGGTGCGTCCGAGGTATGGAACATCGACGCTTGGCCGGCGGTCGAGGGCACCGCGTTACAGTGTGTCGACCGTGCCGGCACCGACGAGTCTTCGGAGTGCGTGGAGCCCGTCGATCCCGCGCAGCCCTTCGTCATTCAGTACACGTCGGGTACCACCGGCGCGCCCAAAGGTGCCGTGCTGTCGCACAGCGCGTGCGTCAATGCTGCGCGCACGCTAGCGGCGGGTGTCAACCCAACAAGGCATGAGATTTGGTGCAGTCCCATGCCACTGCATCATGTCGGAGGTTTGATCGCATTCGCCTTGGCGCCAGCAGCGGTCGCGGGAACTTTCGTACTGGTCGAAGACTTCACCGCGGAGAGCTTTCATCGGTGCGCGCTGCTCAGCCGAGCCACTTTGCTCGGCGGAGTGCCCACGCTGTACTTGCGCATGCTCGACCACCCAAGCCTGGCCGCCAGGCCGCTGCCGCACCTGCGCACAGTCATCATCGGTGGTGCGTCGATTCCGTCGGAATTGGTGCGGCGTGTAGAGGAGCGCTTCGACGCTTCCGCGATAGTGTTCTACGGCCAGAGCGAGGCGCCGGCGATCACCCAGACAGCCCTCGAAGACACTTCCGCAACCAAAGCCACAACGATCGGGCGTCCGTTGCCGCTACGAGAGGTACGGCTTGTCGACCCGGTGACCGGTAGCGACGCCAAGCCTGGTGAGGTGGGGGAGATCTGGGTCCGCACGCGCATCCGGATGAACGGGTATCTCAACCGTCCAGAAGCCACTGCCGAGACAATCGACCCCAATGGGTGGCTGCACACCGGGGACATTGCAGCCGCCAATCCAGATGAGACATTGCAGTTTCGGGGTCGGTTGAAGGACATGATCCTGCGCGGAGGTGAGAACATCTATGCCAGTGAAGTCGAAGCGGCCATCGATTCTCTGTCTGGGGTAGCACAGGTCGCCGTCGTCGGACTACCCGACGATCGATGGGGCGAGATCGTCGCCGCCATGGTCGTTCCCGAACGGGGGGTCGAGTTGTCGCCCCAGCTGCTGGACGCCGCCGTTGCGAATCAGCTCGCGCCGTTCAAGCGGCCCGTAATTTGGAAGTTCGTTGAGTCGCTGCCATTGACCGCGTCGGGCAAGCCCCAGAAGTTCAAAATCGTCGAGTCTATGACTCCACTCGGCAACGGCAAAGCGGAATGACCTCCACCGAGACTGCAGCAGCGCGCGCGCTGGCCCACGCGATCATGGTGCGGAGGGGCCGGTGACGGTTGTCAGACCAAGGAGCGCTACGACAGGCGAATTGGCTACGTGTCCCTCAATCTTCACCTTTCGCTTGGCGAACCGCCATCCATCCGGCGTGGCAACTATCTCGTCGCGGTACGTGCCCCAATGGTCCGGGCCGGACGTGCTAACGAGCTGGAAACAGGCATAAGTTGCGGCGCTGCCGTCGGGACGCGGTTGAACGTGTACGGAACTGAGGTGGTGACGCGACGGCAGGATGCCCGCTGCGGTAAACGCCGAGCCCGTGCTCCGGAAGAAGCCTAAGACCTCAGCCGGCCCCACTTACCTCGCAGTATTGGTTTCAAACACGCCGTCGTCGATGAAGAGCTGGGCAACTTCGTCGATTCGCCCTGCATCCACAAGGAACTGATACGTCGCAAGTAGGTCAGCGACGCCAACTCGCATTCGTAGTTCCTGGTCGACTGCGTTCATGATCTCCTCCGATTGTCATAACCTACTGGTCTCCTACACACCCAAAGCGTTGCTGCGACTGAGGATTCGACCAGCGCTGCCGAACGTACTCCCATCTTTGGCTAGGGGCCTGCGGCCGAGTCTTCTCCGGGTCGTTGCCAGCGTGTGGATCGAAAGTCTGGCAGCGAAGGACCACTTTACAGCGTACTTTAGAAGGGCTGCGGGCACACGCAATTGCGGACGAGGTTGCACTCACGCGAGGAAGAAAGTGAGCCAACAACGGCCGATACTCGATCGCTCGGATGCGCGTTCACGTCTCGATCTGACGCGAGCCCAAGTGCGATGTTGGTGGCTGGCATCTACGTGATAGACAGCATGGATAGGCGCCTGGCGCCGGGCGCTTACGCATCACAATCGTCGCGCGGACGGATCCGTCCGGCGTTGCCCATCGAAGGGAAAAGTGTTGTCCGACCAGCGTGATGTGCGATCAGAATCCGAAGAGCCGGTCGCCGTCGTGACGGGTGCCAGCCGGGGCATTGGTCGCGCCGTCGCGATCGAGCTCGCCAATCGCGGCCATCACGTGTTGGCGACCATGCGCGATACCTTCGCGGCTGAAGAATTGCTGGCCGCGGCCGGACCGGCCGCGGCAGGTCTGATCGAAGTCGCACGGCTCGACGTGGGCAACATTGGATCGTTCGCCTTTCCGGCATCGACAGCCGTGCTCGTCAACAACGCCGGCGGCATGGAAAGCGACCTCCCGTTTGAAGCCACGCCCGTGGATCAGTGGCGCCGCACCTTCGAACTGAATGTGTTCTCAGTAGTCGAACTCTCCCGTCGTGTAGTACCCATCATGCGCGCCCGGGGAGGGGGGGTCATTTGCAACTTTTCGACGGCAGCGACGTTGCAGCCCACGCCTTGGGTATCTGCCTATCGCGCCGCAAAGGCGGCAGTGAGTGCTCTTGACGACTCGCTGAGACTGGAGCTAGCGACCTTCGGCATCCGAATCGTCGAGATTGTTCCGGCGATGGTTGCGACCGATGCGTTGGAGGACACCGCGGTGGCGCGGCCTCCGGAGGCGGCAAGCTTCGAGCAATACGCAGAGATCGCCAAGCACACCACCGCGAGATTCGACGACATCCGCCATCTCGCGGTGCCACCGGCGAAGGCCGCCGTGTCGATCGTTGACGACATCTTCGATCACCATCGCCGTCCTCGGCGGCGTCGCAATCACCGGTGGCATCGGGCGCTTGGCCGGCGTCCTGCTCGCCACCGTCCTGATCGTCTGGCTCAACGCCGGGATCATCCTCTACTTCGAAGGCAACGCCGGCATCCAGTTCCAACTGCTCGCCCTCGGAGCCATCCTCATCCTCGCCGCCTTGCTCAACGGATTGACGACCGGAAGGTTCCGCGGGACCGACTAACCAACGGTCAACGCACTGCTTGTATTTCACGTCTGCTCAGTAACGGAGAAGCCCATGACTGTTCTCGATACCTTCGCCCTCACGGGCAAGCGCGCCCTGGTCACCGGCGGCAACCGTGGCCTCGGGTTGGCCTTCGTCCGAGGGCTGGCCGAGGCCGGCGCCGAAGCCGTCTTCGTCTCCCGCGACGTCGACCGCAACAGCGCGGCGGTGGCGGCACTGGCTGAGGAGGGCTGAAGGTCCAGGCCTTCGAGGTCGACAGCACCACGGCTGACGGCCCCGCCGGCGCCGTCGACGGCGCGGTGCAACGTCTCGGGGGGCTCGATCTGCTGCTCAACAACGTTGGACTGGCAATCCGTCGACCTTCGTTCGAGATCAGCGACGAGGAGTGGGACCACGTCTTCAACGTGAACACCCGGTCCTTGTGGCGGCTCAGCCGAAGCGCCGGCGCGCACATGAAAAACCACGGTGGTGGGAACATCCTCAACGTCGGCTCGATCAACTCAATCATTGTCAACCGTCCGCAGTGGCAGGCTTCCTACAACGCGTCCAAGGCGGCGGTACACCAGCTCACCAAATCCTTGGCAGCAGAATGGGGCCCCGTACAACATTCGGGTCAACGCCATCGCCCCCGGCTACGTCAAGACCGAAATGGCGCCTGTGGACGACCCGGCACACCGCCAGCATTGGATCGACGACGTCCCCATGAAGCGGTTCGCCCTACCCGAGGAAATCGCGCCCACCGTCGTGTACATGGCCTCCGACGCATCCTCGTTCATGACTGGATCGATCGTCGTTATCGACGGTGGCTACACCGTCTACTGATCCGCCTCTGTCCGCGCCCCCGTCACGTTCGCGATTCTCGGCTGACCGCAGCGTCGGCGGACCAGTGAACCGCTAGGTTCACCGGTCAATCTGCTCGCGCAACTCTTCTGGAATGGCCCCAGCGGTTACGTCGTCGCTCTGTCCGATGTCGCTGGGAAAGATGATCGACGTGCGAGCGAAAGTACCGCCGTCGACGGATTGGATTGTTTGGCCCGACATGTAAGCGGCATCATCGGAGGCGAGAAAGAGCGCCAGGTTGGCATTGTCGCGAAGAGTGGGCGGACGGTCGAGCCGAAGAGGCATGGCCCGTTGGTCTGGATCCCAAGGCTGCATCTCTTCATAGGACTTCCCGAACACTTCAGTCTCCGGGGGCAACGCGAAATTGACCGACATGCCGTGAGTCGGGCAAAGCGCGTTGGCCCGAATCCCGTGTCTGCCCAGCTCCAACGCGACCGCGCGAACCAGTCCGTTTGCGGCGGCTTTTGACGCCGTGTACATCGGGAAACCGGGGTACGCGACGAACGCCGAAGCCGAGGTCGTTGCTAGAAGGGTTCCCGGGCGGCCGTTGGTGATCATCCACTTCGCTGCGTGCTTCCAGGCGAGGTAGATGCCGGTCACGTTCACGGAGAAGATGTCGTTCCAGTCTTCGAGCCGTGAGTCCACGAACTGGCGCGCACCGAAGCCCGGCTCCGGAATCCCGGCGTTGGCCCACATGACGTCGATCCGGCCGAAAGCGTCGACGGCCTGGCTGACCAAAGTTTCGACGGCGGCTTCCTCGCGCACGTCAGCGTCGAATGCGGCCGAGTTACCGCCCATGGCTTCGATTTCTTTGGCTACGGCCTGCGCCCGACCCACGACGCGGTCACTGGTGACGACTGTCGCGCCTTCGGCGGCGAACAACAGCGCCGCTTCGCGCCCTAACCCCGAGCCCGACCCGGTGATGACAACGACCTTGTCCTGCAGCCTCATCTCGTCTCCCTTTTTCCTTCTGCTTGTCGGCGAACGGTAGGAGTAGCCATCAGGCCAGGCACACCCAGGCGGTGAGCTGACTGAGCGCAACCGTCTCCTCGTGGATGCGTCAGCGACCTCATGTCACTTTACAGTGTACGATAATATCGACTCAGTGAATCCACCAGATTGGATGATGCCCTCGTGGCGTGCTGGACATTGGCGCCGAATCACCACGGAGGTTCATCTGGGATGGAGGTCGACCTGTATTTCGCTGGCTTCTTTCGATTGCAGGTAGTAGTGCCTGGTTTCCATTGCAGATTGATGGGCAATCCGCGGGGATTGGCCGTCTTGCAACTGGCTCGGATTCCAATCGAGCGCCGGCGGCAGCGGTCCTACCGCAGATAGGGGCGTGCGCGCCGCCTGCGCGCCGGCGACCTCCTCGGGATTGGACACCGCGGAGCTTAGGCACTGGGCAGCGGCCCGATAAGGCCGCGCGGTGACGTTCCCCACAACCAGCTGACCGCCTGGCCGATCTCGGAGAACTCAAGCGACGCACCGTCTTTGGCGTGGTATCGACCGTCCGCCTCGGTGAACCCGACGATCCGGCTGAGCTTGTGACCGTCGACTCGCAGGATCTGCCCAGTCAGCCATGACGACTCCGCAGACTGCAGCCAGGCAACGACAGCCGAGCTGCGTGCGGGGTCGAGTGCTGGGTCGGCGGCACGGTCGCTGCGGTAGAAGTCCTCACTGATACGGGTCACGGCCAATGGTGAGATCGCATTGACTGCAACGCCGTAACGTCGCGCCTCCATCGCGGTGACCACCGTGAGGTTGGCGATCGCGGCCTTAGCCGCCCCGTAGGCGCTTTGCCCGATGTTGCCCCACAGACCGGCGCCCGAGATTGTATTGACGATGTGCGCGTCAATCTGGCCGCCTGCCTTGGACTGCGTCCGCCAGTATTCACAGGCATGCTTGGTGACTGCAAAGGTGCCCTTGAGATGTACGGCCAGCACGGCGTCCCAATCGTCCTCGGTTGCGTTGACCACCATGGCATCCCGCACGATGCCCGCGTTGTTTACCACCCCGCTCAGGCTTCCGAAGGCCTGCACCGCCGTGTTGACCATGTCAGCAACATCGTCCCAGGAGGACACCGATCCGGTGTGCGCCACGGCCTTGCCGCCGGCCTGCTCGATCTCGGCGACGACAGCTGCTGCCGGCCCGCCGTCGCCACTGCTGCCATCGCGGGTCACCCCGGGGTCATTGACGACGACCGAGGCACCCTGTTCGGCCAGAGCTAGACAGTGGCTCCGGCCGATGCCACGGCCACCACCGGTGACCAGGACAACCTTGCCAGTCAGAGCTCCTCGTCCGGCCTCTGTCATGTCGTGTTTCCTCCTCAGTCGCACAAGCACCCACGGCTGTGCCAGCTCTAGTCACCGGTCACATATCAGTTAAACTATATAACGGATTGTGTTATGTTTCGGACCGGATCGCCCGGGACACACGAGAGGGAGAATTCATGAAGGTGTTCGCGTCCGTTGACGAAGCCGTGCAGGCGGTCGGGCAGGAGCTCGGGGTCAGTGAGTGGAAGCAGATCGACCAGAAGCGCATCGACGACTTCGCCGACGGCACTGAGGACCATCAGTGGATCCACGTCGACGTCGAACGCGCCAAAGCCGAAAGCCCCTACGGCGCGACGATTGCACACGGGTTCCTCACGCTGTCGCTCATCCCGATCCTCAGCAAGGAAAACTACATCGTCAAGAACGCGAAGATGGGCATCAACTACGGCCTCAACAAGGTGCGATTCCTTACCCCAGTCACTGCGGGCAGCCGGATACGGCTGCGCTCGAACCTTATCGATGCCGCCAAGATTGACGAGAGCACAGTCAATCTGTTCGTGCGGCAGACCATCGAGATCGACGGGTCGCAGAGACCGGCTGCAGTGGCCGAACAGATCGCCCGCTTTATTTTCTAGACTGCCCTGGTCCTTCACCGGGTACGGCCGGATCTGCCGCCGACGGACCTAGCGTGCGATGTCTGCAGTCCGGGTGGCACGTTCTTCAGACCGTCGCACGAACTCGCGGACCAGTGCTTGGTGCTCCGCGGTATCGAAGGAGTTGAATTCTTCACCGAGCGCATACTCCAGCACGCCGGCGATCGCCCGCTTGATGTGCATGTTCAGAGCACGCTTTGTGCTCTGAACCGCCTGTGGCGGCTGGGCAGCAAGCTTCTCGGCCAACGCTATTGCCTCGGTGAGCAGGTCGGCGTCGGGCACCATGCGGTTGGCTAGCCCCAGTGTCACAGCCTGCTGGGCGGGGATGCGCGCGCTGGTGAGTAGGTACTCCTTTGCCCGCAGCATTCCCATGAGCAGCGGCCACGTGGGGGCACCTCCGTCAGCCGCGGTGAGTCCCACACCGACATGGGGGTCAGCCATATAGGCACTCTCGGCGATCAGCACGATGTCGCTGCACACCGCCAGGTTGCAGCCCAGGCCAACGGCGGGCCCATTAACGGCCGCCACCACGGGAAGTGGGAAATCAGTCATTTCATTGACCAGTCGTCGGGCCTCGTTGATTTCCTTTCGGCGCTGCACACGGTCCTCCCACAACTCAATGAAGTGGCGCATGTCTCCACCTGCGCTGAACGCGCGTCCGGCGCCGGTGAGAACGACTGCGCGTGCTTCAGCTTCGTCGGCGAGGAAGCGCCAGACCCCGACGAGCGCATCGTGAAGCGGTTCGCTGGTGGCGTTGAGTGCCTCGGGCCGGTTCAGCGTCACGATCCGGACCGCACCCTTGGCCTCGATCAGCAAGTGTGGGGCGAACGGGTTCTTCATAGTCCTTCTCCTTTGAATTTTCGCCGGGCAATAGTGGATATCATGAACATTACAGTGTAAGGTAGACGAGGTCGGCAGTGCGGACGGGATCGCTAAGAAGATGAGGTGCAGATGACCAAGGAAGGTCGGGCTCCAGCCGTCGAGAACGTCGAATCCGAACAGTTGAAGATGTGGGCTCATTCGGGCGACTCATCCGTCATCGGGCCCGACGACCTGTGGACCTTACGGCTGCCGAAGCGGCTAGCTGATAAGTCGCCCCGTGACCGAGCGGGAAGATTAGGAACATCTCGGACGGTCTCCTATGTGCGGCAGTCCACCGCATGGCCCAAGCCGTCGTGATGCACACCATCCACACGAACCGCGATCGAGGCGCTCACCGCTGCGAGACGGCGCGGCGAGCGTCAACCGCTCACCAACCACCGCAAGGGAATTAGCCAACTAGAAGGATGTCACCGTGGCTCTCATCCAAGATACCGTCGGCACACTGCCCTACCGGATGGTCGACCTCGACCAGCATTCGTATGAGGCGCAGGACTGCTTCACTCGATACATGCCCAAGGCCAAGCGCGATACAGCGGTGCGACCGATCGTGCTGCCAAGTGGCCACAAGGCGCTGCTTGCCAACGAGCGCATCGTGACTGCGTTCGAGAAGGAACACGACATTGATAAGGCTTATGTGCCGGGTTCCCTGGCGGAGATGCTGAGGCAGCGCGCCAAGGGAAACGCCGCCGACGCCGAGCGGTTCTTTGAGCCCATCCAGAAGGAGTATCGCGACAGGGACGCCCGCCTGATTCAGTTGGCCGAGCAGCAGATCCAGAAGGCCATCATGTACCCCGGCGGGTGGGCGCTGCTGGCGGAACCGTTCCTCGACGGTATTGATCCGCTGTATGACAACTACGAGGCGTTCAACAAGTGGATCGACGACGACTGGGGCTTCGCCTACAAGGACACGATATACGCTCCTGCGCTGCTGTCGCTTCGCGATCTGGACAGGGCCGTGGCTGAACTAGACCGGGTGCTGGCCGCGGGCGCAAGATTCATCTATCTGCCCGCCGGTCCGGCCTACGGACGAAGCCCTGGTGACCCCCACTTCGATGCGTTCTGGGCCCGCATCAACGAAGCGAAAGCCGTTGTGTGCTACCACATTTCAGAGTTCCACTATCAAAAAGATGTGGCGTCACATTGGGGATGGCAGCTGGGGCCGCCGTTTCAGTTTTCGGCGTGGCAATGGCAGAACAGCTACGGTGAGCGACCGATCACAGACACCTTGTCCGCGCTGATTTTCGATAACCTCTTCGGGCGGTTTCCCAACATTCGTGTGCTAGTCAGCGAGTTCGGCGCCTCATGGATTCCGCACTTCCTTCAGCACATGGACAAGAGCCGCGGCATGGCCCGCCTGGGTCCCTGGCTCGGTGGCCCGCTCAAGGAGCGTCCCAGCGCGATTTTCAAGCGCCACGTCCGGGTGGTGCCCTACCCCGAGGACGACACCGTCGCCCTCGCGGAGGCGCTTGGGGGGACCGACGCCCTGGTGATGGGGTCGGACTGGCCACACGCCGAGGGCCTGCGCGAGCCAGCCGAGATGTACTCGCGTGTCGAGGGACTCGGTGGGCGGCGCCAGCACTTCCTCAGGGACAACGGACTCGACCTTCTGACGGACTGAGGAAAGACGATGACGCAGGAGGCGAGCGGGTTCACTGACGCCGCGCCACTGAATTTGTGGCCGCCGGACTGGGATTGGTCATGCCGTCGCCCGCGGTCTGGGTTGGGTCTTAGTGGCGGACAACGAGGGAGATGACGGCCATGAAGTCTGCACGTGAGCAGCTGATGGACCTGATTGCGGAGCCTAGTAAGTGCTACTCGGTCGCGATCAGTGAGCTGGTACCGCTCCAACTGGAAGCTGCGAGAGCTCTGTTCGCCGAACGCCGTGAGCAGATTCAGGTGCTCGACCGGCGCGCGCGCGATACCGGGACGGACGCGATCGATGCCGTCGAAGACCTGATCCCACTGCTCTTCCCGCACACGACATACAAGTCGTATCCCCAGGCGTTCTTGAAGAATCGCCGCTGGGACCGGATGAACACTTGGCTGGGAACCATCTCGACGTATCCCACAACCAATGTCGACGTCGAAGGTGTCAACGACATCGACGACTGGATCGCACGGCTGTACGACGCCGGGCATCTGGTCAGCACGACGAGCGGCACAGGTGGGAAGTCGTCGATACTTAACCGCACCGCCGGCGATCACGCATTCTTCTCGAAGTGCCTGTCGGAGAGTTTCGGTTGGCCGAACCCGATCCCGCATGAGCGTTCCCGGCACTTCTTCTTCTTCGGCCCGCGCAGCGGGCCCTACACGGCGATGATCGCCAACGAGATTCTGGTCGATCTGTATGCACGGCCGGACTCGCGTCATTACCTCAGCAATGAACCCTTGCGGCTTGGGTATTTGACTGAGCTGGCCGAGATGCGTCAGCGGATGGCCGACGGGAGCGCGACACCAGCCGATATTTCGGCCATGGACGAGCGCTCGGCCGACCAGGCGGCGCGAACCAGTGCGCAGCTTACGTCGATGGTCGACTCCATCGCGTCGTTGCATCGCGAGCCGCTGTTCCTCAGCGGCCCTTGGGCTCAACTGTGGGGCGTCATGCAGTCACTGCGTGCACAGGGTATCGGCGAAGGCGATTTTCATCCCGACACGATCCTCGCCGCTGGCGGCGGGACGAAGGGCGCCGATCTGCCCGAAGATTTTCGCGACCAGCTGCTCGAGTATTTCGGCGACCCACGCGGGCAGCATGTCTACGGGATGGCTGAACTGTCCCAGAACTTTCCGGAGTGCGAGGCCGGCAACTTTCATCAGGTGCCGTGGGTTATCCCCTTCGTTCTTGATGACCTCGGCGAAGCGCAGATCGGTGACCGGAAAGGCGTCGTGGACGGTCGATTCGGCTTCGTCGATCTGGCAACCGAAGGGCGATGGAACGCCTTAATCACCGGCGACCGGGTGTCCATCGACTTCCGCGAGCAATGTCCCTGCGGTCGATCCGGTCTGGTCATTCTTCCCACCATCTCGCGCTACGTGGGCCCCGGCGAGGACGACAAAATCGGTTGCGCAGGAACGATCGACGCCTACGTCAAGGGAGAGATCACCGAATGAACGCGTCGACTCGCACCGCCGCACAACCCGCCGCCCAGGTTCCCCACATCATCAAAGGGCAACTGCACAGCGGTGCCGACGTAGCGTTTACGGGTCCAGGTGGCGTGCCGTTCACAGCCCCTGCGCTCGATCTGGCCAACCTGACATGGTCGCGTCAGGAAGAGGGGCCGGCCTTCAACACGCCGATAGGCGAGATCATTGATCTGCTGGTCGCTACGGGCGAGTGCCTGGCCACCGATCCCGACGGGCTGCTCGAGGAAGCCTACGCGCGCATGCTCGCCGTCAGTCCGCTTGAAAGGGGGGTGCTGAAGCGCGCGTATGACGATCTGCCCAGATTGTTCGACCGCACGGTCCTCAACTTCGTCGTGGAGGGCGAAATCGGCGGCACCGACGTGCTCGATGGCTGGCGAGAGGTCCGGCTTCCCACTGGGCGCACTGCGCGATTCCGTGCCTTCCCCGCCCGCCTCGTGCAGATCCTGGCAGGCAACGCCCCGGGGGTAGCGGGGATCTCCGTCATCCGTGGTGCGCTGTCGAAGGGAGTGAATCTGCTCAAGCTGCCCTCGAACGATCTCTTCACCGCCACCGCCGTGCTGCGAGCGATGGCGGCCGTGGATCCCACCCATCCAGTCGTCAAGTCGTTCTCGGCTGTCTACTGGCGCGGCGGGGATGCCAAGGTCGAGAGGTTGCTGTTCAGCCCGCAGTTCTTCGACAAACTGGTGGCGTGGGGCGGCGAAGCCGCTCTGCGCAGCGCCAAGGACTACATCGGCCCGGGGTTCGAACTCGTCGCCTTCGATCCCAAGACGTCGATCTCGATGATCGGCGTGGAAGCGTTCGCCAGCGAGGAGATCACGGCCGAAGTCGCGGCGCTCGCGGCCACCGACGCGACCGGCTACAACCAATCGGCCTGCACATCCAGCCGTTACCAATACGTCGAGGGAAGCCTCGAGCAGATCGACCATTACTGCGAACTGCTGCAGGCTGAACTCGGAGTGGAGCGGCATACCGCCTCGGTGATTGGAACGCCGGTGCCGCCCGACCTTCGCGAGGAGATCGAGGCGCTGCGCAGCCTCGCGCCCGAGTTCCGAGTCTGGGGTGACTTCACCGGCCGGGGCCTCGTTGTCCGCTCGGAGGAGCCGGTCGACTTCTACCCCGACGGCAAGATCGTCAACGTCGTGCCCGTTCCGTCGCTGCGGGAAGCGGTCGGGTTCGCTAACGTCGCAACACAAACCGTTGGCGTGTACCCCCCAACCCGTAAGCGCGAACTCCGGAATCATTTGGCATCCGCCGGTGCACAACGCGTCGTCAGCCTGGGCCAAGCGATGGCAGAGTCGGCGGGCCTTCCGCACGACGGGTTCATGCCGCTTCACCGCATGGTCCGCTGGGTCAACGACGAGGACTGAGAACCGGCGCCGGCCGCTGCGTGTCCCACTTAGGGTCGCGACGCGACCAGTTGCCGGTGAATCCGTTAAATGTTAAACTATTAAAATGTGGGTACGGTGTTGGCGACGTCGGCTGTGGACTCACCTCCCGAAGCGCCCGACAACCCGTATGGGCTTCTGATGGACGCGACGCCCACGGATCAACTCATTGATTTTCGGTTGACGGTGCGCGACTGGCTGCTCGGGAATCGACCCACCGATCCGTTTGGCCCACTCGACACAGACGAGGGGATGGCGAGCCGATTAGCCTGGGAACGGCTGCTATTCGACAATGGGTATGCCGCTGTGAGCTGGCCAGTGCAGCACGGCGGTCGGGGACTTGGGCCGTGGGAAGAGCTTGTCTTCGACGAGGAGTACGCCGAACTCGGGCTGCCCAAGCGGCTCAATCACGTCGGTTTGTCGCTGGCCGGTCCCACCTTCATGGCTCACGGCACCCAGGAGCAGCTCGACTGCTGGTTACCCGCAATCCTGACGTGTAAAGACATCTGGTGCCAGGGTTTCTCCGAGCCGGGAGCGGGCAGTGACCTGGCCGCCCTTCGCACGCGCGGCGACATCGATGGCGATGTGATCGTGGTCAACGGACAGAAGATCTGGACCACAACCGGCATCGTCGCCAACAAGATGATCGCACTCGTGCGTACCGGCCCAGGGATCCAGAAGCACCAGGGCATCACCTTCATCGTGGTGGATCTCGATTTGCCGGGAATCGAGGTGCGACCCCTGATCCAGTTGCACAGGGAATCTGGCTTTGCGGAGATCTTTTTCGATGACGTGCGGGTGCCGCTGCGAAATGTGATCGGTCGTGTCGACGATGGCTGGCGGGTTGCCATGACCACCTTGAGCGTGGAGCGAGGGGTCAGCCACGGTGACCATGCGCGCGTGCGACGCTCACTCGATGCCGTCCTTCGGCTGGCCAGCGGCGCTGACTGCAGCGATGCGACGCGGGAGCGGCTCGGGGCATTGCGTGCCCGTTACTACGCCTACCTGCAGATGACCTACCGCATCACCGGCCTGCTGGCCCGAGGGCAGGACCTCGGCGCAGCAGGCAACATCAGCAAACTGATTTGGTCAGAACTGCAGACCGCAATCGGTGAAGAGCGGCTCCTGCTACTGGGCGGCGAGGGTGAGGTTCTGCCCGACGGTCACCTCGATGATCCGTTTCCGTCCGCTCCCCGCGACTACTGGCACGCCCGAGCCTCGCAGATCTTTGCCGGCACTAATCAGATCCAGAAGAACGTCATCGCCGAGCGCGGGCTTGGGCTACCGAGGCAATAGGCAAACGTGACATTTGAACTCACCGCCGAACAGTCGGCACTCCGCGACAGCGTTCGCGACCTCTTCCACTCCCAGGCCGCACCTGCGCAGCTGCGTGAGCTATGGCGCACCGAGACCGGACGCGACGCTCAACTGTGGAAGGGGCTCAGTGAAATCGGGATTCCCGGCCTGTTGGTCGCCGCAGACTATGACGGAGCGGGCGGAACCGAGGCCGATCTGATCGTCGTCCTGGAGGACACCGGCCGGTTCTGCATACCGGACTCCATCCTGGAATCCTGCATGCTGGGACCGACTTTGATCGCCGAAGCCGGCACCGAACACCAGCGCAGCCAATGGTTGCCGGGTATCGCAGCCGGATCCCTTCGGACGACGGCGCGGTTGCACGGAACAACCTATGTGCCAGACGCGCACGTCGCCGATCTGCTGATCACGGAGATCGACGGCGAACTTCACGCCCTGAGTCAGGACGAATTTCGCGTGGTGCCCGTGCGTTCCACGGATCCCTCCCGCCGCCTGTTCAGGGTCCAGGCGGCACCCAGTCCACGATCATTGTTGCCCGGCGGGCGCTTGGTGTTGCGGCGCAACCGGCAACGCACACGCATCGGTGTGGCAGCCATACTGAACGGGATCAGCGCACGATTGCTCGGCGACACCGTGGAATACGTCAAGTTGCGACAACAGTTCGGCCGCGCCGTCGGTTCCTTTCAAGCGGTCAAGCACCTGCTGGCGGAGGTCCACGCCGGGCTGTTCGCCTCGGCGACCGCGACAACCGCGGCGACCAACGACGTCGCGGCCAACGCCGCCAACGCTGACGACACCGCGCTGCTGGCTCACCAATACGCCATTGCTGTCGAGGCAAACGCGAATCACGCAGCGCTGCAATGCCACGGCGGCATCGGGTTCACCTGGGAGCACGACCTGCATATGTGGCTCAAGCGGGGCAAAGCCCTGGAGCTGGCCTACGGCACCTACCGCACCACGGCCGCAGAGGCCGGCGATGTAGGGCTCGCGCGAAGCGCGCATCAACCCGCCGGGAACCCTCGTTTACCGAACCACACCGATCAAGCTGAAGGGTGAGACACAGTGCCACACGAGACGGCCTTTATCGCGGGAGCATACGAGCATCCCGGGAGGAACCTGCCGCATACTTCAACGACGCGGATTCACGCAGAGGTGGCCCTAGGCGCGTTGGCCGACGCCGGACTTACCCTCGCCGACGTCGACGGCTATCTATGCGGAACCAACGCACCAGGTTTCGGCGCGTTGTCCATGGTGGACTATCTTGGCCTCAAACCCTCGTATGTGGACACCACCGAAACCGGCGGATCGTCGTACATGGTGTACGTAGGCCACGCCGCGGCGGCGATCGCGGCCGGTAAATGCTCCGTGGCGCTGATCACCTTGGGCGGCCGCCCGCGGCAGGCCGGGGCCGGTGGGTTTCGGATCTGGCCGGACGCCCCCGAGTACCCATTCGAGGATCTCTACGGAACCTCCAACGTCAGCTACTACGCGCTCGCCGCGCAACGACACATGTACGAATTCGGCACCACCAGTGAGCAACTCGCCATGGTCAAGGTGACCGCTTCCCAGCACGCCCAGTACAATCCGAATGCGGTCCTGCGGAAGCCGACGACCGTCGAGCAAGTCCTGGCCTCCCCGATGATCAGCGACCCACTGCACCGCGATGACTGCTGCCTGATCACCGATGGCGGCGGCGCACTGGTGGTGGTCTCGGCCAGCGTCGCTAAAAGCCTTGACCGCCACTGCGTGACGATCATGGGTCAGGGCGAGGCGATCAAGCATTCGTCGGCTGGCGCGATCGACCTGACTTACACCGGCGCGGTGTGGTCCGGTCCGCGCGCTTTCGAAGAAGCCAACGTGACGGTGGCCGATATCGACTACGCGTCGATCTACGACTCTTTCACGATCACCGTCGTGGAAACCGTCGAAGACCTTGGCTTCTGCAAGAAAGGAGACGGCGGGCCGTTCGTCGCCTCCGGCGCCCTGTCTGCTCCTGATGGCGTCATCCCGTTCAACACCGACGGCGGCGGTATGTGCAACAACCATCCCGGCAACCGCGGTGGCATGACCAAGGTGATCGAAGCGGTGCGGCAACTACGCGGCGAAGCCAATCCCGAAGTGCAGGTGCCCGACTGCGAGATCGCGCTCGCCCATGGCACCGGCGGGTCGCTTGGCACTCGGATGGGAAGCTCCACCCTTATCCTCGGAAGGCAGGACGCATGACCAGCCCGACCTTGCCTAATCCGACGCCCACGGTCACACCGGAGACGGAGCCGATGTGGAAAGCCGCCGACGAGGGGCGGCTTCTGGTCACGCGGTGCGATCAGTGCCACACCTATCTGTGGTATCCGCGTGCTGTGTGCAGCGCGTGCTCCACGATGGACGTCAGCTGGCACGAAGTGAGTGGCCGGGCAACGGTATACAGCTACACCGTGGTCCGTCGGGGAAGCGGTCTGTACAAAGACGCCACTCCGTATGTGCTGGCCTACGTCGCCTTGCAGGAAGGGCCCTGCATGCTCACCAATGTCGTCGACTGCGACATCGCTGATGTCAGGATCGGCCTGGAGGTCGAAGTCGTCTTTCATCACAGCGATGCCGGACAGGCCTTCCCCCGATTCCGGCCACGCGAGGGCGCGGCGTGACCACCGACGCCCTGTTCCCCGGCAGCCAAACCGGTGGTCCCCTCAACGGCGTCCGGGTGATCGACCTGTCAACCACCGTCATGGGTCCCTACGCCACTGAACTGATGGCCGAACTCGGAGCCGACGTCGTGAAGATCGAGCAACCGGGCGGCGACATCGTCCGCGGCATCGGCGATCGCGACGGCCAACAGCTCGGCCCGATCTTCTTGAACCTCAATCGCGGAAAGAGAAGCATCGTCTTGGATCTGCGCAACGCTGCCGACTATGCGACCCTGCTCGAATACATCGGTCAATGTGATGTGCTGGTGCACAACAAGCCACCCGCGACAGCGCGACGGCTGCGCATCGATTACGAGTCACTGGCCCACGTCAACGATCGGCTGATCTACTGCATGCTGCAGGGGTTCGGGCATGCGGGACCCTATCGAGACAAGCCGGCCTACGACGACATCATTCAGGCGGCCTCCGGTATGGCGCACGTGCAGGGCGGTATTGGCGAGCCGGAGTACGTCCGCACGCCGGTGGCCGACAAGATCACGGGGCTATTCGGTCTGGCGGCGATCAACGCCGCCCTGTATGCCCGCCAGTGTGGCGCTAGCGGCCAGTGCATCGAGGTGCCGATGTTCGAGAGCATGGTGTCCTTTGTTCTTGCTGAGGCGCAAGGTGATTGGACCTTCTCGCCGCCCCGCGGCGAGCCCGGATACGCGCGGATGAACTCACCGCACCGCAGACCCTTCCCCACCGCCGACGGAACGATCTCGGTGATGCCGAACACCGATGCGCACTGGCAGGCCTTCTTCACGATGGTCGGCGCGACAGACATGCTCGATGATCCGCTGTATCAGGACATCACCGCGCGCACCAACAACATTGACTCGCTCTACATGTTCCTCGCATCACAGCTGCTGCACCGCACCACCGCAGAATGGCTGGCGGCGTTCGATGCAGCAGGCATCCCGGCGATGCCGGTATTGAGCATTCCGGAACTCTTTGACGATCCGCATTTGACCGCGACCAGCTTCTTCACCGTGACCGAACACCCGGCGGCCGGTGTGCTCCGTCAGGCCCGCTTCCCGATTGACTTCTCGGCGACCCCATGTGGCGCCGTGCGCCCCGCACCCGAGCTTGGCAGTGGATAACGCCGACCGAGAACCATATCGACATCACACCGCTGACCGAAAAGAGGACATCCCCTTGCTGACCAACGAATTCACCGAAACCTTCGGCATCGAACACCCCCTCGTGTGCGGAGGAATGACCGCGGTGGGCACCGCCGATCTGATCGCGGCAGTCGCCAACGCGGGAGCCCTGGGCTTCCTCACCGCGCTGACCCAGCCGACGCCCGAGGACCTCGCCAAGGAGATTCAACGCACCCGCGACCTGACCGACAAGCCGTTCGGGGTCAACCTGACCATCCTGCCCACGATAGAGCCCGTCCCCTATGACGAGTACCGAGAAGCCATCATCGAAAATGGCGTCAAGATCGTCGAAACGGCGGGCAGCAATCCCGCGCCGCACCTGCCCAGCTTCAAGGCCGGGGGAGTCAAGGTGGTACACAAGGCCGTCGCCGTTCGACACGCCCTCAAGGCGCAGAAGTTGGGCGTCGACGCCGTCAGTATCGACGGGTTCGAATGCGCCGGGCACCCCGGAGAAGATGACATCCCCGGACTGGTGCTGATCCCCGCAGCTGCCCGACAGCTGACCATTCCGATCATCGCCAGCGGCGGCTTCGCGACCGGCGCCGGGCTCGTGGCGGCGCTCGCGCTGGGCGCATGCGCGATCAATATGGGCACCCGATTCGTCGCTACCACCGAAGCGCCCGTGCACGAGAACGTGAAGAACCAAATCGTCGCCAACGACGAACGATCGACCACCATCGTCTTCCGCAAATTCCACAACACCGCGCGGGTGGCCCGCAACACCATCTCGGAGCAGATCGTCAAAATCTCCGAGCGGGACGGCGCAACCTTCGAGGACATCGCCCACCTGGCGTCGGGTGTCCGGGGCCGCACCCAAGTCCTTCAGGAGGGCATCATGGAGGGCGGTATGTGGTGGGCGGGCCAGTCCCAGGGGCTAATCCACGAGGTCGCCAGCTGCGCCGACGTTATCGACACCATCATGCGCGAGGCGTACGAACTCATCGGCGCGACGCTGCCCGCGATGATGACCGCGCGATGACACGGCGGCATCGGTGACCAGCACACTGCACGAACTGGCCGGGGTGATCGCCGACCACCTGGTGGTGGACCTGTCCCCGGTCATCAAGTCGAATATGGTTGGCTGCCAACGGCATCCCGACGTGTCCGTGATCTCCGATGCCCGCAATCACGAGCAGCACGGCTACTTCCTGCAGACGCTGGTGCTACCCGAGCACAGCGGTTGTCACGTTGACGCGCCGTACCACATTCTGTCGGATCGTCCAGAACGCACGATCGACGCGTACCCGCCCGACCGGCTGATGGGCATCGCCTGCAAAATCGACGCCGCCGAGCTCGACCTGGGCCCGGGCGAGGTGCTTGACCTGGCGACCTACCGACGACTCGCCGACGAACAGGGCGTCACTCCTCGACGCAGTCACATCGCGCTCGTCGACTTCGGCTGGGATCACTACGCCGAGGCGGCCGACCACGCCCCACCGGCCGAACGCGGCTGGTGGGGTATGAACAATCCCGGTTTCGCCGAAGACCTGTGTGCCTGGCTGGCAGATCTGGGTGTCCGCGCAGTCGGGACCGACACGTTCGCGTGCGACGCGGCGGTGGTCGACGGCGACGTCCGAAGTTCCTTTGGTCACCGTATCCACTTCCTGCCCAATGACATTCTCATTGTCGAGGGCCTGCGGAATCTGGCCGCCGTGCCCGGCGAGTTCTACTTCATCGCGCTGCCACTGCGAATCGCCCACGGTTCCGGTTCGCCGCTGCGGGCAATCGGCCTGGTCGCAGCGGAACGGTAGGACGACAACGCATGACGTGGGTGCCTAACATCAGCGCAGTTCATTCCGGCAGTGACCGGCTGGCAGTTGCCGATACGTCCGGACCGGCAACCGGCCGCGAGTTGATCGGAAAGGCAGCGGCTGCCGCGGAGTTCCTCACCGAGCTCGAACCCGCCGACGGGTGCGCGGTGCCGGCATTGGTGACCACCAATGCCGACTCGTTGGCCCTCCTGATCGGTGGAGCCGCCGCGAACAGACCGCTCACGCCCCTGGGACCGAGGCTGACGGCGACCGAACTGGCCGACATGGTCCGGGCGTCGGGCGCCCGCGTACTCCTTACGGAGACACCGTTCGCCGATACGGCCCGCTGCGCCGCGGCGATAGCCGACGTGCGGGTGGTGACCGTTCCGTCCCTGCCGGTGTCGTCGGCACCGCTGCCATCCGAACCCGCGGAAGTGGCGTTTTACCTCTACACCTCCGGGACGACGGGTGCCCCGAAACGCGTCGCCTTCACCTCCACGGTGTTGGCAGCGCGGAATGAGGTGCTGAGCGGACTGGTCGGATTCGGGCCTGATGACCGTTATGCGACAGGTTCGCCCTTTCACCACATCGGCGGTCTCGGCAACACCATCGCAGCGCTATCCATGGGCGCGGCGATCCTGCCAACGACGCGTTTTTCCACCGACTGGTGGCGCGGCCTGCGACAGATGGGGGCCACTCATTGCCTCCTCGTGCCCACCATGATTGAAATGCTGCTCGCGGTGAGCATGCTCGACGCGGTACCGCTACAGACCCTGGTTTATGGTGCTTCACCCATCAATGCGGAAACGTTGCGCCGGGTTTTGCAGCTGCTGCCGGGCGTGGATCTCGTCAACTTGTTCGGGCAGACAGAAGGCAGCCCGATCACCTGCCTGGGCCCTGAGGACCACCGCCGTGCTGCGCTCGGAGCCGAGCATCTGTTGGGCACGGTCGGGCGTCCGGTACCTGGTCTGCGTCTAAAGCTGAATCAGCCAGATGCTTCGGGAACCGGTGAGGTGTTCGCGGCCGCGTCGCACCTCTCCGTCCACGAATCTGACGGTTGGCTCCACAGCGGCGATCTCGGAGCGATTGATTCTGATGGCTGTCTACGTCTCGTTGGTCGACGCCACGACATGGTGATCCGCGGTGGGGAGAATGTGTACCCAGTCGAGATCGAGAATGTCCTGGCAGCTCGCCCGGATATCGCGGCGGTGGCCGTTATCGGGGTGCCGGACGCGCGACTCGGCGAGAATCTGGCCGCCTTCATCGTTCCCACAGACCCGGCGCGGCCGCCCGATGAAGACGATCTGCGAGCGTTCACTCGTGCGCGGCTTGCCGGTTTCAAGGTGCCGGCGTCCTGGTCACTAGTCGAGACGATTCCGCAGAACAGCGCGGGCAAGGTGAATCGGCGAGCCCTGCGAACGCAATATTTCGAGGAGCGCGATTGATGACGGCCAAGCCGACAGCAGACCGGTTGAGTGCTCATGCAATTTCCCGCCCCACAGTCGTTATCTGGGACCAGTTGCGGCTCCAGCAGTTTGAAAGGTCGAAGCCATGTCGATGAATGAGCACCACGAAACAGTGCCGGACACAGCGCGCGACGATGTCCTGCTCTTACAGACCGCCGACCGGGTGCGCGTTCTGACTCTCAACCGCCCTCAGGCACGAAACGCGTTGTCAGCGGCGCTGCGGGCACAGCTGTTTGCTGCGCTGCGCACCGCTGAGAGCGACGGGGACGTCGACGCCGTCATCATCAGTGGAGCCGGCCCGGCGTTTTGCGCCGGGCTTGACCTAAAGGAATTGGGTGGCGGTAGTCAGATTCCGGACCTGTCTTCGGCCTGGCCGCCGATGACCAAGCCGGTGATCGGGGCCGTCAACGGTGTGGCAGTCACTGGCGGGCTCGAACTCGCGCTGCACTGTGACATCCTGATCGCCTCGGAGCGGGCCAGCTTCGCTGACACGCACGCACGGGTGGGGCTGTTACCGACGTGGGGGCTCTCCGTGCGGCTGCCCCAGGCGGTCGGGACGGGACTGTCCCGGCGCATGAGCTTGACCGGCGACTACCTATCGGCAGCCGACGCACTGCGGGCGGGTTTGGTCACTGAAGTCGTGCCCCACACCGGGCTGCTCGACGCGGCCCGGGCGATCGCCGCATCGATCGTCGGCAACAACCAATCCGCAGTGCGAAGTCTGCTCGCGTCCTATCACCGCATCGACGACGCGCAGTCCGGCGAAGGGCTCGCGATCGAAGCGGACTCGGCGACCCAGTGGCTGAGCAGCAACGCCAGCAGTGCAGACATCGCCGCCAACCGCGACGCGGTGTTGCGGCGCGGCAGAGCGCAAGTCCGCTAAACCGTCCGGCACTCCCAACCGCGTTGAGCAACGGCGATGGCAATCAGGTGACACCATGAATTTCGGCCTCGTGACCAGCGATGTCGGTACGGCTACCGCAGGGACCGACCCGCCGGCGGGCGATGGGGGGATGACGATGGGCGACATCGTCATCGACAACGCGAAACGCTTTCCCGACGCATCGGCATACCGGCTGGGTTCGCGCGCGGTGAGCCACCGAGAGCTGCTCGATCGCGGGACGCAGTTGGCATCGGCGATGGTGGCTGCGGGCGTGGAACGCCAGGACCGCATCGCGGTCCTGGGTCGCAACAGCATCGAGTTCGGTGAGTTGTTGGCCGCCGCATACCTCAGTGGCATCATTATCGTCACTGTCAACTTTCGGCTGTCGAAACAGGAAGCGCTCGCGGCCTTGCAACAGGTGACACCTGCGATCGTCTTCTGCGACGACGAATTCGCGCCGATGATCGCCGATCTTGCTCCGACATTGACCGGTGTGCTTCAGCTGGTCTCCACGGGAACGATGTCGTGGCCCGGAATGATTTCTTACGAAGACTTTGTCGCCCAAGGGCGTTCAGACCAATTCAATCTGGTTGCGCAGCCCGACGACATCGCCTGTCTGCTTTACACCAGCGGTACCACTGGTGCGTCCAAATGCTGCATCCTGGGCCACCGGGAACTGCGCCGGATCACGTTCACAATGAACGCCGAGATGCGTACCGGCTGCGACGACCGAGGCCTGATCAATATGCCGATGTTCCATTTCGGCGCAATCGGAATCATTGGCGGCCTACATGCCCGCGGTGGCACGGTGGTGTTGCAGAAGCAATTCGACCCGGCCGAGGCCGTGCGGCTGTGCAAGGGGGAACGCATCACCGTGCTGCATTTAGCCCCTGTGATGTTGCAGAGGTTGCTGGACGAGATCGATGAGCACGAAGTGATCGACGACGTGCGCACCGTGGTCTACTCTGCCGCGCCAATGACGCTCGTCACGCTGCGCAGAGCACTTCGCACCCTGCCCGGCGCCGGATTCCTCAACCTCTACGGCCAGACCGAAGGCATCGTTTCCGGTCTGCCACGGGAACTGCACAGGACCGACACACCCGATGCGGCCCTTCGATTGGGCTCGGTGGGCTTTCCGTTTCCCGGCGTTCGGGTCCGCATCGTGGACGACGTCGGGCGTGATGTTGTGCGGGGTGAGCCCGGCGAGATCCTGATCCGTTCAGATGCGCTCTTTCGTGGCTACTGGAATGACCAGGCGGCGACATTGGCGACGCTGCGCGACTGATGGTGTCACACCGGTGACATCGGCAGGCTCGACGACCGGGGTCTGCTGCATCTGGTCGACCGCAAGAAGGACATCATCATCACCGGCGGAGAGAACGTGTACTCGCCCGAAGTCGAAGGCATCGTCGGTGAGCTCGACGAGGCCGCCGCGTGCGCGGTCGTCGGGGTATCCGACGCGCGGTGGGGCGAGGCAGTGTGTGCGGTGGTCGTACTGCACCCCGGTGCCACGCTGACTTTGGCCCGGGTACAGGAGTTGGTGCGCGAAAGGCTGGCCAGCTACAAGGTGCCGCGCCGACTCGTCATCGTTGACGAACTCCCGGTCCTCGCCAACGGGAAGATCGACAAGAAACGAATTCGTGAGGAAGTCGCCGAGTCCTAACGCGATCGCCGTGGGTGGTGGTGATGTCGGCGGTCTGCCAATCGCTGTCAATGGCCGCAACGTCAGTGAATCCACGCAGGTAGCCAGCCCGGCGAAACCGCTCGGCGTGGCGTTTGTGTTCGACGACGCCGACGTGCCTAGTGAGGTATGGACGGCGGGTGTGGCGCTCAACTGCAGACCGTCGCGTTCGAACCGGGACAAACGAGTTTCGCTAACCGTGTACTTCACATCACCTTACGGTGTAATGTTGATCTCGCACCGCACCCTCCGGCGCCGTTCATCACGGATTGAGGACAGATGGAAGCAACCAAATTCGATGCCCGACTTGCACCCTTGACGCAACACGTCAAGACCATGGCTGCACCGCAGCTCTTCTATTCCGAGAAGGCCGGGGCAGTCCGCGCTGAACGTGCCGGCGGAGTTGTCACCCTGTACCGCCACGACGACATCATCAAGATCAACCGCCACCCGGCAATCCTGGGGAACGGGGGCCAGGGTGGCAGCTTCGGCAACGACAATCCGCTGATCCCGTTAGAGATCGACGGCGAAGACCACAAGAAGTGGCGTCGACTCTTGGATCCACTGTTCGCGCCGAAGCAGGTGGCGCCCCTGGAAGAGTCCGTGCGGCAGCTGGCGGGGGAACTCATCGACCGATTCCTGCCGCGCGGCGAAACTGAACTGTACGAAGCGTTCTGCGTTCCGTTGCCCTGCTTGACCTTCCTGCGTTTGGTCGGCGCGCCGATCGCCGACCTGGACTTCTTTCTCGACTTCAAGGACGGAATCGTACACCCCGAGGGCCAGACCGTGGACGAGATGAACGCGAACATGGCCTTGGCGGGCGGCAAGTTACTCGAGTACTTCGTGGGGTTTCTGGCCGAGCGCCGCTCCGAGACTGAAGAAAAGAACGACATCATCGCCGTACTGCTCCGGTCGAAGGTCGACGGAGAACCAATCACGGAGCTCGAACTCCTCAACATCCTGTTCCTGCTGATGTTCGCCGGCCTAGATACCGTCACCGGGTCGATGTCATGCATCTTCGCGTGGCTGGGCCAGCATCCCGAGGAACGGGATCGGCTGGCGGCGGATCCGTCGTTGATTCCCGCGGCGGTGGAGGAACTCTTGCGCTACGAATCGCCGGTTCCCTCTGGTCAGCGGTTCGCGACCGAGGACATCGACCTGGGCGACGGTCTGGTCATCAAGGCCGGCGAACCGATTCACGCGATCTGGGCCGCGGCGAATTTGGACCCGACCACCTACGACGATCCGCTGCGGGTTGATTTCGCGCGGGGGCGGACGAGTCACATCGTCTTTGCCAGCGGAACCCACCGATGCCTGGGATCGCATCTCGCGCGCCTGGAGCTGCGGATCGCTGTCGAAGAACTGCTCAGCCGCATACCGGATTATGCGGTGAAGGCCAGCGAGCAATTGACCTACGACAATGTCGCTGTGCGTGCCGTGACGCATTTGCCGGTGTCGTTTCGCCCGCACTCGCTGACCGGGGCGATCTGACGATGCCGAAACCCGCCCAGCAAGTGGTCGCCGACGGACTGTTCACTTGGCCGTCATCCGAACCAAGCCTAATCGGTTCCGAGCATGACGGTGTGCTTTCCTTCCCCGCTCGCCCGGGTGAACACGAGGTGCTTCTGGCTCGCCGAGGCACGTTGTGGGGCTTCACCACTCAGCAGTTCAGGCCACCCTCGCCGCCCTACGACGGCGACGACACACCTGAGACTTTCCGACCCTACGCGCTTGGCTACGTCGAGTTGACCGACCAACTTCTGGTCCAGGCGCGGATCACCGAATCGGATCCGAGGCAACTGCGCATCGGACAGGAGATGGAGCTGCGCATCGTTCCCTATACCACTCGTCCCGACGGCACCGAGATCCTGACGTACGCGTTCGCCCCCGTGGAGGGAGACCCATCATGACCGAGGTGGCAATCGTCGGGGTCGGGCTGCACCCGTTCGGCCGGTATGGCGAGAAGCTGTGCCTGCAGATGGGTGCCGAGGCGGCTAACGCCGCGCTCGCAGACGCCGGGACGGAGTGGTCGCGTGTGCAGAGCGCCTTCGTCGGCAGCTACGAGGTTTCCAATCCCGACGCGGTGGTCGGTTGGCTCGGGCTCACAGGTATCCCGGTGCGTGGTGTGTTCAACGGCTGCGCCACCGGCGGCACCTCCTTGCAAATGGCGGTGCAGGCGATCCGCCAAGGGGAGGCGGACGTGGCGATGGCCATTGGTATGGACAAGCATCCTCGTGGTGCATTCGCCGCAGACCCGTCGGTGGTTGGGTTGCCCAGCTGGTACGGGCAGACCGGGATGTTCTTGACCACTCACTTTTTCGGCACGAAGATCAACCGCTACATGCACGAGCACGGCGTCTCTGTCGAGAGCCTGGCGCGCATCGCGGCCAAAAATCTGGGCAACGGTGCGATCAATCCGCAGGCGTGGCGGCGCAAATCGGTGTCGGTGCAGGAGATCCTGGCGGCTGAGGTGGTCAACTATCCGCTGACCCGTTACATGTACTGCGGGCCGGATGAGGGTGCGGCCGCGCTGGTGCTGTGCCGAGGTGATTTGGCCCGAGAGTTCACCTCGGCGCCGGTCTTTGTTCGGGCCGCCGAACTGCGGTCCCGCCGATACGGCGCGTTCGAGGTGCAGAGCCCGTCGCTGCCCTTGGAGTCCGCGCCGAGCCCGACCGTCGATGCGTCGCGTGCCGCCTATGAGGCTGCGGGAGTGGGACCCGACGACATCGATGTGGCTCAACTTCAGGACACCGACGCCGGCTCCGAGCTCATTCACATGGCGGAGAACGGTTTCTGCGCCGACGGCGAGCAGGAGAAGTGGATCGCGGACGGCGCCACGGAGATTGGCGGTCGGCTACCGATCAACACCGACGGCGGATTGCTCGCCAATGGAGAGCCGATCGGCGCCTCGGGCCTGCGGCAGGTCTACGAGATCGTCCTGCAATTGCAGGGCCGCGCCGGCGACCGTCAAGTCCCCGATGACCCGTCGGTCGGCTACACCCATCTCTACGGAGTGCCGGGTGCGGCGGCCGTGTCGATCCTCTCCCGGTGAGCGTGCAGTGACCCGCCATCTAAGCGACCGCGGCGTGGTGACAGCCGATGTCAATGTTGACGTGACCAATTCGTGCCGGCTCGGTCGGCCACTTAGCATCGTCGCAACGGTCTTCCTGCCGCCACCGGAAAGACTTTCGGCCGGACAGCCGGTGCTCTTCGCCTTGCCCGGAGGGGGATACTCCCGCGGGTATTTCGATATGCACTTCCCGGGCCACGTTGGATACAGCCAGGCCGCACACCATGTCGCGCAGGGTCTCGCCGTGGTCAGCATCGACCCCCTTGGCGCGGGCGGCAGCACTCCGGATGTGAGCGCCGTGGTGCGAATCGAAGACATCGCCGCGGCGAATGACCTTGCCGTGAGGATGATCTCGGATCGCTTGAGTCGCGGCGATTTGGTGCCTGGGTATCCACGCGTCGATATTGGCAACCGCATAGGAATTGGTCAGTCGATGGGCGGGGGCGTCACGATCGTCATGGCCGGCGTGCACCACACCTACGATGCGATTGCCGTTCTCGGCTGGAGCGCCATCCACACCGTCGTGCCCCAGCGGCGTCGCGAAGATTCCGAATACACGGCTACACAGCTCACTCATGATCGAAGCGAAGCACCTGAGACACTCTCGGTACAGCAGGCGTCGGAAAAAATCCCCGACTTTCTCTACCCGTTTTTCTGGGAGGACGTCCCTGCCGAAATCGTTGCCGCGGACACTCAGGGCGGTTATCCGATCCGTGATGTCGCTCCCGCCTTCGGTAGCAAGACGCTTCAGAATTGTGTAGTTGCAATGCTTTCGCCGGGCTATGTGAGCCGCGAGGCCGAAGCCATCAGCGTTCCTGTCTTCATCGGCCTCGGCGAGCGTGACACGGCTCCCGAACCGCACCGGGAACCGAGCGCGTATGTCAACTCGTCGAATATCAGTCTGTTCGTCTGCGAGCGCATGGCACATATGCACAATTTCGCGTCGACCCGTGAAAAGCTTTGGGACCGCCTGGCGCAGTGGTCTACATCATTGAGCTAGGGGCTGGAAGTGAACGGGTCCGCGCTGCGGCTACTTCCGACGCCTGCGACGCGGCGTTGTCGTGGCCGCGAGACGGGCGCGCAGGCCTGCGATAATGGTGTCCACGCCGAAGTTAAAGAAGTCGCGCCCGCGCAGCCCTGGTAGGTTCGCGACCAGCCCGGCCAGCGTGTCTTCGAGATCGTCGGTGGCTTCGGGCAACGCGAGCCCAACGATCTGGTATCTGCCGAAGAGGTAGGTGTGGATCATCGCATATGACAGAAACACGTCGCCGTCTCGGAATCCCGCGTCCAGCAGAATCTCCACTATCCCATTCATCAGCCGTCGGTCTGTGCTGGTCATCCGTTCCAGCAGCACGGCGGCGATGCCGGGGTGGTCGTGCAACCTGGCGTCGATGCCCGTGAGCACGGATCGCAGCCGGTCTTCCCAGGGGCCGGATTCCGGTGCGGGCACCGATACTTCCGACAGCAGCTTCTGGGACACGAGATCAAGCAGTTCGCGCTTATCGTTGACATACCAGTAGGCCGCCATCGCGGACCGGCCGAGTTGACGGGAAAGTCTTCGCATCGACAATGCGTCCAGACCCTCCGCGCGGATGATCGCCAGCGCAGCATCAACGATCTGCTCTTCGGTCAGCGTCGGAGCTTTACCACGTCTGCTGGGCGACGAGTCCTCCGAGGCCTCGTTGGCAGTGATCGCGGACTCCATTCTGTCGCAACGGCTACTCATCGATGTTAGAGGATTGCGGTCCCGCGTTGTGGGTTCTACATCCCGAGTCGGTCCAGCAGACGCTCATGGGACAGGGCGGGACCGCCGAACAACAGTGTGCCCGAGATGGCGCGTCGAAGGATAACCGCGGATTCAGCGGAGGGTCCGGCGATCTCCGCGGTCGCCGTTGCCACCCGGATACACGCGGCAGAACAGACGATGTGAGCGACGGCTGCTGCGACCGATGATTCGTCCGCGCCTGCGGCCATCGCGCGCTGCCACAGCGACGCCGCCGCCAGATGATCGAGTGCCACTTCAGCCATCCGGGCGCCGACCGCCGCCGATGGCGTCCGGTCGCCGGTGTGGGCGAGAAGGACTGTGACCGCCTTCTCGATCAGCCCTACCTGCTCTGCCGCTAAGGCTGTGGTGGCCAAGTCGATGGCCCTCATCAGCAGTTGGCCGCCGGTGCCTTCGCTTCCCACCAGCGCGGCGGGTGTCTCAGCCAACGTCACCTGATACAGCGGGCGAGTCGTATCCATTGACGCCAGCTCGGTGACCTCAAGGCCCGGTGCTGACGCATCGACCGCAAAGAGGGAAGGCCCGGCGACCGAACGAGCGATGGTGAAGATCAGGTCGGCACCGGCACAACCCGGCACAAACTGCTTCAAACCGGTAAGCAGCCAACCGTCAGTCCCCGGCGTTGCCCGAGTGCGCACAAGTGCTGGATCCCACGAGCCCGATTGTTCGGCGGCGGCGAAGGTAGCCGAAATTGCGTCGCGCTCCAGCTTTTCGGCATGGCTCGCCGCTTGGTCACCCACGACGCCGAGGGTCTGCCACGCCAAGCCTATGCTTGCGAACAACGACGAAGAGCTCAACGTGTTGCCGTACGCCCGCATTGCCGCCCCCAGACCCGCCTGTCCTTTCCGCCTTACCAGCGCTGGCCAAGACGACTCCGGTGGGTAGTCCACGTTGTGGGCTATTGACTCCAGGTACCGCACCGCCCGCGCGTGAACCTGCGCCAGAGCCGCCGCCGCCTGTCTGTCGTACATCGCGGGATCGCTGGCCGCAGCAAGAAACTGGTCGCGGAATGGATTGCCCGTGTCGGCGATCAGCTTGGGGCCCAGCACTGCGGCGACGAATCCGGCAGCGGAAGCGAGGCTGCGGGCCCGCAGCGTCGCCGCGAAGCAAGCGTGGGCTACGTCGGTCCGCGACACGGCTCGTCCCGCGTCGAGTTGCACCAGCAGACCGCTGAGGTCGCGGCGCAGCGCCCGGTCGTCCCATGTCCAGGTCGAGCGCATCAGTGCTGACAGCACGCCAGGGGTCAGCGCCGCCTCGAGATCGGATTCAACAGATGGGACCGCCTGACTGGACTGCGCGGAGAAATGCAAGGCGACTACCTTCCCGGTTCGAAACGGCTGGATCTATATCGTGCCGTCAACATTACAGTGTAAGGTATACTGGACGCAGATGGTGCTGCCCGTCGCCGACGCTGAAGGAGTGGAACATGACGCAGGCGAAGCAACGCTCGACCGTCACTGGCGACCACGACAAGATTTGGGCGCATTCGGGTGATTCGCATGCGATGGAGCCCGAGGATTTGTGGACGTCGCGGTTGCCAAAACGGTTGGCGGACAGGGCTCCTCGCACTGAGCGGGGCGAGAAGTACGAGATCGTCTACATTGACGGCACGCAGATCAGTCGTCAGCTCAATGACTTCATGGATGCGATGCGACCGCCGGGCTTCAAAGACCTCACGATCCGGTTGCGCGATCTTGACCAAGAAGGCGTGTGGTCGCAGCTAGCGTTCCCGTCGACGGGGTTTTGGACTGTCAACGTCACAGATGCCGAGCTGTCGCGCGCGGTTGTGCGTGCGTGGAACCAGTGGGCCCTTGACGAAGTGATGGCAGTGCAGGATCGGGTGTTCACGCCGGCGATCGTGCCGCTGGTCGAGGTGCAAGACGCCGTCGCTGAGCTTGAGTGGGTGGCTGAGCAGGGATTTCAGTCGGTGTTCTTGCCGTGCACGATGCCGGCCGAGATGGACTGGGGCCTGGATGTGTGGGAGCCGTTGTGGGCCGCGGCTGAGTCGCACAACATGGTGTTGGCCTATCACATCGGCACTGGCGGCGAGACCGTGGTCTATCGGGGACCCGGCGGTGCGGTGGTCAACTATATGGAGACCACGTATCCGGGTATGCGGGTTGTTTCGCATCTGGTTGCCGGGGGCGCGTTGGATCGCCATCCAAGCTTGAAGGTGCTCATCGCCGAAGGCGGTGCGGGGTGGGTTCCGGCCATCGGCGACCGGATGGATGAGGCCTATCGTCAGCACGGAATGTTTGTGCGGCCCAGGTTGAGTCGGCTTCCCAGTGAAATCGTGCGCCAGCAAGTGTATGCGTCATTCCAGCACGACGTCAGCGCTGTGCAGATCATCGAGGACACCGGATATGACAACGTGATGTGGGGTGATGATTACCCCCATCTCGAGGGCACCTACGGGCACACCCAGCAGACGCTGCACGAGCTGTTCGACGCGGTCGACCCGCGCATCAAAGACCGGGTGCTGCGGGGAACCTTCGAAGAACTGTTCCGGGTACCGGATATGGACAGCGACAGCGGCGCAGTTCGGTGAACCTGCACGCTGTCAGTGTTTCTGGCACTGCCGACAACGCTCTCGCACCGCTATTGGTGACGCCTGCGACGGTCGGTGCTACGGATAATCAGAAGGTGACATACCCATGGCGCCGATCTTCGACTACGACGCAGCCGATTGGGATCGTGTCATGACGCCGTATGCGGGCGAGCAAGCGCGCATTGAACACGCTGACCCGCTGCCTCGCCCACGACGGTGGCCCTTGTGGACTCCGCACGAACTCCGTGAGCCCCGACGTCACCGCCGGCACCAAGTTCGTGGCCGATCATCCCGAACTAGTCGAACGACCGGACGCCACGGGTCCACTCGGATCACTGCCCGACAAGGATGAGATCGCCGAAGTCGTTGCCTTCCTAGCATCTCCCCGAGCCGCGCATATCACCGGCGAAGTGATCAACGAGTCCGCCGGCGCATACATGCGCAATTAAAAACACGCGATGCAGGAGGACACCGATATGACCGAGGTTACGACCACTCGCCGCGAGGCGGCCGATCCGCGGGGCGAATGGGCCCACAGCAGGGGACCACTGATGAGCGACTCGTACCTGGCGTCGCGACCTCGGGCAATTGACCGGTCTCACGCCGAGAATCTGCTGGAAATTCGGCCCGACTTGCGCACTGCAGCCGGCGCTGTGCTCGCCGCACCCTTGGCCATCGCGATGCTCGACGCCGCCGGAATCAACGTCGACCCGGCAAACATTCTCGCATTGACGCAGGTCAACATCGAGATACTGGACTGCGCTGTGGACGTTCACGAGGCCCACCTTGAGGGACGCGTCACGACCGAAGCGCGATCGCAGGTCTTCACCGAAGCCAGAATCTGTGACGCGGCCGATCGTGCTCGACCGATCGGCTTCGGCACCGCCAACTGGTCGGTGATTTGTCCGACACCTGAGGCCGTCGTCGATCCCGGGCAGAGCAACAGCGTCGAAGGACCAAGGGAGCTACCGCCGCTATGGCAGGCCTACACCGGTCGCCGACAAGCCGATGGGCTGCTGGAGATTCCGGAGCTTCGGCCCCAGATCGGAGCAGGACGGCTCCACCACGGCCCGATGCTCGTCGTCACCGAGGCCGCAGCGCTCGACGCGGCAGCGGATGTGCTCGAAACCGACGCCGTCAGCATCGATAGCCTGGAAATGACAATCGTCGCACCCGGGAGCGTAGGTCCCTTCGTCGCTACGCCGGTGTTGGTCGCGACCAGCGCAGACACCGTCGGCTGCCGCGTGGAGTTGCGCGACCGAGGCCGTAACGATCGCCTGGTTGCGGCCACCTTTGTTCGGATGCGGGAGTACCTGTAGAAGGGAAGGGCTTCGGCGCGACGCCCACGAGCCATGGGATGTGCGGGCAATAGGCGACTTCGCCGCCGCCTTAGGGGCGACCTCGCGCGGACAAATCGAAGATGCGTGCCTGACTTGCGCCGAGGACGGGGAGCTAATTCGCCGACGACCGCGCCCGCGTACAGCCGGGAGGCGGTCACTACCATCACGAAGACTTGCGCCCCACAGGAGTTCGTGTTCCAGAGGGTTCATCAAGTTTGGTCGAGGCCGACGGTGCTACAGCCCGGACTCGCTTCCCGATCACCGAGTGCGCGCACGGAGCCTCCCACTCCGGCCCTATCTAGTTCTGGGGAGCTACGGCGACGCGTGCGTTCGCACCTCGTTGGGATGGCAACTCTCTGCGCCGTCGCCTGTGCCGCGGATCTTCGGCCGACCGGAGGCCCTGGACGAACCCTCTCGCCGACTGCAAGCACGCTCCGGTGGCGCGCCAACGATGTAGTCGAAGGCGGACTTCGACACCTGCAGACCGCTAAACGTTAGCGGGGCTCGCGACGGTCTTGATGCGCAAGTACTCACGGAAGCCGGCAACACCGTGCTCGACACCGACGCCGCTGATGCCCCACCCGCCGAACGGGCCATCGGGCGACAGGTAGAACGAGTTGTTGATGTTCACAGTCCCTGCCTTGAGCCGATTCGCGACCGCCCACGCTCGTTCCTCGTCGCGCGATTGGACGTAAGCCGACAATCCGTACCGCGAGTTGTTAGCGACACGCACGGCCTCGTCGTCGTTGCCCTCGTAGCGGATCACGGACAGCACCGGACCGAACACCTCGGTCTGGGCGATTTCGGCGTTCTCGTGGACGTCCGCGACAACCGTTGGCTCATACCAGAACCCCTTGCCGCCGCGATCGCCCCGCTTACCGCCGCACAGCACCCGGGCACCGTCCTGCCGGGCGCGGTCGACGAGGCCCTCGATCCGCCGCAGCTGCTCGGCGCGGATGATAGGACCGACCAGGTTTGCCGGGTCGGTGGGGTCGCCCCACGGCAACTGTCCCACCATCGCTTCCAGCCGCTGCAGCACTTCGTCGTAGATGTCGGAGTGCACGACCATCCGGGTGGCCAGCGCGCAGCCCTGTCCGCTGCTGGACATGCACATCCCGACACCCAGTGCACAAGCCATGTCCAGGTCGGCATCGGGCAACAGGACGTTGGCCGACTTTCCGCCCAGCTCCAGCACGATATGGCGAATCCCGACGGCAGCGCGCTCGGCGATCCGCTGACCCACTCCCGGCGAGCCGGTGAAGTGATAGAGATTTACCCGTGGATCGCCGGTGAGGGCGTCGCCGGTGATCGCCTTGTCCTCGGAGCTGATCGCGTTGAAGACGCCGGGCGGGATGTCCGTCGATTCCGCGGCGATCTGGGCCATCTTGGCTGCGGTCAACGGGGTATCCGGCGCGCTCTTGAGCACCACCGTGTTGCCCGTGGCCAGCGAATGGCTCACCTTCCAGATCGCGGTCATGAATGGCGCGTTCCACGGGGTGATCGCCCCAACCACGCCGTACGGCTCATACCGAACCCGCCGGTTGCTCTGCATACCCAGGATCTCGTAGGGCCCGAGCTCCTCTTCCCAGGTGAACGACGTGGTGAGGTCGTTGAAGTAGTCCATCCCGTCGATCATCACGTCGACATGGGTCACGATGGCCGCGGTGACGACGCCCGCCTCCGCAGTGACGAGCTTGCGAAATTCGTCGGCTTCGTTCCGTAGTGCGCTCTGTAGCTGCTCGAGGCAGTGCCGACGGAACTTGTGGTCGGTCGCCCACGATGTCTCGTCGGCCACTCTGCGAGCGGCGGTGACGGCGTCGTAGACATCCTCGGCAGCTGCGTCGGCGGCAGTGGCGACCACGGACTCGTCAGCCGGGTTGATGACGTCATATCGCTTTCCCGACTTGGCTTCTCGAAATTGACCGTCGATATAAAGCCGGCCTTCATACACCGTCTGTGTCATGGGTTCGCCTCCTCTGGTTGGTCGTCGAAATCGCTCGGCGAACTACCGATCTTGCGCTAGTTTGTCGTCAATCAACCTTACACTGTAACGTGACCCCCGGCACAGTAACACTTGGAGGGGATTGTGAGCAATGACCGACGCCGGTGCGCACTGCGCTGGCGCCGCTTGAGCCGCAATGCCTCGGCGGAGCGCAACACGAAGGAGTACCGGGTGGGACTGTTAGATGGCAAGGTCGCCTTCGTCACCGGGGCCGCACGTGGGCAGGGACGCAGCCACTCGGTGCGCCTCGCGCGAGAGGGTGCATCGGTGATCGCCATCGACATTGGCGGACCCGTCTCACCAAGCAATGGTTACCCCGCTGCGACCACCGCCGACCTGGAGGAGACCGCGCGGCTCGTGGAGGCCGAAGGCCGTCCCGTGCTGACGCGCCTCGTTGATGTCCGTGATTCGGATGCGCTCAAGCTGGTTCTTGACGCCGGAGTCGCGCGGTTCGAGGGTCGACTGGACGTGGTCGTGGCCAATGCTGGAATCTGCAACTGGAGCCGGTTTTGGGAGATGTCTGAGGAACAATGGCTTACGCTGCTCGATGTCAACCTGACCGGCGTCTGGCGAACAATGAAAGCCGCTGTGCCGCACATGCTTAACGCTGGCAACGGCGGCTCTATCATTACCGTCAGTTCGGTGGCTGGAATCAAATCGCTACCGGGACAAGCGCATTACAGCGCCGCCAAACACGGTGTTGTCGGACTGACGAAGAGCGCGGCCATCGAACTGGGTGAGTACAGCATCAGGGTCAACTCGATCCATCCGTGGGGTGTGGCCACGGCGATGGCCGAGGACCCGTGCACCGAGCAGATGCTGACTGCGCACCCGAATTATCTGGCGTCGTTCGGAAGCGCGCTGCCGAACATCCCATTGGCCGATCCTGAGGATGTGTCCGACGGCGTCGTGTGGCTCGCCTCGGACAATTCGCGCACCGTCACCGGCACACAGCTGACTCTCGACATGGGGGCGACCAAGGTCTGACGCGCGCTCTACGGTTCAACGACGGGTTCGTGCTAGCTGGCGACGTTCGCCCCGCCGGGATACCCGCCACCGCCGAATTTCGCATCAAGGGCCCCGTAGTCCGTTGACCCGGCGACCCTGGGCAGCACGTCAATAAATTCAACGAACTTGGGCTTCTTATACGACGCGATCCGCGTACGGCAGTGTTCGATGATGTCCTCGGCTGTCGCGGTGTGTCCATCCTTGAGCACGATCACGGCCAACACCGATTGGGTGTACTGCGGGTCCGGAACACCGATCACCGCCGCCTGCTCCACAGCGGGGTGAGCGGTGAGGCAGGTCTCGACCTCTGGCGGATAGATGTTCTCGGCGGCGGACTTGATCATTCGGGTCATCGTGCCAAGAAATTCGATGGTGCCGTCCGCCTCGCGGCGCCCCAAATCGGTCGTGTGCCACCAGCCGTCGCGCAGCCGCTTGGCATTCGATTCGGGTCGGTTCCAGTACCCGAGGTGCACAGTGTCACCACGAATCACGATCTCGCCCGATGAACCGTCCGGAACCTCGGCGCCGTCCGCGTCGACGATGCGTACCTGGCACAGGGGAGAGGGACGACCCGAGTTGCCGATGCCCCTCCCGCCGTAGGCGTTCAGGATCGACAACCCGGTCACCTCGGTTTGACCAAAGCCGCCGGTGTGGCGTGCCCACAACGTGTCGTCGGGGGGAAGTGCGTCGCCCCAGATCGGAGCGAACGGTCCGGGGCGTAACGACGTGATATCTAGGCCGGCATCGGCGTTGAGCTTCTTCATCTTCAGTATCGTCGGCGGCATCAGGAAGGCCGAGGTGGCGCGCTCGGCAGCGATCAGGCGAAGCACTTCTTCCTCGTCTACCCGCCTGATATAGACGTTCGTGCCGCCCATGACGAACACGGGCAGTGATTCGAACTGGAAGTTCCCGATGTGGAACAGCGGGCCGGAATTGATGAACACGCTGTGGTCGTCGGCTCCGGTGGCCCGGCCGGTGAGAGTCGCCATCGAGACAAGGTTGCGGTGGCTGAGCATCGAGCCGGCAGGTCTATCGATGATCGCAGCGGTATAGATGACCAGCAGCGCGTCGTGTGGGTCGACTTCGGACGACACGGATTCGGGCCTGCAGGTGGAGACCAGATCCTCATAACTGCCCGCCATATCGGAATCATGTTGAATCCACTCGGCCCGCTTGCCTGCCAGTTCGCGCGCAGCAGCGACGCGCTCACCGATCTCCTCCTGCTGCCAGATGATGACCCGCGGATCGAAGTCGTCGATGACGAAAGCGAGCTCGTCGCCGGATTGCCGCCAGTTCACCGGGCAGATCATCGCGCCGAGGCGGGCGCAGGCGATCAGGAGTTCGAGGAAGCGCGAGGACGACTGCGCCAGCCAGAGCACGCGCTCGCCGCGTCGCACTCCGCGGGCGGCCAGCATCCGGGCCGCGCGATTGACGCGGTCATCGAATTCGGGCCAGGTGTATCGAGCCGAACCGTCGATGACGGCGAGCTTGTTCGGATAGCGGCGTCGGTGCTCGCTGCAGATGTCGGACACGGTGACATCGGCCATGTGTGCTCTCCGATCGGGCGAGGTGACTCCAACGCTAGACCACTGCGCACATTAACGTTACACTGTAAGGGTGATAGCGGTCACGATGCCGGGCCGTACCGTGTCACATAGCCGGATCGCCATGAGATCTCGCGGAGGGTGATGACAATCGACATCAAGGTCGGCGCCGCGCCCGGCGTCGGAACCGTCGACTTTGAGCGACAGTTTCTCGAGCCCGAAATCGAGTGCGCGTCCCGCGAAGAGATCGCCGAACTTCAGGAGAAACGCATCCTGGAGCTGGTGCCGTACGCCTGGGAACGGTCGGCCTTCTACCGCGACCTATGGTCCGCGGCCGGTGTGGACCCCGACGCCATCCGGTCTACCGCCGACTTCATCGCCAAGGTGCCGACCATGTGCAAGGACGACATCAAGGCCTATCGGGCCCGAACGGGGGACCCGTTCGGTGGACTACTATGTGTCGACGCTGCGGAGTTGACCTCGATCACGTCGACGTCCGGCACGACTTCTCTCCCGGAGCCGATTCCCGAGATCTGGACGGTGGCGCCGCCGCTGCCCACGATATCGGCCCGCGACCTGTGGGGGTTGGGGCTACGGCCCGGTGATCGAGTCATGGTGCCCACCGGGACGTTGCGCAACCATTGGGACGACTTCTTCCAGATGCTCGGCCTGGTACCGGTGTTCGTCGACAGTTGGATCGGTGAGGGCGAACAGGTCCTCAAAGCAGTCGAGCGGCATCAGATCGCGTATCTGCAGCTGCTGATGCCCACCGTTCTCGAATTTGAACGCCTCGAAGCGAAGTACGACATCAAGTCGATGCTGGCGTCCCTCAAGGGCGCGGCTTTTGCCGGACAACCGCTCGGGAAGGTCCTCACACAGAAGGTTCGCGAGGACTGGGGGGTCAACCTGTACACCTACACAAGCGCAGGCGATACCGGGACCGCTTGGGAGGGCAGCGAACACGACGGATACTTTCTCTGGGAAGACACGGTGTTGGCGGAAATACTGGATCCCGTGACCAGCGCCCCCGTCGGCGATCGGGAATTGGGCGAGCTGGTGGCGACCGATCTGGACAACTGGGCCTCTCCCTACATTCGCTTCCGCTCAGGCGACTTGGTCCGCGTCACCCGCCAACCCGCGCCCAGCGGCCGGACGCATGCGCGAATGTGGGTCGCGGGTCGCCGCGGCGATGAAATCGTCATCAACGACAAGGCCGTGATGCTCTCCGACGTATGGCAACTCGTGGAGTCCGTGCCCGAGTGCTGTGACGGGATCTTCCAGATCGTGCGATTCGCACCGGAGATGAATCGTCTGCGAGTCCGGGTGGGATACGCCCCTGACCGGACGGGCGATCTCAACGAACTCGGCTCGCGGGCCGCCAAGGTGCTCGAAGGCGGATTGGGTGTCGGCGCGGATGTCGAGCTCATCACCTGCGACGAGCTGCTGAACCGAAGCTCCAGTGTGGCAAAGCTTCCCAGGGTGGTGAAGGCGTGAGCAGGGCGACGATGACCGAGGCAGCCTCGCAATTGCCGCGTCCGCCGTTGTACGGAATCGGAAGCTGTCGCGTCGGGTCTGACTACGTGGATTTCGAGATCGGCTGGGACGAATTCGAGCGTGACACCGACTGGGCCGAGAACGTTGTCACAGTCGCGGGCCTGGGACGTGGCGACCTGGTGCTGGTGACCGCGGGCAACTGGGAGTGCCCGTGGGTCAGTCCGGTGATGCACGCGCTGCGCAGAATCGGGGTGACCTACCTGACCGCCGACGTTTACAACTGGGATGCTCGCCGAGTCTCGATGTTTCTGCAGCGGCTGCCAGTCAAGGCGTTGCTGGGGCTCGGGGCGGAAACCTTGACGGCGCTTGCGGCCGATGAACCACCGCTCGATGACCTGTTGCGGGGCGTCGAATTCATCTGGGCGCGACACGACGCGATGGCTCAGTTGGCCGGCGCGGGCCCCCACGTCGTGCCGTTCGTCCAACTTGGACCCGCGCTAGCGATGGGTCTGCCAGGCCGCCCGGGAGCCGTGGTCGACGGAAAAGAATGGCGCGTCGAGAACGACGACGGGTTTCTAGTGGTGTCCAACGTCGCGATTCGCGCGGCGAGGTTCGACCGCGTCCACACCGGGGTCAAGGGAACAGTCCGATCGGTCGAGAACGACGTCGTCACAGTCGATCTGGCCGACCTCGAACGCGACGTCACGTGAACATCCCTGGCCCGCCTGGAATCCTCGCTGTGCACCAAAGGCAAAGTTAGATATGGCGGTTCGGCCCAATGTCGCGCCGACCGTGGGCAAGGTGTTGACCGCCGACGACTGGATCGTTGCCGGGACGGAAAACGACATCGATCATCCGTACGTGCCGGGGGATGGTCGTGACGGACAGGGTTGAGATGAGCATCGAGGTGTCCAACGAGGGGCTCGTGCAGCGCTTTCCCGGCGAACTCCTCACGCACGACAACGCCGATCACTATCGCGGCCGCCTACGTCACGAGCTACTACTGAATCTCTGCGGCGCCTGCAGGGTTTGGCATGCACCGCCCAGGCCGGTGTGCCCGGAATGCTGGTCTGATCGGGTGCTGGCCACACCGGTCACCGGCAACGGCATTATCTTCATGGCGATCTTCTTGCACCAGGGTCCACCCGCTGCCGGTGTCGACTACTCGACGCCCTATCCCGTGGTGACGGTGGAGCTGGAGGAGCAGGACGGCTTGCGGTTCACCTCAACGGTGGTCGGCGCGCGCAACGAGGAGATCCGCATCGGCGCACCGGTGCGGCTGGAGTGGATCGATCGTGCCGGCACACCGATGCCGGTGTTCGCACTGAGGAATTCGACGTCATGACTGGCGCGGCGCGTCATCCCATGAAAGATCGGGTCGCTATCGCCGCGGCATCGACTACGGGCTTCGTCGCCCAAAACCTCGACCGCAGCCACGCGTCGCTGGCGGCCGAAGCCTGTATCGATGCAATCCGCGCGTGCGGGCTGACCCGAGAGGACATCGACGGCTTGTGCGGCAGCTGGCCGTCGGCTTCGGTGATGCAGTCCACGCTGGGTATCCCGGAAATCACCTGGTCGGGTAATCCAGTGATCCCGCTGGTGGATCACGTCGCAACTGCCGCGGCGGCCGTACACGCAGGATTATGTGAGGTCGTGTTGGTGTATCACGCCGCCTATCGGGCGGCGTGGAACACGGCGGCAGCGCTGAAGGATCCGTTTAGGCGGATCGCTACACCGGGGCTGTCCGACCCACAGCCCGGGCCGGAAACAATGGCTGCCAGTGTCGGCTACGCCGGGTGGGCATCGCGCTACATGTACGAATATGGCCTCGCCCGAGAAGACTTCGGCGTCGTCGCGATCAATTCGCGAAGCAATGCGGCGCGCAATCCGGCTGCCGCCATGCGCGGACCCATGACGATGACGGACTATCTGGGCGCGCGGATGATCCGGGAGCCGCTGTGCCTGTACGACATGGACATCTCGGTCGACGGGGCCGATGCCTTCATCGTCACCACCGCTGAACGCGCCCGGGACCTTGCGCTGCCCCCCGTCCTCATCAACGCGGCGGTTCTCGGCCAGGTGCGGCACAACGAGGAAGACCAGACCGTGAGCCTGCGCAATCATGGCCAGCAGGTGGTCATCAACACTCTAAAGGCCAAGGGCGACTTCTGGATTGATGATATCGACGTGTACTTCCCCTACGACGGGTTCACCCCCATCACGCTGAACTGGATCGACAACGCGGGCTGGTGCAAGCCAGGGGAGGCCGCCGCGTTTCTTCGTGACCATTGGGATGAGGCGGCTGGCCGAGTTTTGATCAACGGCAGGATTCCGGTGAACCCGCACGGCGGGTCGTTGTCCGAGGGGGCAACTCAGGCATCCGGTCATATTCGTGAGGCGGTCCATCAACTCCAGGGCATCGCCGCCGACCGCCAGGTGCCCGATGCCCGCCGTGCGCTGATCACCGCCGGTGGGTTCTTCTTCAACGCTCAAGGCCTGATGGTGCACCGAGTCTGAGGGGACGCAACGATGACGCGCGAACCGGCTACGACTGTGGAGGCAGTTCAAAGCGCCGTCGCAGCAAACGTTCTCACGCTCACCGCTGAACGTATTAAGACGAACACGAACAGCCTGCATACGTGTTTTGCGAAAAAGTCCACGTGACGATCGGGGGTCGCGGGCCGTCCCGTTGCCGGCCCTGATGTCCGATGCGGACGGATGGGCTGAGTCCGGATCGCTCGCTGACGACGCGGAGACCGAGCTGGCGTGGTCAGGGCTGGGCATGGCTCACGTGAAGTGGCAGGTTGAGCCGGGCGGTGAGCGCAGAGATGCTGATTCCGAACGTGCCCAGGACGGTGGCGCCTCGTGCGCGTTCGATCTCGCCGGCCAACCCGGCCAACGCGTGCTGGACCGCCTGAAACTTGCTCAGCGGGCGCCCGAACTGGACGCGCTCGCGCGTGTGATCGACAGACATGGCGGCGGCCGCATCGAGTGCGCCGATGATCTGGACACCACGGCACCACGCGCCACGCAGCGACAATTCGGTCGCGGTCGCATTATCGATAGGCGCCAGCTCGTTGACCGTCACGTCGAAAGTGATTCGGTCTCGTGGTTCTCCGGCCAGGTTGTGGCCCTCCTCGACGGTGGCGTTGTCGACATCGAGCACGCCGACCCGCAGTTCGTCGCCACAGCGTGCGCGCTAGCAAGACCGCCGAGCTTGCCCGTGTCCACGGCACGTCGACCGCCGTCCCCGCGACTCGGCCCCCGGCGGTTTCGGCGTCGACGATGGCGACGGTCAGGGGCCCGTCCGGTAGTTCGACGCCGGCCTGCTGCGCCAGTCAGCAGGCCGGCGCGTCGGTTTCGGCGAGTGGCACTGTGCCGGCACAGCGCGCCACGCCGTAGAGGACGATGGCGAGCTCATGCGGCCCGGCGCCCAACTCCGGTGTGCTTGTCAGCCTTGTCAGCCCGGTGTCTTCGAGATTGCGCCACAGCTGGGCGTCGAACTGTTCGGGAACTCGGCGCCGTCCGAGCTTGGCGTCGAAGGACCGCCCTCCGATGTCGGCGACCAACTGGCGCAGTTCGGCGCTCTCGTCGTCTGTGGTGCTGCTGTCGAAGAACCCGCCCGAAAGTGCTGTCACCGCAATCCCATTCCGCGCGCGATCACTCCGCGCAACACCTCGTTGGTTCCGCCGCGCAAGGTGAACATCGGGTTGTGCAGCCAAGCGGTTTCGAGCATCGGGGCCAGCTCGGGATGCGCTGCCGACTCCTCCAACAGGTCGGCGGCCAACTCGACCGACTCGGCTTCGAAGCGGGTCCCGAGGTCCTTGACCAACGCCGCCTTGTCGGCGGCATCTCCGCCGTCGGTGAGTGTGCGCGCCACCGACAAACGACAGCTGGCGCAGCGAGATGAGCCGGGCAAGCAGATCGCCGACGGCGGCGGCGGTGCCGTCGTCGGGCAGCGGGCCCTAGCCGAGCGCGCGGATCGCCGAGAAGAGCAGTGGACCGGTAGACAGGATGCGTTCGGGCCCACTGCGTTCGAAGGACAACTCGGAAGTGACCTGATGCCAGCCGTTGCCGACCTCGCCGAGCACGTCGGCGTCGGGTACGAAGACCGAATCCAAGATCACCTCGTTGAAGTGGTGGGCGCCGGACATCAGCACGATCGGTTCGATGCGCACACCGTCGGCATCGCAGGGCACCAAGAACTGACTGAACCCGGCGTGACGGTGTTGGGGATTCGGGGGTCTGCTTCGCGCTAGGATGACGACCTGATGCGCGTGATGAGCGCCGCTGGTCCACACCTTCGTTCCCGACAGCCGCCAGCCGCCATCGGTGCGGACAGCCTTGGTGGCCACCGCGGCCAGATCCGATCCGGCACCGTGCTCACTCATTCCGATCGACGAGTAGAAGCAGCCAGCCGCGATCCGGGGCAGCAGCCGCTCGCGCTGCTCTTCGGTGCCGAACTTCAGCAGCCCCGGCGCGACTTGGCGGTCGGCGGTCCAGTGGGCCGCCACCGGGGCACCCGCGGCGATCAGTTCCTCTGCCACAACGTAGCGGTGCAAATGCCCGCGCTCGTGGCCGCCATACCGGCGCGGAATCGTCAGTCCAACGTAGCCGGCTGCCCCGAGCCGCGCCGAGAACTCCTCGTCCCAGTCGCCGAGCCAGGAGTCGACCGTGGGTTTCCAGCCGAACTCGGCGCGGTCTGATCGCAGAAAGTCGCGCACGGCGTAGCGCAGCTTGGCCAGCTCCGGCTCACGGGCGCTTAACGCGTCGAACGAACTCAACTGCTGCTCCTAGACGGCCGGCAACGATGCTGAAGGGAGGTAGAAGTTGGGCGTCAGGCCCTCTTCGCGCGCGGCCAACCGGTATTGCGACAAGTCGTCGCGGCCCTCTTCGCGCAGGATCTCCTCGTCGGTGTAGAAATGGCCCGTTCACGCCGCGGCGGGCCTGGTCACCAATGCGTGGGTGGCGTCGGCCATGATTTGCGGACTACGGGCCTGGGCGCGCACGGCCGCCTCGCCCAGTGCGACGAGCATTCCCGTGCTGGCGATAGTGGTGGCCGGCCATAGAGAGTTCACAGCGATCGGCACGGAGGCGAACTCCTCCGCCCATCCGAGGGTGAGCAGGCTCTCCGCGTACTTGCCGACGGTGTGGCCTACGTGGGGAGCGAGCCATCCGGGGTTCAGGCTCAGCGGCGGTGACACGTTGACCACGTGAGCGTTGTCCGACCGGCGCAGATGCGGCAGCGCGGCCTGCACCACAGCGAACGGACCCTCGACGTTGACCTCCAGCAACCGGCGCAGATTCTTGGGCAGCAGCGTCGGCGTGGGCCGCAGATCCAGCGCACCGGCGTTGTTGACAACGACGTCGATGCCGCCGAATGCCTCGACCACGGTGTCGATCGCCGACACCACCGCGGCGGCGTCGCGCACGTCACACACCACCGGAAGCGCCTGTCCACCCGCCTCTTTCACGGCTTCGGCGGTCTCGGACAGGGTGCCGGCGATCTTAGGATTGGGTGTCTGCGTCTTGGCCAGCAGCGCCACGGCGGCGCCGTCAGCGGCGGCGCGGACGGCGATGGCGGCGCCGATGCCGCGGCTGGCGCCGGTTACGACGACAACGCGATCCTTCAGGGTGCGATGACCGAGGGTTCCCACGACGCTGTCTTCTCCCTGGCTTAGGTGGCCGATAACGCGTAATGATATAACTATATAGCTCATTAAGCAGAAGGAAACTGCGGTACCCCTGCGGAGGAGAACCGAGCCATGACGCACGTGTCTCGATCGGCACCTACCTGCCGACACCGGAGTTCAAAGAGCGGGTTGCTGCCTTCCGCGCCCGGTCGAAGAAGTAGCGGCACGGTTCACGGCACGATGGGAATCGTTGAGACATGACCGCTCTGCTTCGAATTGAGCCCCGCTGGACCGACCTGGACCCCGCGGGACACGTCAACAACAGCGTGTTCCTGGTCTACGCGGAGGAGGCGCGTGCCCGACTCCTCCCGCGGGCGCTACCCGGTGCGTGGGATCGGGTTGTCGTGGTCCACTGTGCAATTGACTACCACCGCCCAGTCCTGGGCTCAGACTCCGTGGAAGTCACCACCGCAGTCGAAACGATCGGCACGTCCTCCTTCACGACAGTGAACGTCCTGGCAACTGCGACTCATAAATGTGCGACGGTGCACACCGTCCACGTCGTGCTGCGGGAGGACGGTTCCGGTGCGCGACCGTTGGCCGATGACGAGCGCGCGGCCTTGAACGCTGTGCTCATCGGCACCGAGAAGTAGCCGTCACCGCCTTTACGGAGGCCGACACTTCTCGCTCGTCTACAGCGGTCATTCGAGAAGGTCGACGACCGTTGACATTTCGGCCCCCGACAGCACGAATGCCTCTCCCTTTTGTAGATGCTTCTTCCAGAGCTCGCCGGCTTGGTCGGCGTCGCCTGCCTTGATCAAATCCAGCACCATTCGATGGGTCTTCATTGAGCGATTCACCGCCTGCTCGGCTCGGGTGCCTTTGGTCGGCTGCAGCGAGTGGTTGGCCGTCTCGATGATGTGGTAGAGCATGTCGCTGACGATCTGCAGGGTCTTGTTGCCCGCCAGGCGTGCGATCGCGGCGTGAAAATCGGTCAACTGGTCGATGGTTCCGATGGTCTCGTTGCCCGGTTGCAGCTCGACTTCCCGTTCGACGATCTGTTCCAGTTCGGCGATCACCGCCGGGTTTTGATCCTTCGCCAGTTGGACAACCAACGGTGTCTCCAGGGTCGCTCTGGCGTCGTAGACGTCTTTGAGCGTCACCCCTTCGTATTCGAGGATGAGCCCGGCGTAGCGGGCCAGCGTCTCGCGCCGTGGACGCGTAACACGGGCGCCCCCGCGTACGCCGCGCTGCACCTCGATCAACGACTCGGACTCTAGCACCCGGAATGCCTCGCGCAGAGTCGGTCGGGACACCCCGAACCGCTGCATCAGTTCCGATTCGGGCGGCAGCATGGTGCCTTCGGTGATCTCGCCGCGGATGAACATCCGACGCAGCACGGTGGCCACCCGATCGGCCATTTTCGGCTCTCGAAGGCTGGTGACCTCCATATGGACCTCCACCGGTAGGAAATGCGAAATCAACTAACTATTTTGGCAGGTTAACCGAGCATCTGACGTGAGCCGGGCATGCACGGCCGGTGCGTGACCAAGCTCATCGCTAATAACCCATGGCACGACCCATCAGATCCTTCATGATCTCTGTGGTGCCCGCGTAGAGTCGCTGCACGCGCGAGTCGCGCCACAGCCGCGCCACCTCGTATTCGTTGATGTAACCGTAACCGCCGTGCATCTGCAGGCAGCGGTCGATGATCTCCCACTGCACTTCCGACGTCCACCACTTCAGTCCGGCGGCGTCCTGATCCGACAACGTGCCGTCGTTGACCGACAGCACACATTGATCCAGATACGTCTGGGCCGCGTCGAGCTTGGTCTGCATCTCGGCCAGAAAGTGCCGGTTTACTTGGAACTTGCCGATCGGCTGTCCGAACGCGGTCCGCTCGAGCGCATAGGCCTTCGTGAGGTCGAGCGCCCTTCGCGCAGCGGGCAACGCGTAGCAGGCGACGCCGACGCGCTCACTGGGCAGGTTGGAAACCAGGTGGTAGAAGCCGCGGTTGAGCTCACCGACAAGATTCTCCTTGGGAACCCTGACGTCCTCGAAGAAGAGTTCGGCGGTGTCAGCGGAGTACTGGCCGATCTTGTCGAGCTTGCGGCCGCGGGTGAAACCCTCCATGCCGTCTTCGATCATCAGCAGGCTGATCCCTTTGTGCCGGGCAGACGGGTCGGTCTTGACGGCGGTGAGCACCAGCTTGGAGAGCAGGCCGTTGCTGATGAAGGTCTTCTGCCCGTTCACCACCCAGTGATCGCCCTCATCGCGCGCGGTGGCCTTGATGCCTGCGAGGTCGGACCCGGCCGCCGGTTCGGACATCGCCACAGAGCCGATGTACTCACCCGAGATGAACTTGGGCAGCCAACGTTCCTTCTGTTCTTCGGTGGTGAGGTTGTTGAGGTAGGGCATCAGGATGTCGTTCTGCACGCCGAGACCGATGCCAACCGAACCGCTGAGAAACATCTCCTCGGAGATGATCTGGTTGAACCGGAAGTCCTTGACGCCAAGGCCCCCGTAGCGCTCATCGAACTCCCAGCCGATCAGCCCGTGTTCACCCGCGGCCAGCCATGCTTCACGGCTGACCTTGCCTTCGCGTTCCCACTTCTCGACGTTCGGTACGCATTCGCGTTCGAAGAACGCCCGAGCGGTGGCCCGGAAGTCATCGTGTACCTCATCGAAGATATTGCGGCGCATGTACTTCCTTCTACTCGGCCCAAGACACGATGGCGGGCAGCGCCCCGGGGGAGGAGCCATCAAAGAGACGGTCTGCGAGCAATGCCTCGAGTTGCTGATAGGAGCCGCACAGCGAGTCGATCTGAAAACCGCGTGTCACATACCTGTGCAGATCGTGCTCGATCGTCAACCCGATCGCGCCACAAACCTGCAGTGCGGCGTCGGATACTGCCCGATGCGCACGCCCGGCCGCAGCCTTGGCGGTCAACGCGGATAGTTGGCCGCCGAATTGCCATGTCTCGGTCAGCAGTGCTCGCGCGCCTTCCAGCCCTGCCGATGCATCGGCGAGCAAGTGTCGTGGCGATTGGAACGATCCGATCGGTGCGCCGAACTGAATGCGGACGCTGACGTGCTCGACGGCGATCCGCAGTGCCTCGTCTGCAAGCGAGACGAGTTCGGTGGCCAGCGCTCGATGCGCTGCGGCGATCGCGCGACTCCACTCAGCAGAGGCGTCTACAAGGTCGCCGGTCATCGGTCCGCTAACCTGCGTCCAATACGCGGAGCGGTCGAAGGTGTCCAACTTTTCGCCCTCAAGACGGTCGGCTTTGACGATTCCAATGGACACCGTGCCGTTTTGACTCACCATCGGCACGACCAGGCGCCCGGCGCTCGGTAACGGGCCGAGCACGATTCCGGTGACGCGTTCGGCATCGGAGCCCGGCGCATGGCCCTCGGCGGGGCCAGGCAACACGATGCCGTCGACTGCGCCGTCCAGTAACGAGGCCAGCTCGGCAAGCACGACCTTGGCGAGCGAGTTGGAATTGACCAGCGACCGGCCCTGAGCGCGAAACAGTAACTCGCAAGCCTGAATTGGGTACTCTGTCTCGATGTCTGACCAACCCAGTTCGTCCAGCGACGGCCCTACCTCGACATGTGCGTCCGTCCCCCTCGCTGCCAGTCCGTCGAACAGTCTGAAGACGGCTTCCTCGACCATCGGCCAGGATTCGTCGACCGCGAGGGTGCTCATCGGGTCCATCCGTTCTTCCCGCAAGCGCTTATCATCGCTTCTCCTTGGGAAGGCCCAGTAGGTGATCGGCGATGATGCCGCGCTGGACCTCGGCGGTGCCGCCCATGATCGTCGCCGCCCGCGTGTACCACCATTTCGCACGCGCGGCGTTGAGCTCTTTGCCGCCGTCGGCGCCCAGTCCGGCAATCATCCAGTCCCGTCGGATGTCGAGGATGAGGTCATTGATGTCCTTCTCGGCCTTCGCAAAAAGGAGCTTGTCGATACTGCTGTTCGGGCCGACCGTGCGGCCGCCGGCCAACGCCCGCACCGTGGTGGCCGCGCGGGCCTGTGCGGCCACCACCGCCACGTATGTCTGTGCGAAGCGCTCGCGGCTGGCAGATGATGCTCCGTGGGCGGTCATTTCGGCCCTCAGTTCGCTCAGTTCTGTCAATGCCGTCGTCAGCACCGCATAGCCGTACATGCCGCGCTCGTACTGCATCAGGTGCATCACGACGCCCCAGCCGTCCCCAAGGTCGCCGATCAGCCGCTCGCGGGCCACCCGGACGTCGTCGAAGAACACCTCAGCCAACTCGCGGCGACCGCTGGCGAGTGTGATCGGTCGCACCGTGACCCCCGGGGCGTCGGCATCGACCATGATGGTGCTCAGGCCGCGATGACGGCTCTCGGGGGTGCCGGTGCGCGCCAGGACCATGAACCGGGTGGCGGTCGGGCCCTGACTGGTCCAGATTTTCTGCCCGTTCAGAACGAGGCCGCCGGCGCCGTCGTCCGTTGCCCGGCATCGCAGCCCGGCCAGATCGCTGCCGGATTCAGGCTCGGAGAAGCACTGCCCCCACCACTCGGCGCCGCGGAAATAGTTCGGCAGATACTCGGCGGCCAGCGCCGGTGCGTACTTGAACAGGGCAGGCCCGAGCACCTCGAGGGTCCAGTGCTGCTCCGGAACGGGCAGCATCGCCGCAGCCAGTTCCTCGAAGTAGA
>Ga0182030_10000507_pt1 | contig 73613 bp, 72 predicted proteins | sample 812S3MmetaG_FD_121299 | JGI IMG/M metagenome (GOLD analysis project Ga0182030, IMG submission 121299) | Permafrost microbial communities from Stordalen Mire, Sweden - 812S3M metaG (Illumina Assembly) | ecosystem: Environmental > Terrestrial > Soil > Wetlands > Permafrost | place: Sweden...
CTCCCGCTTTGAAGAGACGGGCGTGCCGTACTCCTGCCGCATTCAAAATCTCCAATGGCGTGTACGCGCAGAAATGACCGATGCGTTTCTGCGGATCGGCCTTGGCGATGTAGCTCGATTCGGCCGCAGCTACCTTCTCGTTGAGTGACGCAACAAACGAATTGACCATATTCGAGGACTGCTGAGAGCGTCGCGTCTGACGGCTTGCTTGCTGCGACGCGTAGACAGCTGCCCCCAACGCTCCCGCGAAGGTCAAATCGAATGGCGTCTGGCTGAATGGCGCCCCGATCAAGTCCTCAAGGGCGCGACGCATGCCTGGGTTGTTAGAAACACCGCCAGTGAAAAGGAGATCTGGTTCGTTTCCAATACGGCCCAGCAGATTGCGCACGCGCCTCGCGGCAGAATAGTGGATCCCGGCCGCAATGTTGGCGACAGCATCTGAGTCATTGTTGCGAGCGGCTTTTGCACGCAATGAAACCATTTCCGACTCAGCGAACACGACACACTGACTGGAAATCTGAACGGGCGTCCTTGCTGCGAGGGCTACCTGACCGAATTGCCGCAGGTCAAGACTTAGTAGTGAGGCGGCTTTTTCCAGAAAACGACCGGTTCCAGCAGCACACTTGTCATTCATGACAAATTCGATCACTCTGCCGGTGATTGGATCGACTTTGATAGCCTTCGAATCCTGTCCGCCAATGTCAATGATAGTGCGCGTCGTCGGATGGACAGCGCGTCCACCCATAGCGTGACATGATATCTCGGTGACGACCTCAAAGGGTATATCGTCGAACGCGAGTGAAATGCGGCCATAGCCGGTACTTACGATGAAAGCGAGGTCGCTTCGACAAAGCGACGTCCTCGACAACAATTTGTCAATCAGCTCGTCCGCAGTCTCTTGCATGAAAAGACCCGTCGGAATAAGAGCAGTGTGGACCTCATCCCCCGTGAGCAAAACGCCCTTTGAGGCGCGAGAACCCAAATCAAGCCCGATGACGGACCTTAAAGAACTGTGTCGCGACTCTGCCAGTCTCTTCAGTTGAGTCACTTTGTAGACATGTGTTGTCACCGGATGGCCATCCTTGTGTACGTCGACGCGCAGACCGTGGATGCCACAGTGCGAGCAAGACGTGTGCCGGAGTGGCCAGGGAGGACAGGACTAGCCAGGGTGCGAGTCGGTTCGTGTAGCGTACCGCGCGGAGTAATACGATCCTTGATCCCTCTTTCCACAAGGGAAAGGATAGAGTCTATATGAATGAATACCGTTAGTGGTGCTGGAGACTCACTTCGAGATGGACACCCGTCGCGGAATGGAACAGCAGGCCGTAATATGTGACGGCCGGCAGTCCTCACAGGATATGCAACATGGCACCAAAAGCGTTCGGATTCCTGCCGCAATGTACAGCGGACTCGACGGGAACCTGACATCGTTGTTCGAGTTGCTGCGCTGAGAAATCAGTCGCGACCCTGGTACGGATCCCAGTGGCTTAGAGTCGCTGTCAAAACCTTCCGCCGACGGCGGACGCCCCGCCGTACCGGCCGTCGTTGCTGTGTGTCATCGGGCTAACGCCCGAATCGACGTCACGCCGTGGCGCGATCGTGCTTCGTTGCAAACCTCGGTGTGACTTTGTTAGGGTCTTCATGGTGCTCGCGTGGCAAGTACGTAACAGCGCTGCGAGGGGTGTTCCGCACCGCCGTAGGGAAACCTGACAAGTGCTTCATCGAGTGAAAAGCCCTTGGCCTGAACAATTGCAATCACGCGACCGGGATTGAAAAAGTTCCACGTCGCCTTTGCTCCCTTCACGCCGAGAAAGTCGGGAACGGTGACCGACTTCGTTCCGACGTGAAAGCTAAACAAAAGCCTGCCTCCTGGTCTCAAAAGCCTTCGCCACTCGTCGACAACCGTTTCAATGTCAGAATATGCAAAGTGTACTATGGCATAAAACGCCGTGATGCCCGCTGCAGAGGCGTCGGAAAACTGCGAAGCGAGCATGTCATCCACCTCAAACGCAACGCCTGGATGGCTCTGGCGGGCGGTCTCGATAATCTGCGCGGACAGATCCAATCCTACGACGCCGGTTCTCCCCAAGTCATGTACAAACCGAGTTGTCTGACCTGAACCACATCCAACATCATATATCGTGTCCGACATGGCGACGGAATGCGCGAACCGCTCCAAAAGCCATCGATCGAGAGCCTTACCTTCGAGTTCTCGCAAAAAGGTCTTCGCGTATTCCTTGGCCGCCAAGTCGTAGCAGCGCGTCACTTGATTGCGATCGTACTTTCTCATCGCCCTTTCCACCCGTGTTCATGAGCGCCACATCTCCTGCGACTATGTGGCAGTTGCATGGCTTCCGCCGTCCAGATCTGACAATGCTGTCGAGCTGCCAGTCGGATGTGTCTTTCGGAATGGTCAGCAATGAACGCCCCTCAAGTGCTATCGTGCGCTCGCGCCGTCGCTAATTAAAGCGCGTCAAGATCACCGAGTAGATATCCTCGAGAAACTTGAGTCCACCGGAATATCCAACGTACGAGGAATTGATCACCAGCCGCTCGTAGTTGGGCCACGAAATGGCCAGGTAGTGAGCACGAGTATCCCGTGCGAGTTGCTTTTCCCACGACGACCCGAGTATCAGCGGATATCCAAAATAATCGGCTTGTTTGATCTCTTCGTGAATCTGATGGCCGTCACTCGAGAAACTCACGTCTGCTTGGATGCCATAGTTCAAGTCGCGGAAGTGGTCCACCAGCGCTGGTCTGTGCTCGACGGGCGTATCGTCAGTGACGTATTGTCGTGCTGGGAGAAGGCCGGCATCGTTCACAAGAAACTTAGTGATTGCAAGCGCATATTGGGCATCGGAGATCGTTGAAAACCGTTTAGACATAACGCGGGTCTCGAGAAAAATGTCGGCATAGCGCTCGATGTAGTAGTAATACTCGGACTCCCGGGCCCTCGTTATCGTTTCCGCGATCGTAGTGCTGATCCCGGCAAAGTCGGCGACTGCGCGCAAAAACTTACTGGTTTCGAAGGCGCCGATCGGTAGCACTGGATAGTGCAAAACCGGCGTTCCAAACTTCTCTTTGAGAAGTGTGACGCTGTCGAGTCCCACCCACGGAGAGACCAAAAGGTTGAATTCGGCTGAGGGGACCTTGTCGATATTGGCAAGACCCCGCCCATGCCCAAAGATAGTGTTTGGGATCAGGCCTAAGTCTCCCACGAGCTTTTCGAGCTCGCGCAAATTCGAAAGCCAAAAGGGATCGTGCTGGGGCGGGCCCGACCAGATGTTGACGAGGCCCTTTTGTGCTGCGACTGCTGGCTTGAGATACTGATCGAAGATCGCTTGCAGCACCCAGTCGTGGCCCAAGTAGTTATTGCCTTTGAAGCCCGCAGTGGACGCGAAAACGACAGGCTTGGCGGAGTCTTTGAAACTCCGTACGACTGAGGTGGTATCGTCGCCCACGAGCTCTTGGGTGCAGCCTGTCAGGACGACATAGAGGTCTGCATCGACGACCTTCAGAGAGTTTGCAATGATCTCCCGCAGTTTCTCTTCACCCCCGAAGATGATTTCCTGTCCACTTACGTTCGTGCAAGGAAATATGTGAGATGAAAAATACCCCGAGCTCCCAGCACTTCCCGACAGCTTTTCGGCGCAACCCGGGCCTGCATGAAGAATGGGTAGGGCGCGAGTAATGGCTTGGACAGTTTGCATGCCAGCCATCGCGCACTTATAGCGGGGCTGATCTAGAAGCTTGGCCACTATCGGGAGTCCTCTTTAAGAAAGTGTTCACTGCCCTGAGCGTACCACCAGTCGGTATATGGCGACGTGGTTCGTGCTGCAAGGTTCTTCTCGAAGCTTCTGTTCTTGATGGTATCCAAAATGGACTGCGCAAAATTGAGCAGCCCTCTGTATCCGAAAATCATGTACTCATCGGCTACGTAGAGCGCAGCCGTCCCCTGTTTAATCGCCCAAACGGTTGTTCCCGGATGGCGGGAAAAGTAGATATCGGGCTTGTAGTGGTTCAATATGTTGAGTATTTCGAAGTTCTGTTGGTCGGCAACGCTGAGTTTAAAGTCCGATGGGGACGTGGCCTTCAAGTGTACGAGAGATGGTGCCAGCGCGCCGTTGTCGTATTGAACGTCGTAGTGCCACGCCGCAGCCCACACGACCTCCATGTCGAGCTCCTGCAGAACGCGAGATACCTCGAAGGTATATCCAGGCCCCATGCCGATGACGGCGCGCAAGCCTTTTAATTCCTTTTTGCGGTCCTCGAGTTGTGGCATGAATTCGCGCCGCTGCTCTGCGATGTATACCTCGACCTCTGTTGACTTGCCAATGACTCGTCCGATCTCTCGCAGCCATGTCTCGAAGCCAACAACCCCCATTGGGTTGATGGTCCTGATATAGGGAACACCATACCGTTCCTCGAGGCCGTTTCCTATGTAGGTCCCAAGCGTTCCACAAATGCATACCGTTGCCAGCGACTCGGAAAGGCGCGACAGCTCGTCGATTGTGGAGTTTTGGTAGAAGAAGAGAGGTTCGACGCCAAATCTACCGAAAAGCTCTATGATTTCGGGCCGTGCACTCTCGAAGAAGTTCTTGAAGTTGATGACATTGCGCTTTTGCTTCGGCGTTTTGACAATGGATGTGAGGATGGCATGGTCGGAGATGTCGAAGCCCGACGCCCAGATTCGCGACTTAAAGCCTTCGCAATGTGCGACGGCAATGGGAACCGGAATCTCGCGCTTAAGCTCTGCGATGAGAGAGTCCACGTCCTCACCGATGACGCCGCTAACGCATGAGGTGCCTACAAAAATGGCCCTTGGGTTGTATCTCTCGTAAACCTGATGGACGATGCTGCGAAGTGATTCGACCGCCCCGAAGATGGTGTCTTGTTCGTTGAGGTCGGTTCCGACGAAAGCGGTGCCGTTCGTAACGCCGCGCTTGGCTGCCAGTTGGCTATTGAGAACTGACATGCCTGCAGCCATGGCCGTACAGCCGGACGGCGCGTGGTTGATCACGGCGACATCTCGAATGCCTGACAGTTGTCCCAGAGCGCAACCCGCGAGACATGTGCTTGACTGACTAAAACATCGCTCTCGGTTCGCAACCGATCCGCAGGCGGTCCTTGTCGTCAGGTCGCTCAGACAGCCGGAATATCCCGTGATGGACTTCAGTCGAGTCTCGCGAGTTTCGACAGTATGTTCTTTTAGATTCAAAGGCATTTCAACCTCCAGGTCTAAGTAGTATCGACGGGGATCGATCGGTCTCCTGGGTGTGACCTTGACCAGCTCGACCCAAGCCGTCGTTCGTGAGAACCGAGACTGCGGGCCAACGTTGTGGACTCCGAGAATCTATGCTCGTCGGCCGACGCAGCGGACCGCGCGGAGAACTCGCGGGTGACAGGAGAGGCGTTGGGTTGGGCTGCGTTACGCACAAGCATGTGGCGGCATGTGGTCTGGGTGTGGCGTGCGTCTGCAAGCACCGTGCGAGTGCTTAATACCTCGAGAGAAACACCCATGGCAGGGCGCTAGACTCCTCCAAACAGACTGCATTTCTTGGGTGACTCAGGCGACTGCAACCCAAGGGACCGAGTGTCTTCTCGGCACGATACTCCGGGACCTCACGCGCAAAGGCAGCGCATGTCGTCCACAGGCCCGTGCGCTGGCCAGGCGGTCTAGCCGTGGCCGGAGACGGTTCTGGGTCCCGTCACGGCCAGAGCGCAACCTCATCTGGCCCGCCATGTGAAGGCCAGCCTGGGTCTCAAGTAGCGGACGTCATTGAACGGAGCGGCGCGCCCCCCAACCAAGTGGGTGGCGAACTCGTGGCATGTCGTGTGCACTTTTGTCGCCATTGAATGAAGGCCATAGCTGGTCTCCGAGATCGGCCGCGCATTCGGAAGTCAACGCCCCATGACTATCCGAGGAGCTCGCACGACAAATTCGAGGACTGATGCCGGGGCGTACGGTCGGGAGTCGCCTTGGCCAAATGTGCCTTGCCTTGCGATCGCGTGATTTCTGACTGTTCTTCTTGGGTCAAGGAATCTCCCTTTTTTGACGACATTACTTCGACAGATTGCACTCGCGTGGCAAATGGGCTTTACCAGTCGCACCGCGTCGGCTTTGAAGTCTGGCGAATGATGCCGACGCATTCTTGTGTCCTTCAAATGGAACCCCTTCTTCTATGCCCTTTCGAGTGAGCGTGGGTGTTCACGAAAACGGGTCAAGACCACTCGGCTTCGCCTCGATCCCAATGCCTCATTGTGGCATGAACTAAAGGCGCAATAGCGGGAAGGCACTTAGAGCGTGCGGCTGGGTTGTCGGCTGCGCAGCGTGCAAATACGACGCATTTAGCATGTCGAGGCTTGTGACACCCAACAACCCCAAGCCACGCTTGACCTCATCCTCGAGTAACTCAAGGACGCGCACGATACCGGCTTTTCCATTTGCCGCCAACCCAAAACACTGCATGCGTCCGATCGAAACGGCTTCGGCGCCTGCAGCGATGGCCTTCAGGACGTCGCTTCCACGATTGACACCACCATCAAAGATGATCTTCGAGCGACCCTTTACCTCGGCGACAATCTCCGGAAGCACCTCGATCGATCCGCGACCGTGGTCGAGCTGCCGACCCCCATGGTTCGAAACCCACACCCAGTCAACCCCGTGCTCAACAGCAAGAGCAGCGTCTTCTGCAGTGGCGATGCCCTTGAGCATGAGTGGAATACCGAGAGTGTTCTTCACGTGATCGATCGTCGACCAAGACATTCCTGCCTGGTAGTCGTAGCCCGTCAGATCTGCCCGTGTTGAGCGTACATAACGCTTGTCGATGTCCCGCTCGCGCCGACTGTAATGTGCTGTATCGACCGTGAAGCAAAATGCGGCGTAGCCATTGTCGATTGCCCGGCGCACTTGGTCGTCAATATAGGCCAGATCTCCTCGGACATAGAGTTGGAACACCCGGAGCGCCTCGGGGGCTGCCTGGGCCGTGCCCTCCAGTCCGGGTGCGGAGCCGGAACCGACGACGATCGGAACATTAAACTCCATGGCCGCCTGAGCCGACGTTGCGGCGCCGCCATCCCCCATGATTTCGAGCGCGGCAACCGGAGCGAGCAGTAATGGAAGACGACACCTGCGCCCAAGCAGTGATCGCGTCGTGTCGATCGCGGTGACGTCTCTCAAGACGCGGGGCCGGAAGGCGATCGAGTCAAGAGCCAGACGATTGCGAAGCATCGTTGTCTCCGTCTCCGCGGCCCCACAGATGTAATCCCAGACATTCGCACTGAGATTCAGCTTTGCCTTCGCGATGATTTCGTGCAGCGATTGAAAATCGATATCCGGCATCACGCCAGTGTACCTAAGAGATGAGTGGTTCCCATGTTCTCGAGATGACAGAGCTATGTGCTTTGTTCGGCGCATCACGGGGGCGGAGGAGGGCTTCAATGACGGTTACGCGGTATTCGTGACCTTGACCGATAGGTGACCGAACAATGTTTGTCGACTCAGAAATTGCATTCGGTAGGGTTTTGACTGTTCCCGCTGCTTTACGATGACTGCCTCTGACCGAGCCATTCACGAAGTCGGGAATGGCATCAAACCGCGGACCTTGGGTGGAGTCCCGTTACGGAGTCTGGATGCCCCCGCGCCGGCGCTGGCAAACCTCGGACGTCTCAAAGGTATCCTCGGGCATATCTCCGGTACGAGTCTTGCTTTGGCGTGACGCTTCATGAGCTTCGACGTCAACACAGTTCCTCACTACATCGAATCTGCTCGGTTTCTGGTCCTCGCAACGTCCGACGAGTCGGGTCCCGTCCAGCGTACGCTGGGGGGCTTTGGCAACGACGGGACGACAGTCTACTTTTCGACGCACCAGGAAAGTCGAAAGGTAAAGCAAATCGAGCGCGACCCCAATGTTTCTATTTTGATTCAGCATGAGCAACAGGACCTTCCTGCCTTTGTCAACGTCGCCATCCGCGGAATCGCCCGACGTCTGCATGACTCCACAGAAGTTGACAAGGCGATCGACCGAATCTCGGCTCGAAGTCAGAATTTCCGGGGACGCGCTGCCCGAGGTGAGCTCGGGGAGACCGCCCTGTTCCGCGTCGATCCCATAGAGGTGCGTGTGATCGACCTGTCTCGCGGCACGGGCGCGACGGCAACGACGGTTATTAGGAGCGATTCGAACACGACGACCGAGAACGCAGGCTGACACATCGCCGAGCGCCCCGATCCAGCGGAACCCGAGTCGCGATTAGATAGGTGGGGGGAGTTGCGCGATATGAGATAGGAAACATCGTCGCGGGGCCTCACCTGGCGGCGGCAGTCCGAACGCGACACTTTGGTTCATCGTCACATGGGGCAGCTACCTGAACCGGCAATACGGAGGATACGCTTTGCGACCGACAAGGATCGCATCGAAAGAAGAGTCCCGCTGCGCGCATCGCTGGGGCGGGTTTGGCGGGCGGTTAGCGATGCACGACAGTTCGGAGACTGGTTTGGTGTCGCTTTTGACGGCCCCTTCGTCTCGGGCGCTCGCACCGCGGGAACGATCGTCCCCACGCAAGTGGACGAGGTTGTTGGCAAGCCGCAAAAACCCTGCGAGGGGAGGGTCTTCGATTTCACGGTCGATCGCATCGTACCAGAACGCCCCTTCTCATTTCGATGGCCCCTTTCGCTGTGGATTCCGACGTAGACTACTCGATCGAGCCTACGACACTGGTAGTCTTCGAGTTGGAGGAGGTCGAGGGTGGCACCCTGCTTACTGTCACCGAATCTGGCTTCGGCCGGATCCCTCTCGCCCGCCGCGCTAAGGCGTTTGCTGCCAATGAGGAAGGGCAGACTCATCAGCCCAAGCTCCTCGAGAAGTACCTGTCATATGGCACATAACGACGGGCTCCGAGCGCTGGTGGTAGGGGGATTCAAGGCGCCTCGAGTGGTTGCGTCGACCTCGGGAACACACCTTAGCGTCCGTCACTCGGCGAAATGGTGGGGCTGACTTCACGCGTCCGTTCAGTTTGCGTTTACCACTCGCTAATGAATAAGGTGGTTCAAGTGACACCGAAGCAAATCCGGTTGCAGTATACCCAACCGGACCGCTCACACCACGCGCAGCGGACTGTAACGCGGGCATCTATCGTGCGTTCGCCGCTACATCGTGTTGGCAAACCGAGGCGGTCGTAAACGAACCTCTCGCAATTCCGCCGGCTTCGATGCCGCAATAGAGTACGTCACGGGCATTGGGCCTGAGGCCATCGCGCGCTATGAGGGCGAACTGTCCGAGTACGCGGGCGGCCGCCTTCTGACCATTCCGGAGACTAAAAATCATAGGAACGGCGCGCGAAGAACATGGCATCATCTCGTTCGTGCTCCCTGGCGTACGCGCCGAGGATCTCGGCTCGACGCTCCATCAGGAGGGCATCGCCGTTCGCTCCGGAGATCGCTGCGCGCAGCCAATTCTCCGACGGTACGGACTCGAGAGCACGGTGCGCGCATCGTTCGCTCCGTACAACACCTGCGAGGACGTCGACGCGCTCGTTCGAGCGCCTGATCGCGTTCGCCTCCACCAACCTGCTCCACTTCTCTGACCACGGAGCATCCGGGTAGGCGTCGAACTCACTCAACTTGTTCAAAACGAGTGACGTTCCGTTGCGTCGGAGTACGTGTCTGTTATAATGGACACATGTTTCACTCGATTAGTCCGACCCAGGCGAGGGAACTCATCACGCGCGGCGAGATTGAGGTGGTCGACGTACGCGACCCAAAGGAATGGACTGCGGGGCACGTACCCGGAGCGCGGCTCGTTCCACTCGAGAGCTTGCGGAGTGCCCCGAAGTCTCTGCTTCCGCGAGACGGAGTGATCTTCGTGTGTGCAGCGGGGATCCGCAGCCAGACGGCCGCCCGAGTTGCCGATGCCAACGGGCTCTCCAACGTCTACAACCTGATAGGCGGCACGCGTGGTTGGCAGAACGCCGGCTTTCCCCTCGAAGTGGGTGAGATCGAGCCAGTCAAACAGGCAAGTTAAATTTGATTGGCACGATTTACGCCGCATTCTTGAGGGGGGACATCGTTGCCGATTTAGAAGAGCTTCGCCAAACGGCTGATCTTTCGTGCTGCCTCGAGCAACGTCGCCTCGGGTCTGGAGAGGCGAACCGCGCCCAATTCGAAGTCAGGTGCTCGAAAAAGAAGCTCGCTGGGACCGCTGCTGCGCTCACGTTTTCGGCGAGAAAAAACGCTCCTTAGACCAAAACGGTCGCCGAAAAGGTACGCGTGGAGCCCGATACCGCTCAACGACGATAACCTCGAAACTATGACTCCGTTATCAAAACACCTTGATCGAAGAGCTTTGCGACTGCATTGAGAATCAGATCTGGGAAAACGACAAGACGGACGCCACGCTGAGCTAGGGCTGCCACCGCAGGTGGACCCGCGGCAGCCGCCAGGACCACGTTGCAGTCGGATACGAGATCTAGCAGTCGTTGGAATCGCTCTGGGTCGTGCCCCTCGGGCCGACATGCCGGATCCGTCGGACGACGTGCCAAGAATGTCAGCTGCGTTCCCTCGAGCTCAAAGATAAGGAATTGCGTTGCGCTGCCAAAGTGCTGATGTATCACCTTGCCATCGGCGCTCGCGATGCCGAGGCGCACGCGTGTGCCTTCGTGCGTTACAGGGGTCCTATCCATTTGCTCGCCAGCTCCTTGACCGGCGTGAGTTTCTCGCGGAAACCGGCGTAGTTCCTGTCGACAATCACGCGATCGCGGGACGGGAACGCCACAGTATGGTGCATCACCCCATACTCTTCGCTGGCGATGGCCCTCTCGAGAGAGCTCGCAACCAAGAGGAGGTTCGAGAGCGTTCCGTTTCTAGGTTGGTCGACAAGCTCACTGGCTTTGCCGAAGAAGCCCTCGACCCCGGAGGCTCTCTGCTCTCGGTTGGGGCGCTTCTTCGCCGTCAGATCCAAAGCTCGAAATTGGGTGGGATCCCCGGAACTCATCATGCCTCGCGTAGATGTTCGACCCTTCGTTGCCAAGAACCAGCGATTTGTCGCGTGGATTCACAGGCGCAAACGGCACACATTGGTACGCCGCCCTACATTCTCCGTGCCAAGTCTCCTTAATGGGAGACATGTGCGACGTGATAACGAACACCGTCGCGCCCAGGTGTCCTGAATTGCACCTTGTCCGACGGCGTCTTGATTCGGAGAACACGTTCTGTTGCGCATAAATTGCATACGTCTGCAATTATCTCGCTGATGGGTCTCGCGTAATTGACTCAGTGCTCAACGGCGAGATTGCTCATTCGGATCGCCGATAGTCGAGCGGGAAAGAACGCGACAAAGCGTTCATTGGACCGGGGAAACAAACGTATCTCTAGGGGTCTCGGTCCTACTAGAATCGCTCCCCTAAGTGAATCCATGGGTCATTTGTGCACCTGGATATCTTGCTCTGGGGGTTTGACGGTAGATGGCGCCGGGTCGCTGTGAACGTGCAGATATTGCGGACTGTGGAGGGGCGACTCCTCTCATCGAACGCCAAAGAAATCTGAAGTCACCGAAGAATCGCTTGCCGCTGAAACGGGTCTCGTATAATAGAATAGGTGTACGTAATTACGAACGTCGATGACGATCGTGGTTGATGCCGAGGTCCAGCAGGAAATGGAAGCGCCCCGCATGGTCGAGGCGATTGAACGGATTGGAACCACAGATGATGACCACATGCGTAAGTCGCTGGAGTTGCGTGACGGCTGCCGTTGTCCCGATGTGCTGCGACATGGGTGTCCAACAGTCGACGTTGCTCATTGCTTGCGTTGATGCCGCTGGCCATCTTATGAGAGGAGGCGGCGTATGAACGCCCGAAGCTGGACCGGTTCCACTCCTGTGCCGCTCGTGGCGATCCATCCTCCGCCGCACGAAGCGCCGAATGACCCCACCATCCAAATAGACGTCTGGAGGCAGACTTCACGGCTTCGACCGGTAGCGGCGTCACTCGAGGGGCTCATCAGCGTCTTTGCTCGCGTTTTGCCTGTCGAGGCAGCCATTCTCGGCCATTTCGATCCCAGTTGCAACGAACTGGACATGGTCGGTGTGAAAGCGGGCAGAGAAGGCGAGAGCGATGTTCCCCCCGTTTCTTGCCGCGTCTCGGTGGAATTCCGGTGCATCGTAGACGCATTTTCGGAGTCGAGCGTATGGCAAGGAGATAGGGGTGCTCCGAGCCCGTTGGACCCTGTACTAGCAGCAGCCGGGGTGGCGGGGCACTACCTCGCAGGATTGTTGCGACAGGGTGGGGATGCTCTAGGGGTAATCATTCTGACTCTTCGGCAGAAACCGCAATGCAGGGACCTCGCAGTGCTAAAGGATTGTCTCGACCCCATTTCACTCCTCGCGAGCGCGTCAGATACAGCGACGCGTGGGGTTCCAGCGATATTGCAAGCAGCCAACGAAGGCGGCCCGCAGTCCGCGGTTGTTCCAACGGATGATGAAGTACTTATCGGCGACCGGGCAGGTCTGCGTCGCGTCATCGAACTAGTGGAGTGCGTCGCTGCCACCTCAGCTCCCGTCCTTGTCGTGGGAGAGACAGGCGTCGGCAAAGAAGTCGTTGCACGGGCGATACACGCGCGGTCTTCTCGAGCCAAGGGGCCCCTCATCAAGGTCAACTGCGGCGCAATTCCGCCAGAACTCATTGACTCAGAGCTGTTCGGCCATGAACGCGGAAGTTTCACGGGAGCCGTGGCATCCCGCAAAGGCTGGTTCGAGCGTGCCGATGGTGGAACCCTATTTCTCGATGAGGTTGGCGAACTTCCACTTGCGGCACAGGTGCGATTGCTTCGAGTGCTGCAGGATGGAGCGCTGGAGCGAGTGGGAGGTCAACGAGTTGTCACAACGGATGTTCGCATTGTTGCAGCCACGCACCGCGACCTCCAAGAAATGGTGAACGAAGGGCGTTTCCGACGCGATCTTTGGTATCGAATGAATGTGTTTCCGCTGCACATTCCGCCGTTGCGCGAACGACCGGGGGACATCAGACTCCTTGCGGAACATTTTGCGGCGCGTGCCGGCAGGCGTCACGTGGGGCGACCTCTGGAACCTACGCCCGAGGACGTTGCGCTTCTTGCTTCGTATTCGTGGCCAGGCAACGTGCGTGAGTTGTCTGCCGTTATCGAACGAGCTGCCATTCTCGGGGGAGGTCATAGGTTAGCGACCGCTGCAGCACTGCAGTCGTTTGTTGCCGTTCTGCCTCGTGTCACCGAAACGCCCGAACCCGTTGTCGAAGACGCGTCACCAGTCTCACCAAGAATTCAGCCGCTCGACTTCGTAGTGGCCAGGCACATCGAAGACGCCCTACGGGCTACGAACGGTCAAATCGAGGGGTCTCGCGGAGCTGCCGCGCTACTAGGAATCAATCCCCATACGCTTCGTGCAAGGATGCGAAAGCTGGGAATCGACTGGTCCGTCTTTCGTTTGCGGAGCGGCAGTTCGGAAATACGGGCAAAGGTCATTTGATATGAGTGGTCCCCAGGCCCCGTCACGGGGCCATCGAGTGTCACGGCCGTGTAGAGTGGAATCCATCAAATCAGGGAGAATTGCGCGCCAAAATGGGGCAAACCTCGCGGCACGGGGACTGCAATGCACTGAGCGAACGAAAAGAAAATGAAAAGGCGTACGTTGAGCCGTATCGGCTCGAATGGCGCGGCGTGATCACTGTGTAGATTATCGGAGTAGTGTCATGGGAAAAAAACTCAAAGAGATCGCGATATACGGCAAGGGTGGCATCGGTAAGTCGACCACGACGTCGAACATCAGTGCAGCGCTCGCGGTGTCAGGTCTCCGCGTGATCCAGATCGGTTGTGACCCGAAAAGCGACTCCACCAACACACTCCGCGGAGGCAAGTACATTCCGACTATACTTGATACCCTTCGAGAGAGATCTGACGTAAAGATAGAGGACGTCGTGCATCGCGGCTTTGCCGGGGTGTTCTGCTGCGAAGCAGGCGGTCCAGCGCCAGGTGTCGGATGTGCTGGGCGCGGCATCATTACAGCCGTCGAGTTGCTTAAGCAGCGCAGGGCGTTCGAAGAGCTCGAAGTGGACGTCGTCATTTTTGACGTCCTCGGCGATGTCGTGTGTGGAGGGTTCTCTGTTCCCATTCGTGAGGGTATCGCAGAGAAGGTGTTCACCGTCTCATCGGCCGACTTTATGGCCATTTATGCCGCGAATAACCTATTTCGTGGAATCAAGAAATACTCAAACTCTGGTGGAGCATTGCTTGGCGGCATCATCGCCAATTCTATCAACGCGCCTCACTCGAGGAAGATCATTGACGACTTCGCTGAGCGAACTCACACGAGAGTCGTGGAGCACGTCCCTCGCTCCGTAACGGTCACGCAGGCTGAGCTCTCCGGGCGTACGACGATCGAAGCAGCGCCCGATTCAGCGCAAGCTGCTGTCTACAGACGTCTTGCAGAGAAGGTTATCGACTCGGAGTACGGTGGCAAGGTCCCGGCGCCGCTCGACGAGCATCAGCTTCGGGATTGGGCAGCCGGATGGGCGACCCAGATTCTCGAAGTCGCCCACGGGACGCCAACTCAACCTGTGGCCGTCGCGTGACAGCCGACCCCGCAGCTGGTCACCGACGGGAGGGTCACGAAGCCCGTAGAAGGCTTCCGATGGCCGAGGGGAAGCGGTTAGAAAAGGAATCGAGCGGGGCGACGTCAATCGCAGAAGAACGATTTTCGCATCTCGTTCGAACGCATCCGTGCTTGAGTGGGGAGGCGCATGCGCGCAACGGAAGACTGCACCTCCCGGTGAGTCCGAGCTGCAACATTCAATGCAATTTCTGCGGACGCGGATTCAACAAGTGGGCTCAGGTTCCTGGGGTGGCACGAAGTCTTGTCAAACCAGATGGAGCCGTAGGGATCGTCGAACGGGCCTTAGAATTATGTCCAGAGATCACCGTGGTTGGAATTGCTGGCCCCGGTGATCCATTGGCTAGCAATCACGCGCTGCGTGCCTTCGAGCTTGTACACGAGCGCTTTCCGCATCTCCTATTGTGTGTAAGCACGAACGGTTTGAGGCTAATCGATAAGGCCGAAGAGATCGCTCGGGTAGGAGTGAGGTCCGTGACCGTGACGGTCAACGGCGTTGACCCTGAGATTGTGGGTCGTATCGTCGGGACGGTGGTTTACGGGGGGCAGGTGATGACGGGTACGCAGGCGGCTTCGATATTGATCTCGCGACAGCTTGAAGGCATCCGGAAGATGAATGAGCTCGGAGTGCTCGTGAAGATCAACACGGTTCTCATTCCGGAGGTCAACGCGCACCACATCGGGGACGTTGCGCGTGCGACTGCCGAAGCGGGGGCACTCAGAGTGAATGTGATTCCACTTATTCCGCAAAATGGCTTTGCATCGTGTTCCGCGCCAACGTGCGATGAACTTCAGCAGGCCCGGGAGGCTGCCGAGCAACATCTCGAGGTGTTTCGCCACTGTCAGCATTGTCGTGCTGACGCATGCGGTATTCCCGGAGTTGGGCGTGATTTTGGCAAAGAGCTTTATGACACTCAGGTGCCAAACACCTTTTCCCATGGATGATGATACGCAAGCGAAACTGGGATTACAAGTAGCGTCTCCAGTCGTCGATTAGGTTCTGGCGGCAAGTCCACCATGGGATGGGCATCCAGATCCAGGTTATGTTGACTGATTTGTATTGGATAGGTGAGCCGATGCTTCAAGAAAGCGGCGACATCGCTGTACTACCCATGCACGCACTGGGTCAGAGTGGGCAGGGCGAGTTGGACCTAGAGGCGAGAACTATCTCGCTTGCGCCAGAACCGAGGGCGAGGGACGGAAGCAGCAATCAGTTTGCGTGGATCTTCCTCGCGTCTCTGGTTGTTCACTCAGCCATTGCGGGAACGGCTCGATTTGTCCACTCCCATGTGCCCGCACATGTTGTTCGTTCATCGATCGAGGTGGAGGCAGTTCGACCAAAGCCTCCGCCCGTTGTCCACGTGGCGGAGCCGCCAAAGCCCGTGGAGCCCGTTAAGCCAGTTGTCCAGCAGAAGCCGGTCGCGCGGCCCCTGATTGCCAAGGCGGCCCACCTGGGGGTGACTGGAGGATCCGTCCCCGAAGGGGATGCGCCCAATGTCGAGGCAACGCCTGAGCCGACAGCGACGGCTGAGATCGTAGCGCCACCACCGGTAGCGACTGTGCAGGTCGCGCCTGCACCTCCGCCTCCGCCTCCGCCACCAGTGATCGAAGCAAGGGAGGGCGTTCATGCGCGGAGCAACCCGCAGCCCGCATATCCACACGTGGCGCAGCGCGAGGGATGGGAGGGTACCGTCTTACTTCGAATATTCGTACTGCCCGACGGACATGCAGGCTCTGTCGTCGTGCAGAAATCGAGTGGTCACGGCGTTCTTGATGACGCCGCGGTGGAAGCTGCCAAGGCAGGCCTTTACGAGCCAGCGACGCAAGGCGGACGACCAGTGGCAGGATGGGCCACGCGCCGATTCACCTTTAACCTTCAATGATTCATACGGAGCACGTCTGATGTCTGATTCACTGTCATTTTGGATCGTCAAAGGAACATTCACCCTTCTCGTTGTGGCATCAGCCCTCACCTGGGCGGTTGTCATCGCAAAATCCGTTCAACAATGGCGCCTATCTGCCCAAAACCGCGGCTTTGCGAAGGCCTTCAACAAGGTGTCACGATTGCCAAGCATTTCGGAACTTTCCAAGTCGAAAGGACCCATAGCGCGGGTAGCACTGGCCGGAGCAGAGACGTGGGAAGAGAGTGCCCGCAGTGTCGGCAGTCATGCTGACCAACTCGACGTGCGGCGAGACCTTCTTGAACGCAGCATTCGGCAGCAGTCCCAGCGCGAACGGCACGGTGTAGAAGCTGGCTTGCCGATCTTGGCGAGCATCGGAACGACAGCGCCATTCGTTGGTCTGTTTGGGACCGTGTTCGGGATCATTCACGCTCTCGTCAAGATCAGCGGCTCGGGATCCGCTAGCCTGGATGTCGTCGCAGGGCCAATCGGCGAGGCGTTGGTCGCTACGGGAATTGGAATCGCAGTGGCCGTTCCAGCAGTGCTCGCATACAATCTATTTCTGCGTCGATTGAAGAATCTTCTCGCAGAGATTGACGATTTTTCCAGTACGTTTGTCAACGTAGCGGTAAAAAACTCCTTCCGTAGCGAGCGTTCTGGAGAACATTCTCTTCACCAAGCTGTCTCGATCCGTCGTGAGGTTGGCGCGGAGGCGAGCGCCTGATGGCTATTCAAGCGCAAGGTGATGCGGATGATGTGATGAGCGACATCAATGTCACTCCTCTCGTGGACGTGATGCTTGTGTTGCTCGTTGTCTTCATCGTGACAGCTCCTCTTCTCACAAACGCTGTAAAAATAAACCTCCCGCAGACATCGGCCAATGCGCCACTCGAGCTTAAGAAGGCCGTCACAATAAGTGTTGACGCCACGGGAAAGGTTTACCTCGATCGTGATGAAATCGCTCTCACAAAGCTCGATTCCGAGTTAAAAACGCTGCGTCAGGCACAGCCAGATCTGGCAGTACACTTGAACGCCGATGAAGCGACAAACTATGGTCTAGTCGCCAAGGTGATGTCCGCAGTCGATCGAGCCGGCGTGACAAAATTGTCGGTTCTGACGCTCGACGAATGATCGACCGTGAAACGTTCGGCACCATGTGTACATCCGCTCGTAATTGGAAACGTGCAATGCGGGTGCTGACCCGGGCAACGAAGACCCGTTTGTCACGCTAACCTAAGCGAAGCGCGAGAGTGAACCGACCGACTTCCTCTAGCGTGGACGAGCGTGAATAGGCGAGACTCGTAGGTCGAGCACTTGTCGTGACTCCGTCACTCAAACGAGGTGTTTAGCTTCTCGATTTCATGGGTGAGTAAACTAGTTACAGTGACTCTGCCGCGGGGAATGACATGGTTCATTTCCAGCTCTGCAAGCCACGGCGCGGGATACGAGTCGTCGAGCCTCAGACTTTGCGAATAGTAGTGGTTCCCTGTCAACGTGATACCCGTCATTCGCTCCGCCAATAGGATCGCCTCCGAGGAATGGGCGTTAGCCCAGCGCTGCGCTCGAACCATCGCTCGAACAAAGCGAGCAACCTTGTCCGCATTTCGCTCAATGTAGTCATCGCGAAATACATAGTACGTAATACCGCCGGCTGCGCCGAGATCCGTCTCCGAGGAATCCGCGATCTTCCTGGAACCTGCATCGCTCATCGCCTTGAAGAACGGCGGATCCACCTCTGCTACATCAATCAGTTGTTGTTTGAGCGCTTGCAACGCGTGAATCCCTGGCATCGTAACCCAGTCGAGCCTGCTACGCGGAAGTCCGTAGCGGTCCGCAAGGCGATGGGTCTCCAATTCCGCGCCTAGGTTTGAAGTGAGCGTGGACACCCGAAGCGGTCCGGGTAGTCTCGCCAGGTCCGCAAAGCAATGCACGTCAGGGTGTTTGTTCGGATTGATAAACCACCACGCGTGCCTAAACCGTGAATCGACGGATGGATCGATCGGATCGATGTCTGCCTCGGCAACACCTGTGATGCGTGCACCTGCTGCCTTCGCTACTGCTAGGGTGTCTGGCCGAAGGATCGCGACGTCGTTATCCCCCCGCAAGATTGAGGGAATTTGCATCGCGGGCTGAACCTCGCTGGTCCATTCGACGTTGACGCCTTCCGCGGCGAAAAAGCCATTGATCTCTGCAACGGCCCAAGGCGTAGCCGAACAGTCTCTCCGAATCCACGTCTTGATCGAAGAAGCTCGGTTGGAGTTTCGATCCGCCCTCTGACACGAAAAAGAGAACACGACGATCAATGCGACACTCAATACCTCAGTAATCGGTGCTACTAGACGTCCCGTCATTGAGTCACTCAACCCTGCCATCCGTCTACTCGTAAGATAGCACGAGGAGACGCGGCCAAATCTGCGTCGGGCGTAAAGGACGCAAGCCTGGTCCCGCCACGTCTATCGGTGCGAACCCAGCAGTCCGCATGGAGGGCGAACCTTCACCGATCTCGTCAATAGAGCGACGCCAATGACGTACGGCCTTCAGATGCCCGAACCACCGCTTAGATGGGACGGTCTGATAAGCGGGCGCTGGAAGTTCCAAATGCGGCGTGAATTGCCCGAATGAACGCCGCTGCAACTCGCACGAGGTGTCCAATAAACCACCGTGTGCTCAAGGACAGAAAGAAAGCTGTCGGTCACGAAAGCCAATCCACTAGTCAACACAGCCGCAGCAAAGATGCGTGGGGCGCTGTAGCTCTCCTGGCTCTGCACGACGAACCATCCTAGGCCCGAGCTTGTCCCCATCATCTCGGCCGCGATGAGCATGATAAATGAATATCCAGCGGCAAGCCGAAGTCCTATGAAAAGCAGAGGCATTGACCATGGCAAAATAATCCGACGAAATAGACCAAGAGGCGTTAGCCCGAACGCCCGGCCGACGCGCAATAGATTGGGGTCCACGGTCCGAAGTCCTGCAGTCGCGCTAAAAGCGATTGGCCAAGTGGTCAACCATGCGATGACGGTCACCTTGGATATCTCTCCGATGCCCAAAAAAAGCACAACGACGTGAAACAGGACGACCGGATTGGCTTGCGAGGCCAAGCCAACCAGCGGTGCGGCCGCTTTCTCTAAACGAGGCGAGAATCCACCAAAAGCAAAGCCAAGGAACGGACCCAGCACAGCTCCAACGGTCAATCCACCGACCGCACGCAGGAGGCTGATACGAGTATGTACGGCGAGGTTCTCATAAACCAGCAGGTGCACCAGCGTACTTACGACTTGACTCGGCGGTGGAATGAATAGTGGACTGACCACATTGAGCCGAGGCAGAACCTCCCAGCATGCGACAACGACGGCAACTATGGCCAAGCGTTCCAGTTGGACAAGCGCAGGTCCTCCCATCACAAGGCCTTCCAATCACATGGAAACGCATTGTGGTCGTTGCTGTTCGGGGTAACATCGGAGTCAACCAGGCTGCTTCGAGCAAGCAGTCTGTGATGAATGTCAGCGAGAACCAGCTGCATGACATATCCGAGAACGACGACTACGATGGCGGCTGCGTAAATGCCGTGGATCTGATAGTTCATCGCACAGTTGTGCACAAGCCATCCTAGGCCTCCCGTCGTGCCAAGCATTTCCACTCCAACAAGCGAGAAAAAAATGATTGTGGACGCAACCCTGACGCCTGCAAACATGGTAGGCAGCGCACCAGGCAACACGACCATTATGGCAAGCCGAAAGCGAGATGCTGCCATAGACCGCCCGATATAAATCAGGTCAGGATCTACCTCGCTCACGCCCGCCACTGTGTAAAAGACAATGGGCCAGAATGCCATCCACGCCACCACGACGACTGTCGCTTGATTGCCGAGTCCGAGGAATAGGAAGAAGACTGGCATCAGAGAAAAGGGATTGATGTGACTGAGAACCCTTAGAATGGGCTGCAGAATAACAAATACAGACGGGTACATGTATCCGAGAGTTAAACCCAAGGGAACCCCCGTTGCGAGCGCGAGAAATAGACCACCAATCGCTCGAGCTCCGCTGAGTGCAGTATGCCAGACGATGCGTCCATCGAGCACCATTCCCCCAATACGCCAAAGTATTGCTGACAATGGAGGAAGGAAGTCTACATCGACCCAATGGAATCGGGTCACACCCTCCCACAAGACGCCGACTGCCAACACAGCCCACAAGCGGTCGAACAAGCGTTTTGCGATTGTCAGCTGAACCGATGACATTAACTTGGTGGGCGGACGCTGTTCGTTTGCAAGAGCCTCCACACCTTGTTCCGCAGTACGCCAAAGCTATCGGACGAGCGAAGGCCGGCGGAGGAGCGCGGCCGCGGAAGATCGACATTGACTATCTCGCGAATGACCCCCGGGTTCGGCGAAAGCACAGCGATTCGGTCGGCGAGATATATTGCCTCCTCAATCGCGTGTGTTACAAATATGATAGTTTTGCGAGTATTTTCCCAGATGCGCAGTAGCTCGTCCTGCAAGTTTTCACGCGTTTGCGCGTCGACAGCAGCGAAGGGCTCGTCCATCAGCAAGATGTCGGGGTCATAGGCGAGCGCGCGTGCGATCGCAACGCGTTGCTTCATTCCGCCAGAGAGCTCATAAGGGAAACGGTCTTCGTAACCGTCCAAGCCGACGAGCCGAATGAAGTGGTCGCTAATCGCCCTCCGCTTTGCCTTAGGAACCCGTTTGACCTCTAGGCCAAATTCGATGTTGCTGCGTGTGGTTCGCCACGGAAAGAGGGCATATCCTTGCATCACGATGCCGCGATCCAGCGCCGGACCAGTCACTGGCTTGCCGTCGATGCATACCCGTCCTTCACTGGGATGGACCAATCCAGATAAAATGTCGAGCAAGGTTGACTTACCGCATCCGCTTGGACCCACGATCGCAAACAGTTCTCCGCCGTGGATATCGAAGTCAATTCCGTCGAGCGCCACGAACTCGCCTAATCCGCGTGCGGAGGTTCTCAGCGGATATCGATGGCGCACGCCGCGAAGTGTAATCTTTTCGGTTCCAACCGTAGTGAGGGCGGATTCCGCTCCTAGTGTCATGCGGCATATTCGTAAGCAAGCGCAATGCCTGACCGAAGAGCGGATGCGGACATAACGCAAATGTTTAGCGTGCCTACGATCGTGGAAACCGTGGCAAGTGGCTGCGGCCGACGCAAGTGGCGAGCGACAACGCCAGATGCGTGATGGGTGCCAGGGTAGAGACGATCACGCCAAGGCCAGATAAGAGAACTGCGACTGCATAGCCTGCCAGGACTATGTAACCGAATGGGTCGGGGCGGTATCTGGTCGACAGCGTTACTGCGCGTCGAGAAACTATGAGCGGCCACGGAGTGCCCGCACAGGCCACGGCAACCGCTGGCTGGAGCGCTAGGTCAAATAGGAACCGGTCGCCGCCGAGCAGGACAAAAAACCAGACCAACCAGGTTACGACGGCCAAAAGTATCACCGCGATGGTCATCCAAAGGCTGACAAGTCGTTCTCTCCTCCCGTAGAGGAAACTTGGATGAACAAGCGCGTCCGTCCGACTCTTCGCCTCACTGCGGCCAAGTACGCAGGTGACGAGGGAGATCGACGATGCAGTCGCAAAGTGCAGGGATTTAAGATCCCATGAAACGGCTGCATGCTCGAAGAGGACAAGATACACGCTGTACCAATAATCGACGAGTCCCGCACATACGAGCGTTACCCGCCCGTCATCACTCTCACGCCATGCACGACGAAATACGTCAACTTGGAAGGTGCACGTGGCAAGTTCCGATATGGTCCCTAAAACGGTTTGGAGTGTTATATCGTGCAGTCCATACGCTCGAAAACGAAGTGCCTCTATGAGCTGTCCCCAGCGACCTGCTGATAATGGATCGTATTCGGCGTGGCAGAAGCCCACCGCTCCAAGAAATGCGCCGAGCAATAGCGGAACGGTAGCGGTGACGCAAATCCAGACGGACATCGACGTCCGCCACGATCCAAACCGCGATCCGAAGTCGCGGGGTTCGTTGAGATTCGTCTCTCTTACGCGGACTACGGTGTCAGGCACTTGATGTGAGTGAATTGGCAGGTGAGGTGCAACATCGCGTGCGGTCCGCGCAATAGTTCTCTTCGTGGCTGGACGCTATCGTGGCGTGTCTTCGCGTTCCCAGTCATACCCGTGGCCAGCAGTGGAATCCGGCCGTGCGTCGCGATGGCCACAACGGGCGCTGGCGCGCAGCGATGGCTCAATGATGGATGCCCGAACTAATCGCATCCACGTGGATCGCGCCCTTCTAACTGTGTGGCAGTCGAACCGCAGCCGGGTTCGACACCGCAACCGGGAGCACCATCATGCGCGGTTGCGCCTGATCCACAGCCTCCACACGAGGTGTGGTTGCCACCATCAGCCGAACGATAGGGTATGTTCAAGAGAATTCGTCCACGCCGCGCTAGCGAGCGAAGTGCACGATCGATCGAGCCACTGATGGCGAATAGGTGAATATTTCGGTGCCGCAATGCTCGAACGGCAGCAGGTCCGGCCTGACTTGCGAGCACGACATGGAGGCCATCCAAAAGTGGGCTAAGAGTCTCCGGCGCGTGAACGTCCAGCCTACGTTCGGGTTCGAGCGTTCGTCGATCGACGATGCAGAACTCGCCGGACTCGCGGACCTCGTACACAACGATACCTCTTGCTCTGCCGAAGTGGGTATCAATTTCTGTGCCATTGGCAGTCACGACGCCGACGCGCCAGCAAAGCTCTTCGGGAGTGGTACTCAAGATGCCGGAAATCGGTGCATCGTCTGTTCCAGCAATGGCGGGGGTCTCATGGCGCAGTTCCAGGAGGCAGAAACGGACGCGCGCTGCGAGTCCGCGGCTAGATGCAATCCTCCATCGTAGCTAGTCTAGTTTCGGTCGATCTCGTCCCGATTGTCCATCGGAAAGAAAATGCTGAGAGTAGGGATGTCTAGCGGTCGTCAAAGCGACGAGCGGACCATCGTAGGACCCCCGACAACGAATGCCGCGTCGGCCGTATCAGGTCACGGGTGCACCAAAATGTGACGGCATCGACCGTGCCCAACGACAGCTCCCTAGACGTGCTACCAACAGTCCAGACGTTCACGGGACTAGCTCGACCCAATGGGCAGACCTTGATCGCGCGCGGAAGCGTCTCCACCAGACCATGCCAGCCCCGCCAGTCGACTTCGCGCGGATTGAGCAGCACTGATCCATCCCTGTCGCTCCACCCGAGTAACCAACAAGGTCGCAGAAACAACAACCTCGACGAGAATCCCCAGCCAGCCACCGAATGCGCCCAGCCTGAGGCCGTGACCAAGCCCCCAGGCGAACAGGGGAGTCGCGAGCCACGAGATGATCACTCCGACGACCGCCGCAAACTTAACGTCACCCGTCCCCCGAAGCACGCACCGGGCAACGATGTTCACCGCGTCGATTATTCCAAACAGGGAGGCAAGCTGCAGAAGCCGACAAGCGACCGCAGCAACGGAGCCGTCGGGCGTAAACGCCCTAATGAAAGCATGACCGAAGACAAGCATCACAATAGAACAAAATCCTGCATAGCAGCCGGCCACTGAAGCCGCATGTCGTGCCACGGAGCGCACGAGGTCGTCGCGGTTCGCGCCAACAGCCTGGCCACACAAAATGGACGCCGCCTCACCGACGGCCACGCAAGGCAAAAACGAAAAATGCACGATCTGCAGAGCGATCTGATGCCCCGCCATGTCAATTTCAGAAAAGGTTGAAACCGCTATCGTGAGAGTCGCAAATGCGCCCACTTCAAGCATGAACTGACAGGCAGTCGGAATTCCAATTCGATAAAATTCTAGGATGTATGCGTGCGTGAAGGAATGTATCCCTAGCCCTCCGGAATATGTCTGTACGATGAGAAGAATGCTAGCCTCGACGCCGTGCGCTATAACGGCGGCGGACGCCGCTCCCGCCACCCCCAAGCGAAACCGAAAGATGAACGTCAGCGCGAGAACGATGTTGACTACATTCGCAGTCACGGTTGCTACCATTGGAGATCGGACGTCGCCCTGCCCTTGACGCACTTCGCGCAGTGCTACCTGCACTAGCACCATCGGTGCTGCGATCGCGCGGATACGTAGATAGGTTCCCGCGGAAGCGCCAGCAGCTACCGAGGAAGTCATCCGACCAATCACTAAAGAAACGAACTCTCCACTAATAGTCGTCAATACACCGAGAGCACAAGCCGTACATAGCGCGACGCCAACATATGCGACTACGGCATCTCGCCGACCGGCACCGATCGCCTGAGCGACGAGCGTTTTGCCCGCTTGAAGAAGCCCAAACGAAAAGCACAACAGCATGAACGCGACCGTCCCCGACAGTCCGACCCCCGCTAGCTCTGCCGTTCCAAGTCGCCCGACCAATAGAGTGTCCACGACTGTCATGATGCTAAATGACACCATCGACACTGAAGCGGGCCAAGCCATGCGCAGAAGAGCCCCCAGTGGTCGACGATGCCAGGAGACGAATGTCATCGGGAGCCCTCACTGTGACAATCAGGCAAAGTCGGCGGCGCGCCAACTGGTTGCTCCAGAGTAGGCGGAATGCCACATGTCCGAAACTGGTGGTGCGCAGAAATGGCACAAAGCCGAACAAAATGGCAATTCTCAGGAAGCCGGTCAGGTCGTGACGTCATGTTGACACGAAAGTCAATTGTGAATGGCACCTGCCCAGGCTGTGCGCGAATGACACGTGTCCTATCGTTGTTGACAACTATTCGGTCGCACCAATCACGACAAAGCGTTGTCGCAAGGGCAATAAATAGCCGGTTAGGACACGAGAAGTGGTTCATATTGACTGATCCGTCGCGCGCCCCGAACGAGCCCTTCTAGGATTTCCTTGCATGAACCGTCAAGTCAGGGCGCCACCTGACACACACGCCCTTCGAGCCGCAGTGCAGTAGCATGACGCCCCGTGATAGTTGATGGGTGGAGCCGTCCCTTTTTACCGATGCTATGATTAGTACTGGGCAATGTTAGCGGGTGACGACATGTTAAGCCCTCGAGCACGCACAACGCATACCTCGCGCGAACCCCGGCGACCTGTCAATCAATAGTCTTAACCGCCGGCATACCTCTTGCGTCATTCTCTGACGTGAAGCGATGAGGCCAAGCGAAGAAGTCGGCATGAGCGCAGGCTGCGTAGGGTGGCGCGAAAGAAGCCAACACTTAGTTCTCCGGATTAAAATCGTCGGAGTCAAACGAACGACACGTGGCCGATAGCGCCATGGCTAGTACGACCCCTGAGCAAAGCGGGACGCTCGTGCAAACTCTATCGCAGTCGCGCCAGGCATGGTCCGAGAACTCCCTTCCGGCGCTAAACCCACTCACGCGACTCGCGCTAGTGGTTGCGCACTCGGCGACGCCGATAGGGGCCCAAGTCCTTATGCGAGTTCGTCGACTTGCGAGTATCTTTCTATTCGCGGCCATCTGGGAAGCCATTCCACGGCTAGCCGGGCAGTTTGATCTATTCGATGCGACGTTCATTCCGCCATGTTCGACGGTGGTAAAAGCGTTCGTAGAAATCTGCCTCGACGGAACGCTTATCAAGCACGCGTCTATTAGCCTAGAACGCGCGAGCCTCGGCTTTGCCTTGGCAAATGTTGTGGCAATTCCTCTCGGACTTGCGATCGGATCGTTCAGGATGGTCGAGCGGTTCTGCGATCCTATCTTGCAGACCTTCCGCCAAACCGCGGCGATGGCGCTCTTTCCAGTGTTTATCATGCTGTTTGGAATTGGCGAGCCGTCCAAGATTATTTTGATCTACTGGGGTGCACAGTGGCCAATTCTTCTCAGCACTATAGCTGGCGTAAAAGCCATGGATCCGCTCCTTATCAAGGCAGCCAAATCCATGAATGTGTCGACAAGCCAGCTGTTTCGCAAAGTGATGCTGCCCGCGGCATTCCCATCAATATTTACGGGAATGAGATTGGCCGCGACCAACTCCATCCTCATCCTGATTGCCGCAGAAATGATCGGAGCAGATCGTGGGCTGGGATATCTCGTTTATGATAGCCAAGTACGCTATGAGATTCCTCTTATGTATGCCGGTATCGGGTCGCTGTCTCTATTGGGACTCGCAGTGAACTATGTCATGACCGCGGTTGAAAAGCATATCTCTTGGGACAGAAGGGCAAAACGGTGAATCGCTCGCATACGCTTGGCCGCATAGCGCAGGGTCTGCCTGGGATTGGCACGTTTCTAGGGCTTTGGGAGGTGCTTCCACGTCTCGGCCTGTTTAACCAGGAGTATCTTCCGCCGTTCACGCGAGTCGTCATTGCACTGTGGGCCATCATAATTAATGGAACGTTGCTGACCCACGTGGCCATCAGTCTGGAACGGTCATTGGGTGGCTTCGTCCTTGCCACGGTAGTAGCGGTACCCATGGGGCTCCTGCTCGGATGGTACCCACGAGTGGAGGAATTTCTCGATCCCCTTTTGCAACTATTTCGCCAGACGTCGGTGCTTGCTCTATTTCCAGTATTTATTCTTGTCTTTGGCCTAGGTGAGCTCTCGAAGGTGTTTCTGATCTTTTGGGCTGTACAATGGCCCATTCTACTAAACACAATTCTCGGGGTCCGAGAGGTAGACCCGTTGCTCCTCAAGACCGCGCGGTCCATGAATGTCTCACGCTTGCATATGCTTACGAAGGTTGTGTTGCCAGCCGCGTTTCCTGCCATGTTTCTCGGCATCCGTCTGGCAGCAACCTACTCGATATTGGTCCTCGTTGCTGCGGAGATGATCGGTGCGAAGTCAGGACTAGGATATCTGTTGTTTGAGAGCGAACAGCTGTTCAAGATCCCGACGATGTTTGCGTCTATCGCCACAATGTCGATACTCGGACTTGGTCTAAACTACGGATTGGTCGCAATTGGCAACCGCGTCAATGCCTGGAAGGGCGCCGTAAATGGATAGCTGCCTCTCTTTCCAACTGCGAGAGGGCCACAATGATCCGCGATAAGACGGCTTCAAGAATTCTGCTCCTACTTCTGGCTATAGCGACGCTGTCTGCATGCCGGAAGCGAGACGCCTCCCGCTATACAAAGGAAGGTCTCTTTATCATCCGCCTCGCGACTCCCGCCGGATACTCGGAGGCGCAGATCGCGGATGCCCAAGGTTATTGGGCGGAAGAAGGTCTCAAGCCCGAATACGTAGGTGTGATCAGTCCGGGACAGGAAATCGCTGCGGCGCTCTCGGAGACGGTAGACGTGATCGGAGGCCATCCCAATACCATTGTGAAGGCGCGATTGGCGGGCGCCCACGTGACGGCAGTTGTGAATGCGATGGTCGACAATAAGGACAATCCACACATCGTATACCATGTGCAGGCTAGGAGCGGCATCACAGGAATGGAAGGATTTCGGGAACTGGCTCTTCACCATAAAATTAGAGTGGCAGTCGTAGCACGAAACGGCTGTCCAGATTGGTATTTCAGTGAGTGGCTGCAGCGTGGTGGCATACCGGACGAGGCGGTGGATTGGATTCTTATGCCCGCAAAGCAGCAGCTCGAGGCGCTCTCGAAGGGCTTCGTGGACGTCATCACGACCCACGCACCTTACATCAATGTCGCTGACGCGGATCCCGAGTTCCATCGCGTATTGTCGAGCTGGGATATCTTGCAGGATCCTGCCGCAGGGTCGTCGGTGCGAAGTTTAACAGACAAGTTCATCCGCAACTACCCAAGCGCGGTGCGCGCATTCGTTCGAGTCTACCGCAAGGCCTATAAGTGGTCGAACTCTCATCAGGATGAAGCGCGGGCTCTATTTGGACGGATATACCAGTTGAAGCCAGAACAGGTATCGATCTTGACGTGGAACGAGCGTGATTGGATCAACGACTTGGATATTAACCCATGGATTGTGCGACAGATTGCCCATGGTGATATCAGGTCAAACGCGCACATCCAGGCAGGCGACATTTACACGAACGAGTTCAACAGTTACTGGATCGCAGCAGGTCGTCCTAACACGGTGTTTCCATTCACGGCTAGTCAGGAAGCATCTCTTCGGACGACCAAGCAGTAAACTGGTGACGACGTCGCTGTGGATGTCGAGCAGCAAGGTATCGCTGGGGCTAGCAGCCTCGTTGGATACGCGGAAAGCGCAATCTAGCGGGTCCGCAATGCGGAGACGGAGCGCGGGTCGACAAGGGGGGAGTGCGGCCATCGTCTCGCAAGAAAGGCGCGGACACTGCAAGGTCCGAGCACGCTGAATTAAAATGGTAAGTGGCTAACCAGCCAGTGTTGCGAGGAGTACAGTCATGGAATATAAAAGTAATAGGCGCGCTTGTGCGATAGGGGTTCTCGTGGGGCTGCTCTTCAGCAACTGTAAGGCGACAGGAGAATCTCGTTATACAAAGGATGGTCTCTTCATCATTCGGATACCCACTCCAACGGACTGCTCAGAAAATCAGATCGCCGACGCGATTGGGTCATGGAGAGAAGAGGGCTTGCAGCCCGAATATGTAGGCGTGCTTGACCCTGGGCAGGTAGTTACCGCGGCCATCTCAGGCAAGGTGGATGTTCTTGGAGGGCATCCGAACAGTATCATCAAGGCTCGTCTTGCGGGAGCCAAGATCACTGCCGTGGTCAATGCGATGGTTGACACCAAGGATAACCCACATGTCGTGTATCACGTGCTGCGCAAGAGCGGGATCGTGGGGATTGATGGGTTTCAAGAGTTAGCTAAACACCGGAAGATCCGGGTGGCGGTGGTGGCGCGCAACGGCTGTCCTGATTGGTATTTTGGTGAGTGGCTGGAACGTGGAGGCGTTGCCGACGATGCGGTGGATTGGGAAGTGATGCCAGCAAAGCAGCAGCTTGAAGCGCTGTCGAAGGGATTCGTCGATGTCGTGACGACCCATGAGCCGTTCATCAATGCGGCAGACGCAAATCCCGAGTTCGTTCGCGTGCTGTCCAGCTGGGACATTCTTCAGGATCCTGCGGCCGGGTCGTCTGTGCGTAGTCTCACCGATAAGTTTATACGTGAACATCCGGATGCGGTAAGGTCGTTCGTTCGCGCATATCGAAAGGCACACAAGTGGACCAACGCAAACCCGGAGGCTACCCGAGTGCTATGCGGAAAGCTTTTCAACCTGAGGCCTGAGCGAGTGTCGATCCTTACGTATAATGATCGCGATTGGATCACTGACTCGGACATTAACCCATGGATCGCACGTCAGATCCTTCACAAGGACATTAAGGTGGACGCCAAGATCAAGGCAAGCGACATCTACACGAACGAGTTCAACAGTTACTGGATTGCGGCGGGTAAGCCTACGACCGTCGTTCCGTTTGACCCAATTCAGGCGGTCGAGGCACTGCGTTCTAAACGAGACTAATGGTATGTCCTCGACATTGAAAAGGGGACCCACAGGCTTCGAGGCAATCGATTCCGAGGTCCCCGAGTGCACATGCATGAGTTCAACGGTCTATCAGAAATTATAACCGACTTTGCCGTAGTAAAAGCCGCCAAATGGCGAGAATGGCGCTGGTCCGTAGTAATACTCCCATGACCCGCTAGTCGGGTCTCCGGGGCCATTCTTGTCAGGATATACATTGAACACATTGTTGGCGCCCACGGAGAACTCGATGCCATCTTTGGTCGCGTAGGTCACGTCCACATCCGTCAGCCACTTTGCACCGTAGTGCGTATCTTGAGAGGCAATCTGACTTCGCACCCAGTCGTACGCGCCGTATCGTGTCTCGGTCAGACCCAAGCGTATCGGTCCAACGTGCCATTTTCCGGAAAAAATGAACTTGTCTCTCGGGTTGTTCACGGTGAGATCCCCAGCCACGGATCTACCGAAGAAGACGAGATTGCTACTGGGTCCACCAGTTAACGCTGCTAGAGCAGCGGGTGTAGCGTTTACCTTCGTTATGTCGGTTACGTTGTAATTGAACGCTGCACTGAGAAACACAGTGCCCCATGGGCCAAGGTGGCGGGACCAGTCAACGACAATGTCGATGCCGCGAGTTCGCGTCGAGGCCTGGTTCGCGAAATAGTAGACCCACTCGCTGCCGGTGTAGCCGTTCGCTATGAGGGCCGGTGCGATCGCTGGTCCCAGCAGCGCTGTCGTGCGTCCGATGCGGTCACTGATATCAACCTCATATGCGTCGACGGTGAGGTTCAGTCGCTCGAAGGGATGCGCAACGACACCTAGGCCAACATTGACGGATTCCTCCGGCTTTAGCTCCTCAGCGCCGAGAGCTCGAGCCAGCGAAGACCGCGTTGGTGCGAGAACGGAGTAGCTCGGCCCAGACGCCCCCGTGATGGGATTAACGCCGGTGCGGTTGTCCGTCTCGGCGTAGCCGATCTGCGTAAGTGACGGAGCTCGGAAACCGCTTCCTAGTGTACCGCGGAAGGCTAACTGCGGAAGGACATCGATCCTCGAGTTGAGCTTGCCCCCGATTGTATTATTTCCGGAGTCGTCGTAGTGCTCCGCGCGCACGGCAACGTCATTGTACCAGGTCTTGAGTGGGTAAAGGGCCGAGTCAAGATAGGCGGAAAGCACGTTTCTTGTTAGACTTACTGCATCGGATGGCCGGATGGCGATGCCAGCCTGGGCGCCTACGGACGCAGCTTTGCCGACGTTTGGATCGCCTTCCTGGTCGCCGGACTGAATTAGGTAACCGCCGTTCTCGTAGCCAAGGGGATCGCCCGCGTAGGTCTTGAATCGCTCCGTTCGGAACTCGAGGCCGCCGGAGACCTGAAGTGGCTGCGGAAGTCCAATATCGATGCCGCGCGTAATATCAAGATTCTGTGTCCACTGCTCAAATTGGTACCCAGCGAGATAATTGAAAGCCTGTGGCGAGTTCGGCCCCAGTGACGGGTTTATAGTGAAGTCGCTGTACTGAACTAAGTGATTGATCCCGTAGGAAGAGCTCAAGTCCACCTTAGCGCCGGAGAGTTCGCCTTTGCCGCCAGCAACGACCTGCGTGTCATACTCACGGGTATTGTTGAGTGGGAAGTAGCCACTCGGAAACGTGCTGGAGAAACTGGCTAAACCATTGGGCTTACGAAGAATATTGCCTTCCTGAGTCCAGCGATACCCGACCGTTGCAAATGAGTAGAGAGTGATATCGCGGATCGGAGTCTCAAGGTTGTAGGCAAAATTAATGGCCTGAATGGCCGGGTCTCCATGATGAGACCCGTCGCCGTTCCAAAAGGCGTTCTTTGAGCTGTTGGCAGGTGCCCAGTTCGCACCGGTGGCCGCAAAGTCGCTCCAGGACATTCCGCGGTTGCGAGCGTCCGCGGAGAGGTGAAGGAAGCCACGGGGCCCGATGTGGAAACCGACATCGGCGTCTGCCCTATCGGCGTTAAGATCTCCGCGGCCCTCGTACAGGCGACCGGCCATCGCACCAACATGTCCCCCCGACGCATCCTTCTTGAGGACGATATTTATCACTCCTGCGACCGCGTCGGAGCCGTACTGAGCTGCTGCGCTATCCTTTAGAACCTCAATATAGTCGATTGCGCTCGTCGGAATCATGTCCATATCAACGGGATTGACGCCGCTCGTATCACCCGCGCCGCCGGTGATCTGGGTACCAGCGTGGCGTCGCTTTCCATTGATGAGCACGAGCGTATACGCAGGACCGAGACCTCGATTTATAACGGGCCTAACGATCGCGCCAATTCCCGCGGAGTTGGTTCCAAAGTTGATAGATGGAAGCAGCTTTGCGATGGCTTCACCGAGCTCCGCACGCCCAGTCTTAACGAGTGCATCCCCTGTAATTACGTCGATCGGCGCGGGACTTGTCGCAACCGTACGTTGAGGACCGCCGCGGACGCCAGTAACGATGACCGTGCTCAGCGTGGAATCGGTGTCTCCTTTATCGATCTGCTGGCTGGCCTCCGTGGATGGCGGTGATTCACCGTTCGCTGAGGGCGGAGAGCCGACGTCGGCGGAGGGAGGCGACGCTGAGGGCACGGAAGGAGGGGCTCCGGAATCCGAAGCGGCTAGGGGTTGGACCGGAGAAGCCTCAGCGTCGCGATCAGCAACCGGCGATGATGACTTGCTTGAGGCTGCAGTGTCTGCGCCACCATCGGAAGACGGCTGCGTTGTCTGCAATGCCTGCGCGCGGGCGAAGCGCGCCGTCGCGCCTGATGCGACCACACAGGTACATATCGCTATCTTCGCAATTGTTGCATCGCATGGCGTCATTCGCAGTGCCATCGTATGTCGACTCCTTGAATAGTTCGAAATAATGGGGCGTATACTTGTGTATTCAGGGCACGACGAGACCGCATCGGTCATGCGTCGAGATGAAACACAACCCGGAAGACGACGATCTGTCGAACCGAGCTTCTCTCGGCGAATCAGAAATGTCGCGCCCGACGTCGCCAGAGTGCGATGCCAAGGGCGACGAACCACGGAACGAGAAACAGAGATCCCGTAGATGGGTGCGTAGCATAGCTGCAATCTTCGCCCGGCAAATCCAGGTCATTTGGACTCGGTGGCGCCGCAGCAGCGTCGACGGCGGCAGGCCCGGAGTCTCCGACTCCCCCATCCCCTAGCGATCCATCTATTGCGGATGCATCTGTCGCCTCGGCCCCCGTGGGTACGTCGTTGATGTTGGCTCCGTCCCCTGCGTCGCTCAGAGGCTCCTCAACATCGTCAGCGCCAGCGTCAATCAAGGAAATCCCAGCCTCGCTGTCATCTCCACCCCCAGCGTCTGTGGATGTCGCGACGGCATCAGGCAAGAAGGCGCCGTCCGGCGAGCCCGCATCGGAATCCGCTCTTGCGACGGAGACTACGGTTACTGCCAGTATTACGAAACTCACCGAGACACTGCCACGAAAGATCATGAGCTAAAAGCCTCCTCAATGGTCACGAGCGCTCGACCGCGCGATAAACACAATGAACGGTAGTCGCGAGGGTCGAGGCGCATAATATCAAGAGCGTTATATGTATCGAGCGTAGTTCTGAACGCCAAGCCGCCACCAGGCCGGAGCGAGCGTTGCGCTTGCGATATCAAATGGAGTCGAAAATCTTCCCTGGATTGAGAATGCCATTGGGATCAAACGCGTGCTTGACTGCTTTCATCAGCGATAGTTCGACAGGGTCGACGATATCTTGAAACGCCTGCTTACGTTTGAGTCCGATTCCGTGCTCCCCAGAAAGACGTCCGCCAAGATCATAGGTAATGCGGTAAAGGTCTTTTCGAAACTGGGCCAGCCTGTCGGGCCAGTTTGCCAAGGCAACCGTGCCAGGAATGATGCGCAGATGCATATTACCGTCGCCGGCGTGCCCTGCTAATCGAAATTCAAAATGGTAGCGAACGACAAGGCTCTCCAGCTTGTCGACGAAGGTGACAAGGTCTTCGACCGGTAGGACGAGGTCCTCGCCTGCGGCAACAGGAGAATCCTTCTCCAACGCCTTCCCCCATCCGCGACGGGCATCCCAGACTGCCTTGCTATCCACGACCGGGTGGACCGATAGGCATCCACGACGGCGTGCGATCTCCTTCAATCGTGCCCATTTGAATGCAACCGCGTCCTCTCCAGTGGCTTCGCACTGCACAAGCAGAACGTCTCCTTCAGGAGCACCAAAGAGTGCCTGGCCTGAATAGCGCTCCATTGCAAGGACAGTGTGATAGTCGAGCACTTCCAGCGTCGTAGGATCGAGAACTGGATCCTCGCGCAGCTCTTCCACTAAGCCTAAACATACCGAAAGACTTGGCAAGACCACTTGAAAATCGGGCCACAAGGGAGCGAGCCGCCGTAGGCGAAGCGTTGCGCGCGTCACAATTCCGAGAGTGCCTTCCGATCCGCAGAACAGTCGGAGAAGGTTGTAACCTGTTGAATTCTTCTTGAGCCGGCCACCGAGTGTCGTTCGCTTTCCCAATGGAGTCACAATCTCAAGCTCGAGTACTTGGTCTGACGTGACGCCGTACTTCACGGCTCTATTCCCACCGGCATTCGTGGCTATATTCCCGCCTACGACGCACGCATCATTGCTGCAGGGGTCGCCCGCGTAAAGCAATCCCTTGGCCTGCGCTGCTTGCTGGAGGTCAGCAGTGCGCACGCCCGGTTCGACAACGGCGTAGCGCGCCCGAACGTCGATGTACTGAATCTGATTGAGACGAACGAGATCAAGCAGAAGTCCTCCCATCACGGGAACTGCGGCGCCGGTTAGCCCCGTTCCGCCACCGCGCGGAGTCACTGGCACGAGCTCACGGTTCGCAACTTCCAGAATCTTGGTAATCTCGTCGGCGTTTCCCGGACGGATGACAACATCAGGCAAGCTAGGTGCATCATGCCGCGTCGCCGCATCAAATGCCAGGCTTCTGCGCGTCTCCTCATCTGTGAAGACATGTGCGCCACCCGAAATCGCACGTAAAGACTCAGTAATCGTCTTAGTCACCCGCTGGAAAGGTGCTCGTTTTAGCTCCAAGCCCGAAAAGCGCTCATTGGTATATGCATCGGTAGCTATCGTCATGACTCCACCCGCAGTCTGCTGACTAGAAGCATAGAGAGGTCCTTACCCATCGACTAAAGGAGATACGACATCACCCATGAGCGAAATGAACGTTATAACACTATAAAACGGCGTAATGAATGCGACTCATGTGTCTAGCCCCTGCAAGACATGTGCCGATTCAGGTCGCGACAATATCCCGTCACCAGACGGTGAGCGGGCCCTTGAGACGGCAAAACGGTATGTCCATAACGCCGAGCCAGTCACGCTCGACATTGGACTGTCACTCAGCGTTGACAGATGCTGTCTTGGCGAGCCCTGCTTGGTAGTCGTGAACTCTCTGGCGACGACAAGCGAGCTGTTGCATCGTTGATGCGCGCAAGACCGAAGCCCGTCGCGATGGAAAATGCGAGCGAAATATGGCGCGCGCCGGCGCTAGTGGAGACCGTGACGGGCCACAGGCCGTGGTCGGTCATGGACTAGAGTAAACCGGAGCCTAAGGCGTAGGGTCGTTTCGGCAGCAGTCGGCCGAGCGCATCACGGGAGGTCCATCACTGATTGGTGGCGCGTCGTCATCGACCTCAAGGTTACCAATGTCCGTGCGAGTGCACTACAGGGTCGAAACCGTCCGCAGTCTAGACTCGTCGCCATGCCGGACTTCGCGTTCCGAACTCGTAAGGACAACCGCCTGCGTCTGCCCAGGTAGACCACGAAGAAGACTGCGGGAAAGGCTGCCCGTGTTCAGTGACGGCACGGGCGACAAGTCATAGTGCTTGCCGGAGTTGGCTTCGTGCCACCAGCAGGAAGACTCAAGCCTCGAGCGTTCACGCGTGCACGCGACGCGAGCCGTCAGCTGAAAGAGACGCAGAAGTGACCACGCGACTCCGGAACGACTCTTGCTCAAGACTCTGTTACTGAAAGACCACGTGACGAACGCAGATGCTGACGTCCTTGAATCTATGAGCCATCATGAACGACTACAACGGCATTCGAGAAGAGAGACCGAATAGCTTCCACGATAACGGTGGTGGCAGCATCAACCTGGCAAACAAGTTCCGGAAGGGTTGCCTAAAAAAGGCGGACCGTCGATTTAGCCAGGGACTTCAATGCCAAGAGATTAATGCCATCTCCGCGCTGTTGTCGATGGAAGACTCAGTGTTCGTAGTGCACGCGCCACAGGGATGTGCGGGCTGCGCAAGCTTTGCGAACGACCTGTACCGCGTTGGCCAGGCCCACCGACATCATCGAGTGATCCGCAACGCCCGCATCATTGTCACCAATCTGGATGACAAGGACGTCGTCTATGGAGGCGAGGAGAAACTTCGTTCAGCAATTCTGATGGCAAACGAAAGATACAAGCCGACCTTGATCTTTCTGTTCGCGTCATGCGCTTCTGGTATCATAGGCGACGACATAGATTCTGTTGCCCGTACGCTTCGCGCTGAAATATCGCCAATTCTTGTGCCGATCCATTGCGAGGGATTCAAATCAAAGGTGTGCGCATCCGGTTTCGATACGGTGTTTCTGTCGATAGCCAAATATATCCTAGACGGTCAGAAGGCTCAGAAAGAACCAGGCCTCGTCAATCTGTTTGCTCCGACCACCGTGAGTCACAAAGACCAGCTCGAGATCGAACGGATGTTGGCGGTGATCGGATTGAAGGCGAATTATATCCCATTCTATAGTTCTCTGGCCAAGATTCGTCGAATCTCTGCTGCGGAGGCATCAACGGCCATTTGTAAGGTGTTTGCTGACGAGTTTATGAAGCAATTGGAACGCGACTACGGTATACCGTATTCGCACACCGTCATGCCGATCGGCGTACGAAACACAGACGCGTGGTATCGCGGCATTGCTAGACTATTCGGTAAGGAAAGGGAAGCGGAAGCCCATATTGCGCAGGAGCACGAGCGGGTACTCCCTAAAATCGAGGACGTCCGCAAACGTCTTCAAGGCAAGCGGGTGTTCATCTGCGGGGGTACTGGAAGGTCATTCGCCGCTGCAGCACTGATCGACGACTTCGGAATGAAGCTCGTGGGTCTCGAGACGCCGACTTACGACGAGGACGCTCAGTTGGACATCGAATATTTAAACGAAATTCATGGTGACTTTGTGGTTGATATTGCGAACATGCAACCGTTTGAGCAAGTGAATCTTGTACGCAAGCTCAAACCGGATGTCTTCATCGGAGTACCGAGCTGGGCGTCACGCCTTGGTATTCCAACCACTCACGTGTTGGATATGAAGCGCCCGACTATGGGATATGACGGCATACTTTACCTTGGGCATAAGATCGCCGACCAGGTGGAGAACCCCGGCTTCAACAAGAAGCTCGCCCGACATGCCCGGCTGCCATATAAGGCATCGTGGTATGAGGATAATGCCTTCAAATTCATCGAGCCAGCGGAGGAACGGACATGTCCGTGATCACAGAAGGACCGAGGGGTAACTGTGTGGTGGGCGGTGTCAACGCCGTGTTGTCCGCTATCAATAGGGTAATTCCGATATACCATGCAGGGCCGGGATGTTGTATGCAGACGAGTGCGGGGGAGGCCGGTCAGGCTGGAGGTCGATCACCGTTTTACGTGTCGGGAGTGTCTACACCATGCACCAATATGCTCGAGCGCGAGGTCGTGTTTGGCGGGACGGATCGCCTTCGCCAGACCGTTGATGGCGCGCTGGAGATTCTTGATGCGGATGCGTATTTCATCTTAACCGGCTGTACAGCTGGGATCAATGGAGACGACATCAAGGGGGTCGCGGGAGAGTTTCGATCCAAGAACCTCCCTGTGTATCCCATCGAGAGCCCTGGTTTCGTGGGAGAGAGCTGCCGAGGCTACGAGATTGCGTGGCAGGCTCTGTTGGACCACATTGTGAAGCCGAAGCCGCGCCAAGAGGGTCTCGTCAACCTGTTCGGTATTATGCCGTACCATGACCCGTTTTGGGAGGGCAACTTTGAGGAACTGACTCGTGTTCTGGAGCGCTTGGGTCTCAATGTCAATACGTTCTTCACACGCCACCAAGGCATTAGTCACATCGAAGGCTCGTCAGCTGCGGCTCTCAATATCATAGTGTCTCCGTGGCTACTGAAAGACGTATCCGAGGAATACACCAAACGATTCAACATCCCGACGCTGCGGTGGCCCGGATTGCCCATTGGTGCGTCGGACACGTCGTCGTTCGTTCGGACGGTGGCTGCAGCGCTGGGAATCGAGGAGCGAGCTGAGACGCTCATTGCGGTGGAGGAAGACTATGTATACAGCTATCTCGAGACCGCGATCGGAGCGCTTAGCTGGAAACGGTTTGCGGTGGTAGGCGACGCAAACATTGTCGTTGGAATCACGAGGTTTCTGGCGAATGACTACAGTTTCACGCCGATCGTCTCGATCATCACGGATCCCGTGACGAGACAGGAGGATATGGACCGAATCACTGAACAGCTGCTGGAGCTGGAATATGCTCGACCACCCAAGGTGGTCTTTGAGACGGACCAGTGGAGGATTCAGAAGGAGCTGGAGTCGCACGAGGAGATCACGCTCTTGATTGGCAGCACAAATGATCGAGAGTTTGCCATGGAGCGGGATATTCAATGCAGTGTCATGACCTATCCAATGACGGATAGGTTGGTGTTCAACAGGACGTATGCCGGTTATCGGGGCAGCCTCACTCTCGTAGAGGACTTGTACGACAACCTGTAGGTGATCTGTGAAAGAGCTGGCAGGAGGCCGCTGCGAGCTCGACCGAGAGATCGAAATGAACGCTCTGCTGACGATAGTGCTGGCAGTCTGAGCTCGCAGTGGAATGTGACGTCAATGGGCGACCGCGGATATCGACTGCCGAGCAAGCGCCTTGTAAAGGACTGCGAACACTTTGTCGTTGTCCGCGGGCGTGCCAAGAGTAATGCGAAGCCATGTGGGCATGCCGAACTCGACGCCTGATCGCAGCAAGATCCCGTGATTTAGGAACAGCTGACTCATCTCGTCGCCGTTTCGACCCGTCTCAATCATGATGAAATTCGCGTGCGTTGGAATATAACGAATACCGAGCTCAGCGCACACTGAGGAGTAACGAACTTTGGCCGCTGCGTTGTTGGCGAGGACGGTGCGCACAAAGTCGGTGTCTTCGAGTGCAGCGAGCGCCGCCACCTGCGCGAGGTGGTTCACGTTTATTGGCGGGCGAATCTTCTCTATGGAGGCGATTGTCTCCGGCCGAGCGATGCCATAGCCAATGCGCAACCCGGCGAGACCGTAGAGTTTGGAGAAGGTACGCAATAGGATGACATTTGGGAACTCGTTCAACAACAGCGTTCCATCGGGGCGCGACGTGGAGTCGGCGAACTCGATGTAAGCCTCGTCCAGGACGACGAGTACCGAATCCGGAAGTCGACGGAGGAAGGACACAAGATCCATGTGTCGCAGAGAAGTCCCCGTCGGATTCTGCGGATTGCAAATCCAAACCAATGAGGTCCGGATGGTGACAGCCGCGAGAATGGCGTCGAGGTCGGTCGTATGATCCCGCAATGGCACGTCGACGACTCGCCCGTCCATCGCCCAAGTTGCGACCTTGTACCACCGAAAGGAAGGCTCTGGAATGATGGCCTCGTCGCTGGGATTGAGAAATGCTTGGGCGACCAAGGATAGAAGCTCGAACGACCCATCGCCAAAAACGAGTTGCGAAGGGTCGACCGCGAACTTCTCGGCGAGCCGCAGCCTCAGTCGAGTGCACGCGGGATCGGGATAGCGATGCATGCTGCTACCTGCCGCTGCAATGGCAGCATGGACCAGCGGTGAGTGTCCCAGGTTGTTCTCATTGCCGGCCAGGCGAACGACCTCGCCAAGTCGAGGGTCCTGCCGTAGGGACTCGCGAGAGCGAGCTGGTCGATAGCTGTGTATCTGGTCGAGAGTCCTTCGATGTTGCATATGCATCCTTCGAGGTGGAGACGGCAAACCACGCGCAGTGCGCGTTACGAACAGCGAGACAGACGCGCGTGTCGCAGGGGGACTGGCACGCAGGCGCCTTACTCGCTTCGCCAACGATCGCGATGAATAACTGTTTGGAACGGCTTGCGATCGCGGGCTGGCGGGGACTCATCCGGATATCCGAGCGGAGTCATGATGAGCGGCTCGATACCATCTGGAATGCGCAGCTCCTCGCGAGCGACAGTGGAGTCAAACGCGCCAACCCAGCAGGTGCCAAGCCCTTCGGCCGTTGCGGCTAGCACGAGATGGTCCAATGAGATGGATACGTCGATGTCCCTGTAATCGCGAGCGGTGGGATTCGCGGGGTTGCGCGACGATTCGCCGCAAGCACATATGATGACCGGGGCGCCGTAGAACCATTCACGGTCGTAAGCACGGCGCAGTCTCGTCCGAGTTGCCGAATCCGTGACGACAACATAGTGCCAGGGCTGTCTGTTGCGGGCTGACGGGGCTCGAAGCGCCGCCGCAAGGATACGCGCAAGGACCTCCTCCGAGACTGGATCGCTGCGGTACCGTCTGATGCTTCGACGTCCGAATATGACATCGTAGACGGCGGCTGCGTCGGGACTTACCGATCGTTCGCCACCCATATCCGACTGCTCAGTGCCGTCAGTCGCACGCCACCTGCTTTGGCGCTCAAAAGTTCTCGTCGCTTCGTCACCAGGTGTGGTTGAGCTGACGGTCATGGAAGTGCTCGGCCCTCTCCGTTCAGCACCGAAGCGTGCGGAGCGGAATGTGTCGCAGGTGCAAGTCGAGTTCCCGAGTTGGCACCTCGACCATTGCGAATGTATGTAAATGGGTCGGCTTCAAACCATGTCCGCTTGTATGGCGTCGCGGCCGTTTCGCCAAGCGTCGTAAAGTAGCTTGGATTGCGCAGAACACGATGGAGACGGGAGGCGACCTCGAAGATGCCCTGGTAGCCCATATAGTTGTTACTCGGGCCAAAAATGGGAAGCACGGGTATTCCTAGTCGTGCCGTCCAGACGTTGCCGCCGATGTGGCCGACGTAAATGTCCGGCCTGAGCCGTTTCAGTAGGTTCACCTGCTCGAATGGCTGCGATGGACCGACGTTGACAGGCAGCTCTGGGTCGAGGTCCTGAAACAGAACATCCCCATAGCGATCGTAATGGTGAGCCCGCACTGCGAGCACCTCCATGCCGAGGTCTTCCTGAAGAAGAATCGCCTGGGCACCAGCTCGGATCTCACCGGCGCTCACGAATGTACGCTTTCCCTGAAGAGTACCACGAAGCGGAACCAGAGCTTGGCGAACTTCAGCCTCCTCGGCAGCGACCAATCGCTCCGCCCTGTCGCGAACATTGAAAAAATCCGCGATCTCAAATAACCATTTACGAGTGTGTGTAGTACCTATTGGAATCGTATTCAAAAGGTATGGAACGCCGTAGAGCTCCTTTAGATGCTCTACGAAATAGTCATCGTGAGTCGCACATATACTGACCGAGAGCGCCGCATCCTTCGCAAGTAGGAAACGGTCGGGTGTCGCGAAGCATGGCAGAATGTTCACCTCCAGGCCGAGCGCCTCAATGAGCCGCTTCAATTCGATTTCGTCACCGCGGCTCATGGATGCCACATTCAGCAGGTTGACGGTCCGCTTGCGGCGCTCCTCATGGGCGAGTCTCTCGATGGGGTCGGCAATTACGGGGGTTGGCTGTCGATCACTTCTCTGTAAAAGATACTTGAGCATTGCGTGGTAGACAACGTCATAAGCAGTCGCTACGATCTTCGTTTTGAATCCGGCACAATGAAGCGGAAGAATCCGGGCCTTCACATCCGCTTGGACCCTCTCGACGACGCTGTCCACATCATCCCCAATAATGGCGGGAACGCAAGTGCATGCGACGAAGATGACCTGCGGATGAAGTCTTCGATCGACCTCCCGAAGTGTCGCTTCGAGGCGTGCCTCCCCGCCATTGACGACCTCGACCTCCCCGAGATTGGTCGAAAACCAGTACGTGCCAATATTGCCTGAGTTGCCACGGGAAGCTTGATTGGTCTTCGAAAGGCCAGCCATTGAAAGAAGGCAGCTGCCACAACCCGATGGTCCGTGAAATACAGTGATGGATTCGGGTATCGTGCCCGCGATCGCCATGGATAGCATCAGCTGGCATCCGCTCGATTGAGAGAACCCACGGCTGTAGTTGGCGAGACACCCGCCCTGGGAGCCGTTGACAAGCCCGCAGGCCGTTCCCCCGAACGCGTTGCAAGCCTTCAGGCGCTCTTCACGCGTCGGCGGGCCACTTTTGTCGAGTGTAGTCATTTGTATCTCTCTATTGGCTATCGGCCTGCGAGCACGACCGAGTAAATATCTTCTACCAGTGATAATGCGCCATTGTATCCGGCATAACCACGATTAAGCACGACCCGGTTAGATACGGGATACGACACGGAAAGGTGCCCGGCACCAATTGACTCGGCAAAATCGCGATCGAGTCGACTCCCCAACACGAAGGCTGGAGAGAAAGCGAGGTGGTATTTGCTTCCATTGGGACCCGGCCAACGCTCGGCAAGGTGACCAGCCATGCGGCTCGTGTCGGTTTCGAAAACGACAGTCCGATCTGGATTCTCCAGAAAGCCTTCGAAGCGCTTGCGAAGCGCGGACTGGTCTGCGGTGGCGACGGACTCCGTCACGACAACGAGCTCTGGGATCCATCCTAGCTCGCGGGTTGCGAAGCGAGCAAGTGCATGGGCGTAGTCGATCGTCCCGATGACTATGGCATAGCGTTGGAGATCAATATCACTGTATGCGTCGGCAAGGCGGTTGAAAGCATGGTAATAGAGTGCATCCTGCTGAGTGGCATAGCCCTCGACTAGCGCGTGATCGAGATGGAGGAGATGTTCAAGCTCGTAAAGGAAGGCTCGCGTGGCCTTCGCTCCGATTGGAAGATCGGTAAGTACATAGGGTGTTCCGTGCGTCTCCTCGAATGCTTTGGCAGCACTGATTCCATGAACTGGAGAAAGCACAATGTTGAGCTCAGCACTAGCGGCGGATCGAATCTCAGGCAGGCTGTCTCGTGATGTGAAAAACGTGTTGACGTGCAGACCGAGACCTTCGAGTAGGCGACGAATCTCGAGAAGGTTGCCGTACCACCACACGTCTTGAGCCGGCGGCACACCCCAAATGTTGACGTGGCCCTTGATCCGCACGGTGGTATGTTCGACATAGTTCCGAAACAGGGCTTCAAGGGCTGCGTCATATCCCCAGAGCGAATCTCCTTTGAACCCAGCGCCGGAGATTAGGATTGCTGGAGGCTGTCCAGGTCCCTTGTTGTAGTCTCGGATGACCGCGAGAACATCGTCACCAACGATCTCAGCGGTACAGCCAGTGATAACTGCAAACAGGTCTGCGTCGATGATCTCCGCGGTCGTGCGCATCTGCTCCGCGAGACGATCGGTTCCGCCGAAGACGACCTCTTGTTCGCCAATCGAGCTCGTGGGAATGGAGTTGCCGCCACAGTACCCACTTCCAAGATATCCGGACGCACCCGAACTGCTAACGGACGTCATTGCCCCGCAGCCAGGTGAGGCGTGGAGAATGGGAACGGCGCGAGGTAAGGCGTTAACTGTCGCCAAGGCGCCACCGAGCGCACAGGACGCACGGGGTTTTTCGAGGAAAGTAGTACTAGGCATCGCTGGGTCCTTTGTCTGATTCCGTGTCGGCGGGGATTGCTAGGCATGATGTCGGGGCTGCCGAGCCGACCATTGTTGCGTGATGCAAAGAGCCGCCAACCGAACGTCTCGTCTGCTCCGAGCGGGTGTTTAGGATAAACCCTCTGCCGTGAGCGCCGTGCGGACTGCCGGACGTGATTCGACTCGTTCAAAGTATGCCTTGAGCGCGCGAGACTGATCGACTGCGTTGGCGTCCAACTGGCGCAAGTTTCTCAACGTATAATAAGCATACCCGTCCGCGACGCTAAAACTCTGACCGAGTAGATACGGCGTTGTCGCGACCGCGCGAGCGAGAAATCCAAAACGAAGGTCGAGGCGTTGTCGAATGGCTTGCTTCAGATCCTCGCTCGCTTTTGGGTTCGAGATGGAACCAAAACCTTTGTGTAGCTCTGTCGCAATAAAGGTGAGCCATTCGTGGAGCTGTACGCGCGCAAACGTACCCGGGCGTGGGGCAAGCTCGGCATCGGGTACCAAGTCAGCGATGTATTGGACAATGGCGGCTCCCTCTGTGATGAGTTGGCCGTTGTCCAAGCCAAGTGCCGGCACGTAGCCTTTTGAGGTAATCTCCAAAAAACTGGCACCGTGTTCGGTCTGCTTCGCCCGAAGGTCGACGCGGACGAGCTCGAAGGGTAGCTTCGCCTCACGTAAAGCGATATGTGGAGACAGTGAGCAAGCGCCCGGCGTGTAGTACAGTTTCATCGTTGCGATCTCCGGTGGGTTGGGGCGGTGCTCATCGGGCCGACCGCGGCGCGCAGACGAACGCGGTGCACGAGACGCCGTGTCAAGCACGGGATATGCCGACATCGTCGGTCTGAGGCCTGAACGGCGGATAAAAGTCAAATGTTAGGCGCGAGTCGTGCACGTAACATCGTCTCGGAGGTTGCAGTTTGTATCAAGATCCGCCGTGACCCCCGATGTGCGGCTCCCAGAACCCGTGACGGCCGTCATGTGGCGCGGGGATGACCCAGTGCTGAACACGGGCGGAAAGCAGAATTCTGTCTGTTCGAGACAATGCACGTTCGGAGCGCCAGCATGAGACATTGCTATCGTATCAAGACTAAACCGACCCGTGGAGATGCGCACCCTCATGCAACCCAACTGCGCCATGGGCATCGTATTTGCGTTTCCCGAGCGCCGATGAAGATGACTCGTGCGAGCTGCAGCTGCATTGCCTCGAGCGACGTGGGCTCTCGCATGTCCTCGAGTGCTGAAGAGCTGCAGCGGCGGCGAACACGCAAGCTCTACGACATGGGCTTCAGTGAACAGGACATTCGGGCAATCCTCCTCGAACTTTGCGGTCCCAACCGAGAAGGAACTACGGCGGACACTCGCGCCGCCTTTACACAAAGGCTAACGCAGGCGCGGAACGAGCTCCGTCGGTTGGTGATGCTCGAACGTGACCTCGAACAAGCGATGCATCGGATGGATTGTCAGGCTTTCCTGCGAGAGTGACGCCGACATGTGAGCGAGCCGTCGTGCAAGTCTTCCGCGCCAGCCCGTATCGAACAAGTCGACTTCAGAAGCACGACACAACGACTTCACGCGGTTGGCCACATGAAATGATACCGCCTCGTCACGAGGCTACGCCGAGACAAACTCGCTCAGAACCCTTTTTGAGCCGTGGCGCCTGTCAGGTGCCTCCATTGCAGGCGACCGCACTTGAGTCGTCCAGGAAGGACACGAAGGAACCCCGAAGCCTGTGCGCGGCATGCGACCTGCATGAACTTCTAGCCCTCGATTCACTTTTCATAGTGGAGATACGGAACCTTGAGCCAATCCAGCTATCGGTTTGACACGTTGAAGGTAAGGGCGGGTTACGACCCGCAAGAACACAATTTCGCGGGGGCTGTGCCGATCTACCAGACTGTGTCATACGACCTGGGGGATACGCAGAGAGTCGACCGACTGCTCTCGTTCGATGAGCTGGGTTGGCTCTATAGTCGCATCGGCAATCCGACCGTCTCGGTTCTAGAGCAGCGTGTCGCCGCGCTCGATGGAGGCACCGGAGCGATTGCGCTCGCCTCGGGCATGGCCGCTATCTCCTACACTCTCCTTAACATTGCTGAGGGCGGAGGCCGCATTCTCACGACGCCACGCCTGTACGGCGGAACGTTTGATGCGCTCAGAAAAATATTTCCTGCCTATGGCATTCAGATCGACTTCGTCAAGGACCCCGATGACGTTCAGTCATTTCGCTCCGAGCTGAAATCGGACACGAAAGCCGTCCTGATTGAGTCCGTGAGCAATCCGGATGGTGCGCTTCTCGACGTCGAAGCACTCGCTGGCATCGCCCACGGTCACGGTGTGCCTCTCGTTGTAGACAATACATTTGCCACGCCATACCTGTTCAACCCCTTCCAACATGGAGCGGACATCGTCGTCTACTCAGCAACGAAAGGGATTGGTGGCCACGGTGCCGCGCTCGGAGGCATCATCGTAGAAAATGGAAAGTTCAAGTGGGACAGCGGCAAGTTCCCGCACTTCCAGCAAGCGCATTTCCTGCTACGAGACAGAAAGACCAATAGAGAACGAAGTATCCTCGAGGTTTTCCCAACCTGTGCGTTTACCATGCGCGTGCGTCTAAATCATCTGGCATATCTCGGAGCGGCCCTAGGACCGTTTGACGCGTTTCTGATATTGCAAGGCGTTGATACGATTTCCGAACGAATTGCAAAGCAAGTGGCAACGACAGAAAAACTTGTTGCCTACTTGGAGAGCCATCCCAAGGTCGCATGGGTAAAACATGCGAGTGCGAAGAACAGTAAGTACAAAGCGTTAGCACGCCAATACTTTCCGAAGGGCACGGCTGCACTGTTGACTTTTGGTCTGCGCGCAAGTTCGGAACTTCACGACAAATTCGTAGACTCCGTCGAACTATTTAGCTATCAGGCGAACGTCGGCGATGCACGGTCTCTTATCATCAACTCCACAAAGACAACGCATGGCGAATTGACTCCCGAGGAACAGGCGTCGGCGGGTCTGTCACCTGACACGATTCGGCTATCGATTGGACTTGAGGATCCCAACGACCTCATAGCTGATCTCGATGGGGCGTTCGCAAAAGCATTTGCATGAACGTCGAGCAGACAGATTACGCAAGCGGCTACATAGAGAGAACATGTATATATGACTATCAATCTAAGCGCCAAGGAAAGTGCTCCTCGGGAGAGACGTCTGTTATCCATAACCAATTATTGCGGGTCTTTGCGCCAACTTCATGGGTCAGCGTGCCAAGGAAACCTGGATAACAAGGAGAGGTGCTTTAGCCAGGCGAGTCTATGCAACGCCGCGTGCGCTCTGGGAACACTTAGTCTCATTACGGACGCAGCCGTCGTCCACCACGGACCCTCGGGTTGTGCCGTCACCGCGATACAAGTGTACAATGCTAAAAATCAATTGGCAGGTAAACTGCATTTGGACACGTCGCACTCGGGATACGTGTGTACTGATATGAATGAATCAGATACCGTGTTTGGGGCTACGGAGAACTTGCGGGATGTCATTCGGGAGACGCATAGGCGCTATCAGCCCAAAGCGATCTTCATAGGTGCGTCATGTGTGAGTGGCGTCATTGGAGAGGATCTGGAGTCGGTCGCGGTCGAGGCGCGCGAAGAGCTAGGAATTCCGATCGCCCCAGTGCATTGCGAGGGATTCCGGACCAAGGTGTGGGCGTCCGGATTTGACGCAGCGTTCCATGCAATACTGACGCATATTGTCAAGCCGCCGCAAGAAAAGACGAACATCGTCAACGTTATAAATTTCTTTGGTAGCGCTCGGCGAGAGATAGAAAAGATATTTGCGAGGCTGGGGGTCGTCCCTCAGTTCTTGGTCTCGAACTCCTCCGTGGAGCAGCTTTCGAGGCTGTCCGAGTCAGCGGCAACCGTCAGCACGTGTGGAACGCTCGGTACATACCTTGGAAACGGCCTCGAGCAGACCTTTGGAGTCCCCTACGTCAAATTGTTGCATCCGTGCGGAATGGCTGGATTCGATAGCTGGCTGCGTGGGTTGGGGGCTGCACTCGGAAAGGAAACGGAGGTTGAAGTGCTGCTGGACGAGGAGCGATCCAAGTACCTCCTTCAACTCGATGCCATAAAGAGACGTTTGACGGGACTCAAGGCCGTTCTTGCCATGGGGCCGGGCTTCAATTTCAACACTGCGCGCGCACTTCAGGAGTTAGGAATCGTCATTGTCCACTCAAGCGCGTGGCATTTTGACAAACAATATGACGACGGTCAGATGCCCGCGCCCTTCCAGTACCTTGTCGACCATTCGCCCAATGACTTTCCAGTGTCGGTCAGTGATTTGCAGAATTATGAGTTGATGAAGGTATTGAGCGCCACAAAGCCAGACATATTTTTCTCGCGGCACACGGGGTCGACCGTGTGGGCAATGAAGCTAGGTATTCCAGCGTTGTGTGTGTGTGATGAGTATGCGATATTTGGGTATCGTGGCCTTTTATCATTCGCCAACTCGATCGTAGATGTAGTCACGAATCGAAGCCTGACGGATACCTTGGCGCAGCGGGTCAAGCTCCCGTATACCCGTTGGTGGCTTGACCAGGCCGTGAGCGGCTCAGCACAGGAGCTTGTTCAAGGGCAGCTGGATCCACTATGACAAAGCTGTTGGATCAGCCGCGATATGTCTGTGCATTAGGTGCAATGCAGACGGTTCAGGGGATTTATCGAGGGGTTCCGGTGTTACATGCAGGGCCGGGATGTGCCGCGAAGCTGGCATCGGGCATTGCTGGGAGCAACGGTGACTCCGGGTATATCTCGCCGCAGATTTATCCCTGCTCGAATGTGTCGGAAAAGGAAACGGTCTGGGGAGGCGAAGATCGTTTGCGAGAGACCATCGAAAGTGCATTGAAGATCATCGACGGCGACATATTCGTAGTGCTGTCCGGTTGCACGACGGAAATCGTGGGGGACGACATTGCAAACGTGGTGGGCGAGTTCTCGCGAGGTGATAAACCCGTCATATATGTTGCGACTCCAGGCTTCAAAGGCAACAATCTCGAAGGCCATGAGTGGGTCGTGAATGCAATCATTACACAATATCTTGGCAAGCGTGCAAAAACGGCACCCGTCAAGGGACTTGTGAATATTTGGGGCCCAGTCCCATCCTACGATCCATTTTGGCTAGGAAACATCAGGGAACTAGAACACCTCGTCCGCGAGCTAGGTCTGACACCGAATACTATATTCGGCGAGCAACGTGGCCTCGAAAACATCGATCGTGTTCCAGCTGCACAGCTGAACGTTCTGGTGTCTCCCTGGCTTGGGTTGAGCACGGTGAAGCTGCTTGAGAAGACATTCGGGACGCCATACGTTCACGTGCCGACGTACCCGATTGGTGCGCACGCGTCGGGAGAGTTTCTGCGGGAGGTTGGCCGACATGCAGGCGTTGAGTCGGCTTCAATCGAGTCAGTCATCGCGCGCCATGAGAGAGAATACTATTTCCATATTGAGCGCACTTCAGATGTATTTCTAGAGAGCCGGACGATGTCCAGGCGGTTTTCAACCGTGTCCAATGCCGCGGATGCGCTCGCGGTCTCACGGTTCTTGATCAACGACTTCGGACTCGTGCCAGCGAAGCAATACGTGACGGATGCGACTCCCCCAGAGCATAGATCGTTAGTGGAGGAACAATTCAAGAAGTTCAAATATGGTATTGTCGCCGATGTTGTATTCTCGACAGATGGCCACGAGGTCCATGAGTCGATTCGCGGCACGGATTACTGTGGGACTCCACTCATCGTGGGTAGCATTTTTGAAAAGAAGTTGACCGAAGAACTCGGTGGAAACTTTCTTGCGATCTCAGTCCCTCTTCAGGAGAGGCTGGTCCTAAGTCGATCGTATGTCGGATATAGGGGCGGCCTGACACTTCTGGAAGATATTTATGGGTACGTACTGAGACAGTTTAATTAGGTGGCCGTGTGGTCTAAAAATGTGCTCAAACGTCAACCGAATTCGAAGCGGCCGAATGATGCCCATGTTCAGGCCTGGCAGCCGCTTCAGCAAGTTCATCGGATGGACGGTCCGGGGCGTGCTGGGCGCTCATGTGTTGTGCTTTGCAATGTCGATTGGGTGCGACGCTCGCCCGGCGAACCCACCAGAATTAGTCCTCGTGTCATCCCGGGGGGCCAGTTTCGACAAATCGGACCTCGTTGACGTACCCGATGAGGGAAGGAAGTTCGATCCACCCATTGAAAAGACACGGCTCCCCGGTGGCGTCTGGTACTGCGACATGGGCGCAGTCCACTGGGCCCAAAGGAGGGAGGGGACCCGTCAATGTCCGTTGTGTAAAATGGAGCTACGTCGCAAAGGCGTGGACGCTCACTGACGGACGAGGACCTTTTCGATCTCTCCCACGTAGAGACGATGATAGTCTTTTTTGGGGTAGTTCGCAGATATGGACGGATCGACGAAGCCCTCGGCATCGAGATCCTGAAAGTAGATCGTTCGACTTAGGATGACCAATCGCGCTTGAGCAAAGGTGACGGCTTCGTGGGCGATGGCCTCCGGCACCAATCCGGTCTCTGCCGCCTTGTCATGGTCACGCCCAGAGACGTTTCCACAATGAGTCAGCTTGGATCGATGTTCCTCGTCGAAAAACGACAATGTGTGCCACACGCGTTGTTCCAAGAAGTGATACGTGTAACGCGTGGGTCGAACGAATATGAAGGTGACCGGGCGATTCCAGATTACCCCCAGCCCTCCCCATGACGCCGTCATAGTATTCCACTTCTCGAGCGTCCCGCCGGTGATCAGGGTCCAGTCTTCAGCGATGAGTTGAATCGGGTTATCCGCAAGGTGTTCGGGAGGAATCTCGTTCCAAGTCATGGAGCGAATCCGTTTCCGCCGTAGCATCGAGCGCACGCGTTCGAGGTCGGTAGACAACTCGGCGATTCGTCGACGCGCACCGGCTTCACTGCGATCGCGATGACGCGAGTTCCGCGAACGAGAATGCCTTGCGGCGTTCTTCTGTTCTCCAGCTCGGTCTCGATATCAGCTCTCGCTCGGTCTCGCAGTGCGGCAGGAATGTGGCCCAAAAAATTGCCGAATGAACTGGCCTGAACAAAGTCGATGACCGCTGCCGGATTCGTGTAGACGGCCTCGTTAGGGATGAGGTCTATGGACAAAGAGTCGAAGCCAACCTTGCCAAACAAGGCACGCAGCTCATCGAGGGTGACGTGATGGGATGCGGGCCTCGCCACATCAGGATAGGCATCATATGGCTTGGCCGAAAGGACTTGCCTTCGGATGGTCTCAAGCGTGCCGACGTGGTCGATGGCGCTCGTCGAGATGCCTAGACGACCACCCGGCTTGAGAATTCTCAGAAAGGAATGGAGCGGGCCAAGCTTTTCAGGAAGCCAGTGAAACACGGCGTTGAGGTAGACGACGTCATAGGTCGCATCTTCGATATTACCCAGATCAAGCGCATTGCCCACCCGAAAGCGCAGATTCGGTCGACTTCGACGCCTTGCGATGTCAATGCGTAGCGGCAGTGGGTCGAGACCTTCCACCGAACCGGACGTTCCGACGATGTCGGCTGCATATTCTGCGAGCAGGCCAGTCCCACTGCCGACGTCGAGAACCCGCTCGCCGGCGTTCAGGCGGAGCTTCCTAAGCAGCACCTTGCCTGACTCGAACTGCCGGTCGATGCTGACCTCTTCGTAGTGCTGCGCCAGTTTGGCATCGTCGAGCGCTAGGCTGACTGTGGACATAATAGGTTCAATTCCTCCATATGGACGTTGTTCGATGAGCTGACAGCGACGGCAAGCCATGGTTCAGCCTGGCAATGTGATGTCGTGAGCGAATGATCGCATCGTCTCTGTGACGGATTACGCGACCGTGCCCGGCAGAGCTCCGCGTAAGGGGGCAGAGCAATCCTCGTGCGAGGTACGTGTCCTCGGGCGGGTACACTGTCAACGCTCGGCAAGATGAACGGTCGTCGACGAGAACGGCGAACAATCGCAAGGCGCGTCGCCCATGACCCCTGACGAACATTCCACTACATTTCACGGGGCCGTGCTCGGCCACAGCGCGGGCGGGCAGCCTTTACGTTTTCAGCATGCTGCGCGCGGAGTCATGATCTGGAGGCCCTATCGTGCAGCAACAGGCATTCCATTTGCACGTGGCTTTAAGTTTCGTCGAGTCACGCAAGCCGGTAGCCGCTCTGTGCCGACAAGCATTCCAGGAGTACGCGATGCTTCGAGACCTAGTCGAACGAAGTCGTAGCATTCGACGATTTCAAGAGAAGAAGCCGATAGCGCCGGAAGTTCTGCGGGATCTCGTGGGGCACGTGCGATTCATTCCTTCGAGAGCGAACGCTCAGCCTTTGAAGTACATCCTGTCATCCAGCTCATCTCTCAACGCGGGGATATTTCAAACGCTGAGTTGGTTTGGATTGGACAGTCATTGGAGGGGACCAGCTGAAGGCGAACGGCCCTCGGCCTACATCGTGATCGTGTTGGACACTGAGCTTTGGGACGAAGCGTGGAGCGAAGCAGCGATTGCCGCGCACACTATTCTTCTTGGAGCTACGGAAGCAGGGCTGGGAGGGGCGCTTCTGACCGGCATCGATAGACCTCGGTTGAAAGTCGAGCTGAGACTGTCTGACCGGTACGACGTGTTGTTTGTTGTGGCACTGGGACAGGCCGGAGAGGAAGTGAGGGTCGCTTCGACGGGTTCGAGTCATAGCTTGAATCGATACCGAGATGAGGCGGGGATCGCCTTCGTTCCGAAGCGTTCGATCGACGAGCTGATACTCGCTGCATCTCCCGTTGACCCTTGAATTGTGATGTAACGCTGGCCTCTCAGGAGAAAGCGATTTAGACACGAACTGTGGCCATTCCCTGGCTGGCGTCTCGCAGGCGCCACGACGCCGCTGGCTATGGCAGGGGGTGTCGCCAGCATTCCCTTTTAGTCGAGGCCGCGGTTTCCGCGTCAAGCGCTACGGCTCGGAACCATTGATGAGGGGGACACCGTGACGTGTCACGGGCCGTGACCCATGACGGAATCCTCCGTTCTTCAGGCCGGAGCTGGGGCGTGCACCGACTGACAGGGTGAGGGTTCAAGGACCGCAAACATTGACAACTCACTCGCACTCTCCGACCACGAATGGGTATGGGCTGCTACGGCACGTACATTGCTTACCGGCTGAGCTGATCTGCACTCTGGTACGAGTGTCAACAATAGTACTGAAAAAGTGATTTCCTGAGAGTCGATGGCTGAACTCCGTATCGGCCATCTCAAGTACCCAACTTTGACCCTTTTCCAAAGGGCAATGTGCGGCGTGCAGCGGTCACCGCGTGACTGCGCTGTATTCGAGCGCATCCTCGATCTCAGTGCGCCCAACAATAGAGGACTATTCTAAATGTCGATAAAAAAAACGTTGCTTTGCTCGCCCCGAGCACTCGGCCCCCGCATGGCGATAGTTTTAGTTGTTGATCTCGTGGCGCGCGCAGCAGCCGGGCAACCCGCCAGCCCTGGTACAGATCCCGCTCACGAGGCTTCCGACGGGGGAGTCCCACCGACGCACCAGAATGGCGACGGTGGTACCGGTGAGGTTGCACCGTCTAACGCTGACAAAGGAGAGTCGGCAACCCATCATGGCAATGTCGGCGATGCTGGAGCTCCAGACGCCGCGAGGCCCGACACGCGGGAGACCCCCAATGCGGAACGAGCGACTCCGACAGCTGCCGATGCGGGCTCCGCGGAGCCACCGTCGCCAGTGGTCCCGCCGCCGCCAGAAAATGATGAGGGTGCTAGCGAGCTTTCGACGGTGGTAGTGACCGGTACGCGGCGGTCGGAACGCACGGTGTTTGATTCCAATGTTCCGGTCGATGTGGTCCAGGCTTCGAGCTTGCACAACGTCCCGTCGTCGGACCTGAATGACAAAATCGCGGCCACAGTTCCGTCCTACAGCGTCGCGCGCTTGCCAATGGCCGACGGCGCTATATTCAATCGTCCGGCGACCCTGCGTGGCCTTTCACCCGACCAGACACTTGTCCTGATCAACGGGAAGCGCCGCCATCGATCAGCATATATCGACGTGACTGCCATGGGAGCCCAGGCGGTGGATCTAGCGGAGATCCCTCTCGCGGCGATCGACCACGTTGAGGTGCTTCGCGACGGCGCTTCCGCCCAATATGGTTCAGATGCAATCGCCGGTGTTATCAATATCATTCTCAAGGACAAGCCTGGCTTCGACGGCTATCTGCAAGCGGGTCAATACTACGCTGGTGACGGTGCCAACTATTTGATCGGCGCTAACCAGGGGTTCAAACTTGGCGACAGCGGCTCCATCAATTTCAGTGCGGAGGGCAATATTGGTGATGCCACGTCGCGAAGCAACCAGCGACCCAATGCATGGGCACTGATTCAGGGCGGAAATGCCGCGATTCAACAGCCAGCGGTTCAGCGCTTCGGTCTACCCGACACCAAAAGTGTCTTGGCATTTGTCAATGCCAAATACAGACTGGCGCCTGCTGCTGAACTCTACGCGTTTGGTAGCTTCGGCTACCTCTGGGGTGAAGGCGATTTCAACTGGCGCAACCCGACCCAGGGAAGCGTGTTTACATCTGGCCAAGACCCAAAGACCCTCGCGGGTAATCTCGCCGGTTTGCCTTCTGCATATCAAAACTGGTACTCTCAGGCGTCTCAGGGACTACTATATCCTGGTGGATTTACGCCGAAGTTCTCGGCGACTAGCCTGGATGGATCGCTTGTAGCCGGGGTGAGAGGCGATCTCGCACCGTCACTTACCTGGGACCTGAGCGGTCGCTACGGGATTAACCATATTGCATACAAGATTAGGGACACCATCAATGCGTCTGAAGGACCGTACTCACCAACGGAGTTCAACGACGGTACCAAAGAGCAGACTGAATACGCGGGCAACCTAGACTTCAACTATCTCTGGGCCTCTGGCATTGTTCCAAAGCCGGTCAACGTGGCGTTCGGTGCGGAAACCAGACACGAGCAATACTCGTCTGGTGTGGGCGACCCTGACTCGTATGCCCTGGGTCCGCTTTCGAAGCTTGGACTCTCGGGTGGCTCGAATGGGTACTTCGGTACGGGGCCGACGCAAGCAGGCACATGGGACCGAACGAGCGTGGCGGGATATGTCGACCTCGACGCGGATCTGAGCTCGAAGTGGAATGTTGGAGCTGCTCTGCGTGGGGAGGACTACACGGACGTTGGAGGTACGGTTACAGGCAAGCTATCGTCGCGCTATTCTGCCTTGTCCAACCTCAACTTCCGCGGTGCTGTTAGCACAGGGTTCCGGGCGCCTACCCCGGGTCAGGCGAACCTGACGAACACCAATCAGATGCCGAGCAACGACGGATCTCAGATCCTGACCAATGGGACGATTCCTTCGACAAACCCGATCGCAGAGATGGTCGGTGGAAAGGCATTGAAGCCGGAACAGTCGGTCAACTTCAGCCTCGGCTTTGTCACGGAGCCTCTGAAGAAACTGACGTTTTCGGCAGATGGCTACCTTATTTACGTCACTGACCGGCTTGGTCTCTCTCAGTCCTATTCACTCACGCCCGACCAACAGTCCTCACTGGTCAATTCGGGCGTAGCCGCAGCGCAGGGTTTGACGAGCTTCAATTTCTTCGTGAACGGGTACAATACCCAGACGGCGGGAGTTGACCTTGTCCTTTCGTATACGGCGGATCTGCACGATAGTGGCCAGCTCATATTCACCGGTGCGGCCAATGTCAATGATACAAAAATACTGTCCTACCAGGCTGGTGTCATCGGGCCGTATCAGCGCATATACATTGAAAAGCGTCTCCCGAAATACAATGAGAATGTAACTGTCGAGTACGATATCGCCAAGTTTGGCTTCAAGGCGCGCGCTCGCAACTACGGGAGTTGGACCTGGGCCGCGAGCGCGTATGCTCCACTCGACGCGAACGGCAACCTGACCGAGGTCCAAGAGATCGGGGAGAGGTGCTTCTTCGATCTGTCAGCGTCGTATCAAATTGTGGCGGGTACCACATTGACGGTCGGTGCTGACAATATCTTCGACACCTACACCGAGAAAGCATTGTATCCCAATACGCCACAAGCAGCCGCGACTGGCCAGATTCCTTCGACGGGCAATAAGTATCCAACGCAAGCGCCGTATCCGCTTAACGGTGGGTTCTATTACGCCCGTCTTGGCGTCAAGTTCTAGCTGGCTCCGGGGGAAGGTTCGGGACGAGGGGCCGAAATGCGTCGCCGCCGCTTCAGGGGAGTTGGCTCCTGAAGCGGTCGGTCCGCGTTCGGGAGTTGAGCCGAGGGAATTGCTCGTCTGGCGAGAACCGACTGAATGTCGGGCTGGATGGGCCGCTCAGACGCCTTGGGCCTGAGCGGTTGCAGTACAGTCGGGATTGAGGTCGGGGAACGCTTCGCGGTTTTAGCTGCGTCGCCTCGGGTCAGGAGTGGTCTGCAGCCAAGGCCACTGCCATGCGGTCGAGCGCCTCGACGAGGGTCGAACGGTGACACGCAAAGTTCAACCGCACGAATCCTTCTCCCCCAGGGCCGAATATTGAGCCGTCGCTGAGCGCGACTCGTGCTCGCTGAAGAAAGTAGTCATGCGGCTTTTCTCTCGCCGCACTCATCCGACAGTCGAGCCATCCAAGGTGCGTTCCTTCGGGCGCCCCCATGGAGATGCCCGTCCGCTGGTCGTGAACGAACGTTGCCAGCAGTTCGCGGTTGCCGCCCAGGTACTCGAGAACATCGGTAAGCCATGGCTGTCCTTCTCGGAAAGCCGCTGCTGCCGCTACCATTCCCATGGCATTCACGTGAGGTACCAGTCCGGTTCGTAGCTCCTGAAATCGCGCTCGAAGCTCTGGATTATGAATGACAGCGAACGCACATTGGAGCCCAGCGAGGTTGAACGTCTTGCTCGGTGCCATGAGCGTGATGGCGCGGCTGGCAATCTCATTGCTCAGTGACGCAATAGGAATGTGCTGGTGGTTGTCGTGAACGAGGTCGCAGTGGATCTCATCTGAGATCACCACGACTCCGTGCTTTGCGCACGCTTTGGACATGCGTTCGAGCTCGTCTCGGGAGAAAACGCGTCCTGTGGGATTCTGTGGATTGCACAGCACGAAGACTCGCGTACGATCGAGAAGGGCAGACTCGAATTCGGCCCAGTTGATTTCGTAGCGCCCACTACTGCCTGGCACCAACTGCGTCGCGTGACAGATGCACTTCGCCCCAGCCGCGACTTTGCGGATCGGAGCATACACGGGCTCTTGGATGAGAACCGCATCACCAGGTGCGGTCGCAGCCCGGCAGGCCAATGTGATACCCGGAACAACCCCTGGAATAAACACGATGTCCTCAACCGAAACACGCCATTCGTAGCGCGATCGGAGGCGAGCGGTGATCAACTCCGCAAGCTCGCCAGAGTTGAATCCATATCCAAACATTCCCTGGTCAACCCGCTCATGAAGTGCTTCCAGGACGGGTTCGGGACACCGAAAGTCCATGTCGGCAACCCACAAGGGAAGGACGTCAGACGGGTAGCGGTTCCACTTCACGCTGTGGATCGGTCTGGAGGCCATCGCGTGGCTCAAGGTCGTGGTCATTGGAGCGCAGCCTATGCACGACGCATACCTTTTCGAGAGTCAGTGGGGGGGCGCGCTCACCAATAACCGGAAGCGCAGGGGCGGGAGTGCTTGCCCGGTAGGTTGATGGGTATGTGCCGTCCGTTTCGGCTCCCGCTACCTATCGGTGGTCGGACTTGATCAGTAGAGGGAGGGATCGTTCGATCAACCGACGGATCACGGCGCAATTCGGTCGTGATGATGAAGGCCACGTCAAGTTCGGTCACTGCCGGGCGACATGACCGTCCGCCAAGTTCGACCGCTCGGCGAGCAAACTGACTTTGCGGCGGAGCAAAGCGCGCCGATCGGCGAGGAAATGGAGTTCGCACGACCGCTGTCGACGTTTCAATGGCTCCGAAGCGTTATCGCATACGCAGAAATCATCTCCGAGCGCGAGACACTCAATCCCCACACCGTGCAAGGCTGTTTTCCGGCCCCGAGACGACTCCCGGTCGGCCGGAGAACAGGGTTGCTGAGCGTGACACTCATTTTGCACGAGCGCGAAGTGTCCCCGCTTCTGGGCGAAATCGAGTTGCTTCCGCTGCGGACTGCTTTGAGGCGCTGCGATGACGCTTCCGACCCCGGCGAAGACGCTCCGCGGAGCTGCGATGACGGATAGTTCGCGCCGAGGGGCGGATCGAGGTCGTGCGACGTCATGTTGGAGGCAGCGCAGTGAGCTTTCAAGTGCAGTAATTTTCGTTCGGGCACCGCGCTGCCCACACGTTCCCACCTATTTGAGCATTCGCGTTCGCACTTCGAGGGTCTGGATCGATGGTGATTCTGAAGACGCCACAGCGCACCCATTGGAACCTCAAGGTGCCGCAATGAACTCGGCCCAAACCTCTCTTTACAATTGCATCCCGTCCTTTGTTGCTCCCTGGCCTACCGGGGCGTTGACCTCGCGGGCTGACCTGCGACATACGACGGCTACGATGGCATCGACGGACCGCAAGCGCAGACGTGCGATCCTGTCCGATCCAAAGTTCACGCGGCGATTCGGTCTATCGCCCGGATGCGCGGAGTGCCGACGTCCTATTACCAACCGACCGACATATTCGCGCTCAAAAGCGGTTCGCTGACACGAGACGCGGTCGTCGAGCGGATCTGGAAGTCTATCGATGCGGCCGAGGCGACCAAGACCAGTCGCACGGCTTGGCTCAGCACTGTGCAGGCCGAGCGTGCAGTGGAAACTCAGGTTCGACCCATTCGCGCAGCCCTGCGCGGAATCATCGCGGCGCGGTTTGGCAGCGATGGGACGCAGTTGATGCAGTTTGGACTAACTCCGACCAAGCGCACGAAATAGACGGCGCAGACGAAAGCCCGGGCCGTCGTGAAGAGCAAGGCGACGAGAGCCGCGTGCGGTACCAAGGGCACGAAACAGGAAAAGGCGATCAAGAGTATCGTCAGCGGCGCCGTCGTGACGCCGGCGACGAGCGTTGCAGGAATCGTGGCAGCGCCGGTCTCGAGTTCTCCATCACCCGCGCCCGCCTCCGTGACCAAGATCGCGAGCTAGTGCAGCGGTGCGAGATCGCGTCCACGGTTAGGACCGCTGCACTAGCCGTTCGCGAAGCGAGCCGGGTTTCTGGGGCGAAACCCAGGCGAGATAATAGATAATGCACCGACGGGCCGCGAAGCGGCAACCATCGCCTGCGATGGGTGATGTCATATCGGCGTCGGTGCACTTGCGGGCTCACACCCCCGGATGACAATGGAAGATCCCTAGCGATCCGTAGGGCGAATTGGCTACCATCATCGTCGCATTACATTTTCTGATGCAACGGGGCAAGACTCTTCTCCAGAACCATGAATCGTAGATCTTCGCGCCTAGGAATCCCGAAGCGCGAATCTCCATAAGGGAACGGCTCCCTGCGCCCTGTCACGATGTACCCGTGCCGAACGTACCACGCGATAAGCTCCGTTCTCTGCTCGATCACTGTCATTCTCCATCGTCGAGCTCCAAACTCGGTTGCAGAGCGAATCTCAGCCTCGCCTAGGAGGCGCCTGCCGATGCCGCGCGCCTGAAGACTGGGAGCCACCGCGACCATTCCGACGTATGCTCCCTCGGGCTCGCGCCGAATCAGTATACATCCGACGATCCCTTGTTCGGTCGTTGCCAATAACAGGCGAGCGTTGGGATCGTCGATAATCGATGAGATCTCTCCGATGTCAGTCCGTTGACCGTCGAGCAGATCGGCTTCCGTAGTCCAACCCGCGCGGCTCGTGTCCCCTCGATAGGCGCTCTCGACAAGCTCGACGATGTCGATAGAATCCGACTGGATTGCGAATCGAAATTGGATTGATGAAATCGATGATTCGACTGGCGACATGGCAAAAGTCCGCATCAGAGGGAAAGTGGTGATGACTCCCACTCGGGTCATGGCGTTTGCGCGAGCAACCGTTCCACCGTCCCGCGCAGCTCCGCTACTAACTGTTGGTGCGCGAGGCCCGTGGCCTCACCGGCAAAGCCAGCGTGGGCACCGCGCACGAGTCCATCGCGACCGACGAAGAAGGTCGCCGGCCAGGTGTTGAGGTTTACGGCTTGCGGAAGTTTGGAGCCGAGCTCTGTTGGTTCCCCACCCAGCAACACCGTGTATTGGAGGCCGTAGACTTTGACGAACGCGCGAAGCCGTTCCGGATGCGCAAGTTGTTCGGAGTCTTCGAACGAGATCGACACGACTTGTAATCCGCGCGATCGGTAAGTCCGATCGAGCTCGGCCAAAAAGGGCGCTTCGTCGTGGCAATTGGGGCACCAGCTGCCCATGATGTTGACGAGCACGACCTTGCCTTTGAAGCGCGGGTCGGATTCGTTCACCGTCTTGCCGTCCAGGTCCACGCCAGAGAAGCGGAGCGGCTGGGTGGGATCCTTGAGGCTCGTCCAGCGCGAGGGATCGGCGGGCTCAGGCAAATTCTTGGCTCGAGCGTCGCTGCTCTTGTACGCCGTGTATGCGGTCTTGCCATTTTGCAGCAATGAAAGCGTACCATCCGCTTGGGGCGTGACTTCGAGTAGCAGCGGGCGAGCGCCCGAAAAGTGACTGAGCACGAACTTGCCATTTTCGTAATGCCCGGAGAGTAACCCGGTATCCCCGTCGACCCGCAGAATGCTCGCCGAGACCCCGGGACCGGATTGGCGCACGAAGAAGCGCCATGCCGCCTCCCCTTTGGGGCTCCGGACCGCGATCTCCCACTGACCCGCAATCGACGGTGCGTTGCCCTTGGAGCCGACACGGTTGTCCACGTGTCGCTTGGCTCGGAAAGCGTAGGGCACCTGTCCGACGCGGCCGTAGCTGCCGGTGAGCAAGCCATCGGTCACGGTTGCCTGCAGTGTGCTGGCGTAGTGGGCGAATTGCAGCGTCAGCGAGCCCTTGACCCAGCTGCCGCTCGTCGAGCGCACGCGTTCGTCCCCGTTGAAGAACGCGCCGCTAGCGGTCTCACCTTCGGTTGTGAGCTCGAAGGGGAAGGGGATCTCGACGTCATTCACGACGGCCACCGCATCAAATAGGTGCGCCTCGCCCTGCGCGGACGCGATGCTTGCAAACGAGAGGACCGACAGCGCTAGCGCGAATGTTTGAAGGTTTCCCATGGTAGTCGTGGTGTCCTGTTTACTAGACAATCTGTCGGACTACCAGCACGACCAAGGGTCCGATGAGCCGGGCATCCGCAATTCCCTCGGCTGCACTCTGCCTCTGGCGCGATGGACCCGCGGCGGGCAAGGCGGTCAAGACGCAAACTGCGGCTGCACGTTCAATTCGGCGTGACGCTCCGAGGCGTACGTATCGTGGTTGGCGCCTCATTGTCGCCAAGCGGAGCCGACTGTGCCTTTTACTAGAGAAGTCGGGAACGCGCATCACTGCACGCCTCCGTGCGCGACAATACCGAGCCACTGCCCGGTGCAATGAATATTGGCGACCCGGCCTTGACCGACACTTAAACGGACACCATGTACAGAAAAACGAATTGGCGTTCGCATGGTCGAAAAGGCGAGTGTCAGATGAGTTCAGTTCGTGAAGGGGTCCGCGCTTCAAACGCTATCTATGTCTTGAGCTTCGGCGACAAGGTCCAGCGGGCCCTGCCGCCTGCGTGCAGGTTCGCAATTCTCGCATGTGTTGTGTCGGAGCATCGCGTGGAGGAAACCGTCCTGGCCCGAGACACCAGCCCGATGCAGTCACGGGACCCCGGGGTATCGCGAAGACTCAGTTGTTCATTCGATCCAATTCGGGACTCTAATAGGAGGACACGCCATGAAACGATCTCGTGAAAACATGAACCAGATCGATGTCACGATAAAAATGTTGCCATTCAGCTCGAGCTGTACGTAGCCACGTGGTCGCAGGATCACCGCGACTCACGTGGCTTGGAGATCGCTGAACAGGAGTTTTTAAGCCATGAAATCATCATATTCGATACTTCCTGCTCCACTGCTGGGTACCGTGGGTCTCATCGGGTTGGCAATACTGACGTCAATAGCTCACGCGGATTCCTCGGATGCCGGAACATCCGCTTCGTCGCCAGCCGCGATCGACCCGCCGCCGACCACGATCCTCAGGTCGAGTCCACACGTCGCGCCAGGGCTGATCTTCATTGCGCCGATTGCAGTGAGCTCCCTTGCGATCCCGGGTGGAGGCACTGACGCGGGATCATCGGGTTCGCCTTCGACGGGACAGGAAGGTCCCGAGATCATTGATGACTTCGGGCGCCCGGTGTGGTTTCTGCCTATTACCAACGGTCAGTCTGCCGCAGATTTTCGAGTTCAACGTTTCCACGGCGAGCCCGTCATCACGTGGTCTCAGGAACAAGGCCTTGGCGGACTCGCCAAGGGATTGACTACCGATTACATTCTTGACCGCCACTACAGAATTGTCGCGACGGTTACCGCGGGCAATGGTCTCGACGCCGACGCACACGAGTTCAATATCACCCCGGAAGACACTGCGCTCATCACAGTCTATAACGCCGTAACACGTGATCTGACATCGGTTGGCGGCGCGGCGAACGGATTGGTCATTGACGGTATTGTTCAAGAGATCGACATCGCAAGCGGACGGGTCTTACTTGAGTGGCACAGCCTCGATCATGTCTCGCTAGAGGAGAGTCATCAGCCGCTCCCTGCATCGCCTACCGCGCCGTACGACTACTTCCACATCAATGCCGTCAGCCTGGACGAGGACGGAAACCTGCTCATCTCGTCACGACACACATGGACCGTCTACAAGCTCGACCGCCACACAGGCACAATCATTTGGCGCCTCGGCGGAGATAACAGCGACTTTACTCTCGGACCAAATGTGCCATTCGCCTGGCAACACAATCCTATCGCTGTCGACCGCGACACCATCCGCCTGTTCGACAATGAATCCAGCGGGACTCCAGTCGTGCCCGAATCACGCGTTATCTGGATACGCCGAAATGTTGCGACCAAGACCGCCACGCTCTTGCAATCGTTCGTGCATCCTGACCGTCTGTCGGCTGGATCTCAGGGGGGCTCCCAGGCGCTGCAAAATGGAGACACATTTGTGGGCTGGGGGTCTGTTCCTCGGATTTCCGAATTCGACCGCAATGGCAATCTCATCTTCGATGCGAGCCTGCCGGCGGGCTACGACACGTACCGAGCGTATAGGTTCGAATGGGAGGGCCAACCGGACACTCGCCCCGCGGCGGTCGTCAGTGTGAACGGAGGAATAACGGTCGTGCATGCCATTTGGAACGGCGCAACAGACGTCGCGCGGTGGGACGTGGTCGGCAATTCCGGGCGTGAGCGAGATATCGACGAGTCATTGCTCGTGGGGTCTTCGCCGTGGAATGGGCTCGACACGGCGATATCGATAGATGGGAAACCGAAAGCCGTGCGCGTGGTGGCGAGGAATCGATTCGGTCGAGAAATCGCCAGTTCGCCCGTCACTGCAATAGTGGAGTGAAGCCCTATTCACATCCGCGATTGATCATGATCATTGGGAACGCGGCCTGGGCCGACACGTGAATCATGTCGGTCCCAGGCTAAGTTCGCTCGGCACAGTCGGATCGGCAAATCGGAAAGGGGCGGGGAGCTCTCGTGACAGCGACCGCCGACCGGACTACGATCGCCTCTCGAGGCGCTTCTTCGAGCATCGCCTCGTTGGAACGGTGGCTGCTCACGATGCCCCGGACCAGTCCTGGGTGACCGTGCCCCCTGATGCCCACCCGTCACGGGGCATCGTTTGCCGTCACTGCTGCTGGGTGACGGTGCTTGCCCGGAGAGAACGCTCCATCCGGCACTGCTCTTGCTTTGGACCCGATCCCATGCGCAGAGCGGCATTATTAGGTTCGTAGGAGATAATGCTCTTCGCTAATCGCTATCATGGGAATCAACCTCAAGACATCCGTTGTGGAACACCGTGAGCGACGCCTGGGCACGATCATCCGCTGGGATGGCAGCGCTGCTCAACTTGCTCAGGACTCAGCCTTCACGTTTGGCACTGGCACCGACTGTGGGCGGCGCGGTAAACGGCTCTGCGAGGCCAGCACGCCGTTTTCTCAGGCGTCCATGTGTGCCGAGTGCATCACGGTCACCAACGCCACTCTCGTGCAGGGAGCTGTTGTAATCCAGCACTCGCCCATCGGCTGCGCGTCGAGCCAAGCCTTCACCTGCCGCTACTTTCGGGATCTTTCGGTGCAACGAGGCTGGGAGGTGGAGGACCCACACTCGCTTTGCTCAAACCTTACCGAAAACGACATGGTGTTCGGCGGTATTTCCAAGCTCGAGCAGACCGTGCGGGATGCCTGGAACCGGTATCATCCTAAGGTGATTTTTATCGCGACGTCTTGTTCGACGGGCGTTATCGGCGACGATGTAGACGGACTTGCCTCCCAGCTCCAAAAGGAACTTGGAACCCAAGTCATTACGCTTCCATGCGAGGGCTTCCGTGCGAAGCACTGGAGCACAGGCTGGGACGTCATCGAACATGGGATTCTGCGTAACCTTGTAAACAAGGCGCCCGAACGAAGGCAAGACGACCTGGTCAATGTCATTCATCTCGGAGGTCCAGATGTCTTCAGTCCACTGCTCGGGCAGCTGGGATTGCGCGTCAATCTAGTGATGGGTGGCAATACTCTGGAATCCCTCGCACAGCTGACCGAGGCCTCTTGTACGATCACGATGTGCTCTGTCCTTTCGTACCTAGCTGCTGGTCTCGAACGCGAGTATGGGGTGCCGGAGATCAAGTGCACGTTACCGTACGGCCTGAATTCGACCGACGAATGGCTGCGGGAGATCGCCCGAGTCACCCATCGCGAGGACCTCGTGGAGGACGTTATTCGCAAGGAACGCGCAAAGGTAGCACCCAAGCTCGAACGGTTACGCAAAGTTCTTAACGGGAAACGCGGCTTCGTTGCGGCAGGGGGGGCCTTCGCCCATGGGCTCATCGCGAATCTGCATGAACTCGGCGTTCAGATAGACGGCGCCTACTCCTTTCACCACGATCCGAGCTACGACAGCAACGACCCTCGGCAAGACCTGTTGGCGCACGTCGTGAACACTTATGGAGACATCCCCAATTATACCGTGGCTGCCGATCAGCAGTTCCAAGGCTACACGGCTCTCCGCCGAGTTCGGCCGGACTTCGTGATATCGCGACACGGGGGCAACATGGCGTTACTAACGACGCGCCTAGGTATTCCAACATTGCCCATATTTTATTCGAACGACGGGATCGGTTACGAGGGGTTGTTGACCATCGGGGCAGGCATCCTGCGCATTCTCGCGCGAAAGCCCTTCCTCGACGATATCGCCGCTCACTCGACCTTCCCCTACCGGTCCTGGTGGTTACACCAGAATGATCCCTTTGCCTTCCCAGCACCGAGCACCGGCACCGAACTGCGGAACGAGGTCCCAGTTGCCTCTCGCTAAGCATTTACCAGTTGTCGAACCCCAAACCGCGTCAAAAACCAACACCATCGAGCAGTCGCGATATGCGTGCTCCCTCGGAGCACTCACGAGCGTGCTAGCCATTCCGCGGGCCACCCCCATCAGCCACTGCGGGCCCGGGTGCGCTAGCAAGCAATATGGAGCTCTCGCGGGAATCAACGGTTACCAAGGCGGCGATTTCTATGTGCCGAGTACGAACATAGGTGAACATGAGGTGGTCTTTGGCGGCGTCGAACGCCTCGACGAGCTTATTGATGCCACCCTTAAGATCATGGACTCTGACCTGTTCGTCGTGGTCACTGGCTGCGTGCCGGACCTCGTAGGGGACGATGTTCAGAGCGTCCTTCGGAAATACGTAAGCCGTGGAGCGCCATTGGTTCTCGCCGAAACCGGAGGCTTTCGGGGAAACAACTTTACGGGACACGAAGTCATCACAAAGGCAATCATTGACCAGTTCGTTGGCCCATACAGTGGACCTCGGGACAAAAGGCTGGTGAATGTCTGGTCCCTTCTACCCTACCAGAATACCTTTTGGCGAGGGGACCTCGGCGAGATCAAACGTCTTCTCGAAGGAATCGGCCTCACGGTAAACATTCTCTTCGGGGCGCAGTCGAAGGGTGCACCCGAGTGGAAGACCATTTCCAAAGCCGAATTCAATCTCGTACTCTCCCCGTGGCTCGGACTTCAGACTGCGCAACACTTGGAGGCCAAGTACGGGCAACGCTATTTGCATGTGCCCGTGATTCCTATCGGTGCCAATCAAACGAGCGCCTTTCTCCGCCAGGTCGCGAGCTTTGGGGGCCTTGAAGTTGGCTCCGTCGAGAGCTTCATCGCTGCCGAGGAAGAGGTATACTACGGGTACCTCCGCGACTTTGGCACCTTTTATTCGGGGTTCACTAGCCAGTATCAGCTGCCGTCCACGGCCGTCGTGGTCAGCGAGAGCGCCTACAACCTCGCAGTGACCAAGTTTTTGGCAAGCCAGCTCGGAATTCTCCCCTGCCGTCACATCATCACCGAAAATCCCCCAGAACAATATAGGGAGTCGATACGTGCCGAGTACCGCAATCTGACGCCGACCGTGTCGACAGAGGTAGACTTTGAAGAAGACGGATATCGGATTCTTCAGAAGGTTCGCCAGGCCGACATTTCGGATCAGGTGCCTATCGTCTTCGGTTCGACATGGGAGGGAGAACTGGCCAAACAGCTCGGAGCTTCACTCGTGGAGATTGGTCATCCCGCCACGGATGAAGTCGTATTGTCGCGCACCAACGTTGGCTATCGAGGAGCACTCTCTTTCTTGGAAAAAACGTTTACTACGGTGGTTCGCGCCAGCACGATCTCCTAGCTAACCTCCCTTTCTGGCTGGCTCGGTCGACGACCAGAACTCTTCCCGGCATTTGGCGTGGCTTGGCCGGCATCATTCTCGGATCACGGCAAGATTAACCTGTTTGCAGAAGCTGATGGGCAAGTCGCAAATCCGGCATTGGGTGGCAGTAGCCGCGTCATCGAACGTGGTTCGACACGTACATCGTGGCACGGTTCATCGCCGAAATCAGGTGTTCGCTATCTTGACGTGGTTCTTGATCTTTGCGACCGCGTCTTTTGCGTAGTAGTTACACGGCCCCTTTTTTGCTGCCGGCTCGATCGCTAGGTCCTTGATTGCCTTCTTGACCTTGGCGTCCGAGATGCCGATAGCCTTCGCAATGCCGGACGAAGTTGCCAATTCGTCTGTTGTCGCTGCCATGTCTTTGTCTCCCAGTCGGATGCGAGCCAGCTAATCACAGTGATCCTGAACTCTCAAGCGCGCCGAGGGTGTTTGCCGCGAAAGCGGTCCAGTCAAACTAGACGCCAATAGGCAAGGCCTCGGCCAAGTGTCGTCACAATGCGACTGAACGGAAGCGGAGCGCCAACTCGACTCCGTATGCCAAGGGAGTGAGGCCCGGCACGGGTTACGGCAGGCATCTTGCAGACTTTTGCGTGAGAAGCTCTCGCCAACGTCGATTCGCAGGTTCTCACTGTCTCTGCAGGGCGCAGATCCATCGAATCTGCTGGGCGGGCAGCAACCAACACGGGCAAGGTTCACAGGTAAAGGGACATGGAAATCAATTCAGCCATTCGAAGCAGAAGGAGTATTCGAGCGTTCACCGGCGAAGCGGTTTCCGAGGCCGAGCTCCGAGATCTGCTCGAGGTCTCTCGCTGGGCCCCTTCATGGGCCAATACCCAGAGCATCACGACGTTTGTGGTCTCAGGTACCGCCCTCGAAGCCATCAAGGACGGCTTCCACTCGAAGGTCGCGAGCGACGCACCTCGCGCGTTCGATATCACGCCGCCGAAACCCGAATGGCCGCCCGTTTATGCGGGGCGCACACAGCGCCTTCGGGCCGCTCGCTCTGCGCTCGAGACGGGCAGGGCTGGTCCAGGTCCGGCCGACTTCTACGGCGCGCCCGTCGTCCTCTTTCTAGCCGTCGACGAGACGCTGCAGCCAGAGTACGCAGCCTTCGATGGCGGCCTTCTCGCGCAAACGCTTGGCTTGGCCGCACACGGCCGGGGGCTAGGGACCGTCATTATGGCCATGGCGGTGGGCTATCCAGACGTGCTTCGGCGGGTTCTCCCGGGTAGTTCGGGCAAGCGTTTCATCATTGGGATCGCTCTCGGTCACCCCGACAATGAAGCCCCAGTCAATCGCCTGCCACGCGAACGGGCGACTCTCGATGAGCAGGTGTCCTGGGCACGCTGATTGACGAGTTTCGTGAGCTTGGGCATGAGGTCTATGCAATCTGCGCCTCGGCCTTTCTCGCGGACATCGTCTTGGGCGCCATGACTGCGACGTTCTCAGTCCATGCGCGGGTCTCCGGGCTCGATCCTTTGGCTATTGGCACGTTGACCGGAGCAGCTGGTCTTCTCCAGATTGGCGCTGCGATTCCTATCGGACTTCTGTCGGATCGTATCGGGCGTCGTCGCCTCATCTTCGCGGGCCATGCCGCATTTGCGGTTTCGATGGCCTATATGGCCTTCGCGGGAAGATTCTTGCCGCTGCTCTTGGGGCGCCTGCTCTTCACTTTGGGGAGCACCGCCATATTTCAGGTGGGCAGTGCTCGGCTGGGCGACATCGTCGTGTCTCGACTGCGCCACTGCGCATTCGGGCTGCTTTCGGCCACGATGGGCCTCGGATTCGGCATAGGCCCGTTCTTGGGGGGGCTGCTTTCAGACACACTAGGTCATGCGCTCACGTATTTGCTTGCGAGCTCTCTCTCGCTGTCCGCCCTGTTCGTCGTGCAGTTTTGCGTCGGCCAAGGGTCTCGCCCGAGGGCTTCCTACGGTATGTGTCAGGGGCTTCGCCGAGGCTTTGCCGACATGGCTCGCTCTCCGGACCTCTTGCTCGTGACGTTTGCGAATATGATAGCTGGCGTTACGTTCGCAGGAACCCTGGGAACGTTCCTCCCCCTTTACGGGCGCGACATCCGCATCTCCCAGACCGCAATCGGCACGATGTTCGCTGTACGCTCCTGCGTCTCGGCATTTGGAAGACTGCCGGCGAGCATCCTCGCTCGCCGCTTCGGCAACCACACGTTTCTGCTTCTCGGCCTCGCGTGTGACTCCGCGGCCATGTTCGGCATCTGGGCCGCAAACCGTCCCAGCGTCATCCTCGTGATGCTAGTCGTCGAGGGGTTGGCCTATGGAGGATTCATCGTGGCCGGCCAAACCTACGTGGCCACCCATACAACAGACGAGAACCGCGGCACGGTCGGTGGCATCTATGCCATGGCTTCCGGCACTGCCGCAACCTTCGCTCCCTTTGCCCTGGGCGTCGTAGCTGAGCGATGGGACGTTCGCTCGGTCTTTGCGGCCTCGGGAGTCATCGTCGCTGCGGGCTTCGCCGCGTTTGCCACTGGTCTCTGGCTCGTCAACCTCCGACCGCGCCAGGCGCCGGTGCTGGGGCAGTGAACCGTAGCGCCTCTAGGGCACAATCATGAAGTTTTGGCCGACGTCGGTCATCATTGGATCGCCCCTAGCCCTCGCCTACAATGTGACCTCCAAGACAGGACGCAACGCGCCACAACCACGGTGAAGGTTCGCTCAAATGAGAGCACGGCGTCGTTACGCGAGCCGAGTCGAAGGTTGGCATGAGAACTCGGTTCCGAAGGAGACATTCGAATGGGCACTACGTTGAGACGCGCGCCTACGTCCCTCAGGCGGAGGTCCCTATTCGGATTGGTGGGCCTGGCCGCCGTGGACTCTGTTTTCGGAGCGTGCGCACCGGTGGCTCGAAAGTCGGCATCGGTTTCCTCCCTAGCTGGAGGGGGCCGTCCATTGCACCTCGACCTCAACGAGAATCCGTGGGGACCATCGCCGCGTGCAGTCGACGCGATCCGCGGCGGACTTGACCACCTAGCGCGCTACACGCGAGACGAAGCGAGTGCGCTCACACGCCAGATCGCCGACTACGAGGGCGTAGCGACCGACCAGGTGATTCTGGGTGACGTACTCGAAACCTTCGTGACCGACCTGGCGCTGCGGGGCGGTCCTGGAGGCGAATTCGTGTACTCCGTCCCAGGGTATGCCCTCTTCGCGGACACGGCGCAGCGCGCCGGAGGCCGGCCGATAGAGGTGCCCCTAGACGTGAGACTGAACAATGATCTGGACGCGCTCGAGAGGACCGTCAGTGCGCGCTCGCGCGCCCTTTTTGTCGTCAACCCCCACAATCCTTCGGGAACGGTGAGCGACCCTACAGCGCTTGCGGCGATGCTTCGCAGGGTCTCGAGGACGACTCCTGTGCTCGTTGACGAAGCCTACGTCGACTTTGTCGACGACTGGCGTGATCGCACGTGCGTTCGTCTGACGCGCGAGGTAGCCAACGTGGCCGTGTTTCGCACGTTCTCGAAGCTGCATGGCCTGGCCGCTCTTTCCTTCGGCTATCTCATCGCATCGATAGAGCTTGTCGCCCGCCTGCGCAACTTAGGCCTCGGCAATCCGCGCTCGCTCAACCGACTTGCCGTGATCGCGGCTTCGGCCAGCCTAGGCGACGAGGACTTTCTTTCGAAGATGCGCAAGCGAATCGCAATCGAGCGAGCACTCTGGGAAGAGGCACTCGGAAAACTCGGCTTGCGACGTACTCAATCCTTCGCAAACTTCGTTTTCTTCGAAACCGGTCGCGCGCATCTCGAGTTCTCGGCCGCCATGCGCGCCGCGGGCATAGAGATCGGGCGATCATTCCCGCCGCGAGACAGGTGGGCACGGATTTCCATAGGTCTGCCAGAGGAGAACGCTCTAGCCCGAAGCGCGGTCGATTCCATCCTTCACTGAACGATGTTGCGCCTATTTCGAAGTAAGGATGGCGGATGAGAGCGCCGCGGGCCGCATGGGGTGTCGAGCAGTGCCCACCTCGAGAAAGAACGAGCGCGAGGACAAGAGGGGGCACGCAGCGGTTTGCTCACGTTGAACGATCGGTACGGGCGTTTGGTCCCCCGCACCAAGACTGCGGGCAGATTCACGGTACTCACTGGCGAACTACCAATCGATAGACGCGGCGGCAAGACGGTTTATGACGCGATCTGCGGCCCGAGAGTACGACTTCTGTGTCAAATGCCGATAATGAACTCTTCAGCTCTGGATATTCCACCCAAGCGAAGATGACAAGACTCCGATCCACAAATGGCATGTTCGACATGGGTGACGGCAGCGCAGACATCATCATTCCTGTCCGACCGAAACTGCACGTCACACGACCTTTCCTTTTCTCCGTCACGGGAGGAATATCAGGTGGGGTCGTCGTATCAAAGCGCCAACGGATTGAACCAGTGGCTACTGCGAGGACGCGAGAAACTGATAGAGTTGACGTATGGCCTTGCGCAAGATTGCTCAGCTCGGTGAGCCGGTACTTCGACAGGTGGCGCGCCGCCTCGCGGATGGAGAGGTCTCCAGTTCGCACGTTCTCGCGCTCGTGAATGATATGATTGAAACGATGCATGACGCGGACGGCGCCGGGCTCGCCGCGCCACAGGTGTACGAGTCAATCGCGCTGGTCGTCATAGAGGTACGCGAAAACCGTCGCTACCCAGGTGTCGAGCCAATTCCGCTGACCGTCCTCGCCAACCCGACGATCACACCGATCGTGAGCTCGTCGCTCGACGCGCTGGCCGACTGCGACGCGATCCTTGCATATGAAGGGTGCTTGTCCGTGCCGGGACTACGTGGATGTGTTCGGCGACCTCGAAAGGTCCGAGTCGAAGGCATCGATCGCAGTGGCCGCCATATCGATGATGTGTGGGAAGGATTTCCTGCTGTCGTAGTGCAGCATGAAACGGACCATCTGGCGGGAAGGCTCTTCGTCGATCGCGCCGATGCGCGCACGCTCACGTTTCTTCGGGAGTATGATCGATATGTTGCACCGGACACGAGGGTGGTCGACATGGGACGGGTGGGTTCTTGAGACTGGGTTGGGTTCTAACCCAAGCTCATTCCCCGCTGGCGAGCGTTTCGAGTGCCTGCGCCAAGTCGCTCGTAAGGTCCTGAATATGCTCGATGCCAATGGAGAGGCGCAAAAGATCCACTGGACACAAAGTGCCCGGCCCCTCGACACTGGCCCGGTGCTCCACAAGACTCTCCACTGAACCCAACGATGTGGCCCGCTTGAACACGCGGAGCCGAGCGGCCACCCTACGTGCGGCATCTTCGCCACCGCGCAGGCGCACCGACAGCATTGCTCCAAAACCGTCCCGATACTGACGTACCGCCAGGTCATATTGAGGGTGGGAAGCGAGGCCAGGGTAGACTACGCTGATCACCTTCGAGTTGCCTTCCAAGGCTTGGGCGATGGCTAAGGCGTTGCCACTGGCGATGCGGACCCGTGGGTAGAGCGTACGCATACCTCGGAGAAGAAGCCATGCTTCGAAGGGGCCGAGAACCCCACCACCGAGAGCACGATTGCTTCGAATCCGCGTCCAGGCAGGGGGATTGCCTCGAACCACCAATGCCCCGGCCACAACATCGGAATGCCCATTGAGATACTTGGTCGCCGCATGGAGAACGATGTCAGCACCCAAGGCAAGAGGGTTACAGTGGACTGGAGTGAGAACGGTAGCGTCCACGACAACCAGAGTCCCCTTCAAGTGCGCAAGGGTGCTCGCAGCCTCGATGTCTGTAAGCTCCCAGGTTGGATTGGCGGGGCTTTCGATCCACAAAAGCGCAGGGCTCTCTCCCTCGAGTTTCTGGGCCAGGTCTGCGAGGTCCGCATTTTCGTACTCGACCAGATCGACTTTCCACTGAGCACTAAAGCCTCGGAGCCAGTTTCGCAGGGCCCAGTACATGCGCCTCGGCACCACCACTCGCTGCCCCGGCTCCAAGCTATGGAAGATGGCTGTGGCCGCGGCCATCCCTGACGCAAACAAAATCGTCTGGTCTCCCCCTTCCAAACGATTGAGGAGCGCTTCGGCCCCATCGTAGGCCGGGCTGCCGTCTCGAGAGTAGCCTCGCCCCCCGGGGTAACTGCCGTCCTCTGCTCGTTCGAACGTAGTGGAGAGATGAATTGGAGCAACGATGTCGTAATACGGAATTGCAACGCCCCCAAGCCCCTGGGCCGATAGAGTCTCCGGACGAAGGGGTGCGGCGGTTTCTTTCATGGGACTTCTGAAATACGAGAGATCGCCGCAGAAACGGTGGGTGTCTGCCGTAGCGTCTGAAACACGACACAGTAGCGCTCTGTCAAACGCAAGAGGTTCGCAAGGCCGGCTTCATCGGCATCCGAGTCCACGTTGAACAGCAGCCGCACCTCCCGAAAGCCCACGGGAACGCTCCTGTCCACTCCGAGGGTGCCGCGAAAATCGAGAGGAGCTTCCACCCGCACGTTTGCCCTCCGCAAGGTAATGCCTAGCGCGACCGCTACTGAAGACAGGGTAACCCCCGCACAAGCGGCCATGGCGTCTAGAAGCATCTCGCCGGAACAAGCCTCTTTCCCGCTTCCGCCGGTAGCCGGGTGATGTCCGGCAGTGACATCGCCGTGACCGGTCCGGAGAATCACTCGGAGACCCTCAGGATCGATGGTTCCCTCCGCTGAGAGGACCCACTCGGCCCGGGCGGGCTCCTTTCGGTAAAGTTCCTTTAGCGGGGCCTGCCGACGTCTCAGTTCTTCGATGTCCATAGGGCGTCCGAAATTAAAGTATTCAACTACCTGAGCAGGTTATCAGTCGGTTGTCGGTGGATCCCACTTGTTTTGCTTTTCGCTCATGCGTGGGGACCCATGGAATGCCGAACATCTGTTAAAGTGGGCCGCAAAATCGCGCTACGTGTGCTGTTTCCTCGCGACAACCAACGCTGTTCAGTATAATTGTTGCCGAGCGAGAGGATCCGCGGAAATCGGAGCAGCCCGAGGGGCGGGACGCGATCGGGCTGCGACGAGGAATGAGGGAAAGTCAGACGTCGGAAGGCTTCTTCATGTGGCGACGTGAAG
>Ga0182030_10000508_pt1 | contig 73525 bp, 78 predicted proteins | sample 812S3MmetaG_FD_121299 | JGI IMG/M metagenome (GOLD analysis project Ga0182030, IMG submission 121299) | Permafrost microbial communities from Stordalen Mire, Sweden - 812S3M metaG (Illumina Assembly) | ecosystem: Environmental > Terrestrial > Soil > Wetlands > Permafrost | place: Sweden...
CCAAAATATTGCTCGGATTGAGTACTTACTAAACAGCCGGCCACGTAAAAGACTTGGCTGGAAGACACCTTACGAGGTATTCTATGAATTAACAGGTGTTGCACTTCGGGATTGAATGTAGGTCCGTATAACTTGACAAAATAGCACTATTACTATACTATATATTTTTGGATTATATTAGCTAGGCAGTATAAAAACCATGCCAGACTTGAGACCCAATAACCTACCAATAAGAGATCCCAAAATCTCTTGTTTAAGTTGCGCGGGGCTAGGCGCACTGTGCTGCCGTTCAGGCACTGTCATACCATTAAGTAAAAATGAGGCTAGGCAACTTCAGACCGACGGCACAGAATTACAGTTATTCCCTAGAGATGAAGTTCCTAAGAGTGTGGGTGGGCCGGGATTTAGGCGCAAATTTTATCAATTGATAGGTGATTGTGCCAGTCTTCTAGATGATGGCACGTGTTCTATCTACGAGCGACGGACAAGAGCTTGCCGAGAATTTGTAGAGGGGGGATTCAGTTGTCAGATACTTAATATCAAGACACAAAAAGCTGTAGCTGATTTAGCGGCCACAACTGATCAGACACTAGAGCAAAACCAAATTGATTGATAAATAAACGATCTACTTATAGGGCATTAAATCAGACTAACGTCAAGGTCTTCGGATTATATTTATGCTTGGGCGGAGGCCAACAGTCCAGAACCATCCTGCTCAGGCAAACGTTCATGATCGAGTGAGTCAGTGCAAAGAATTAGGTAAAATGATACGGTTTGCCATAAAATAGCTAAGTATATGGAAAATTGTTAAGTATATGGATCAGTTTGGATCATGGGCAAAAATAGTTATCGTCGAAGACGATGCCAGTTTAGCTGAAATTTATAAGACCAGGCTCGAACTTCTCGGTTATATCTGTTTTGTGGCTCGTGATGGTATCGAAGCGCTAGTGGTGATTGAAAAAGAGCGCCCCAGCCTAGTGTTATTAGATATCATGTTGCCCAAGATGTCGGGTGATCAAATCCTTCATGTCATGCGAGCCAATAGCTGGGGTAAGGACATCAAAGTATTGGTTATCTCTAACTTGAACGAAGCCGATGCCCCAGCTGGCCTACGCGATCAGCACATTGAAGGTTATGCCGTTAAGGCCAACTTATCTGACGACCAGATTGATCAACTCGTCAATAATATACTGAAGCCTTCCCAGCCAGCAGCAGGTGCTGGTTCAGTTACTGCAACTCCTCCAGCCAGTTAGCAATTAATGTTTGTTCGGGCGGGCTCTAGATGGATGTTTTGATTACGCCAATATAATCTAGGGCTCAGGCCGTAAATCTTTTATATTGTCTGATTGCTATAGGGATAAAAACAGCCAGTATGACAACGCACCAGATTAGAATTTTCCAGGTGGCGCCGCCATCGGGTATGCCTAGAGCCAAGTGTCTGGCCGAATCGGCAACAAATGTGACTGGTTGGTTACGGACAAAAACCTGCAGCCAACTAGGCATAGTTTGGACCGGGATAAAAGCGGCACTAGCGAAAGTTAACGGAAAAATTAGCACGAAGCTAGCCAGCTGAGCAGTTTCCGGGTCGTGTACGGCCATACCAACCCAGGCAAAAGCCCAGGATAAGGCATAACCGAACAGGACGGCGATAGCCATCATACCGACAGCGTTAACGAAACCGTCATGAAAGCGGAAGCCGATTAGGTAACCGACGCCAACCATGATTAGGACCACCACAATATTGCGGACAGCATCCGCAAAAGTCCGGCCGGCCACGACTGCTAGGCGGCTCATTGGTAATGACCGAAACCGATCGATAATGCCTTTGCCAATGTCGTCAGCCAAACCGATACCGGTCTGGACGCCGCCGAACATGACCATCTGAACTAAAATACCCGGCAGCAAATAATCAATATATTTACCGCCCGGTACGTGAATGCTGCCGCCTAGGGCGCCTCCAAAAACATAGTTGAAGAGTAGTAAAAACATGACTGGCTGAATTGATGAAAAGAATAACAGGCGGGGCAAACGAACATAACGAATCAAATTGCGCCTGGTGATAATCAAAGTATCGCGTAAACCTTTGATCAGTTTCTCGAAGAGGTTCATCGGCGAGATCTCCTGTCGGTCTTAGGCTCGGGTTTATCTGGGCGGGGTTTGTCGCCAGTCAGAGTCAAGAAAACGTCGTCTAGTGATGGGCGGTGTAAGGAGAGCGACAAAATTTTAAGTTTGGCGTCGCTGAGAGCTCCGGCGATATCGATTAGACCACTGGCGCCACCGCTAACCGGTAAAGATATCATGTGGTTATTCTCGTCATAATTGGAGGCGTGCGAAAACTTACGGACTAATTCTAAAGCTTGCTCTTTTTCGTTTGGATCTCCCAACTCGAATTCGACAATGTCACCACCGAGTCTGGTTTTTAGCTCATCGCTAGTGCCCTTATCAATAACCTTACCTTCGTTAACGATGGCAATTTGATCAGCCAATTCGTCGGCTTCTTCAAGGTATTGGGTAGTTAAGAGTATAGAAGTACCGTCCCGAACTAATTCCCTTATAATTTGCCAAATATCCTGACGAGACTTTGGGTCAAGCCCGGTAGTTGGCTCATCTAAGAACAGAACTTTTGGTCGCCCGACTAAACTGGCGCCGACGTCTAATCGACGACGCATACCACCGGAGTAGGTCCGGACTGGACGATTGGCCGCTTCGCTTAGGTCCAATCTTTCGAGTAATTCGTTGGTCCGTTTTTTAGCATCAGCGCGGTGAAGACCGTATAAACGACCGGTCATGTAAACGTTTTCATAGCCAGTTTGGAATTCGTCAACAGCCGCATATTGGCCGGCTAGACCAATCGTTTCGCGGACCTTTTCAGCATCTTTGACGACGTCAAATCCTAGCACACTAGCCGAGCCTTTATCGGGCACATAAAGGGTGCTTAAGATCTTAATCATGGTTGTTTTGCCAGCACCATTGGGGCCCAGCAAACCGAAAATTTTATTTTCCGGAACCGATAGAGTTATGTCGTCGACAGCACGGAGTTTACCGAAACATTTAACTAAGTGGTTAACTTCAAAGGCGTTCATATACAGCTATCAGCTTATCATATGCCATCTAGGTTTTGGCTCAATTACTGTATGATTCCGATCCTAGACTGAATTCATTAATACATAATTGACAATCTTGGTCTCTCAGCTAATATTAAGTTAATTATTAAGAGGTAGGGGAGAGATAATGTCTAAGTCAAGTAAATCTGAGTCTGGCCTCGGGCAAATCTTAATTGTTGCCATAATCGTAGTCGTTCTGGCTGTGGCCGCGATAGTTATTTGGAGCCTGACCAGAAGCCCAAATAATAAGTCATCCGCCAATACTTCAACTAGTAGCACCGCTGCTGTTAATAGCAACTGTCAGAACTACTATCACGACAGTACGCTTTGTGCTTTTGCTAATCATGTTGGTCTTTCAACTTATGCCTATACGTCCACCGGTACTGCTACCTCTAGCAGCGGGGCTCAATACAACTTTACTTTTAAAAATGACGGAAAAGGCAACCGAGAAATTATTTACACCGATAATGGTGAACAAATCAGCGCAATCATGTTAGATGGAGCTGAGTATGTTCAGAGTAGTACCGGCACTACTTGGCTGGAATTTTCGGGGAGCAGCTTAAGCACGGCTACTCCAGTCCCCAATCCTACTAGCAGCTTTAATTTATCGTTCACCAGCGCAGAACTGGCCAAATATTCTTTCAACAAAGAAGGTACGGCAGCCTGTGGGAGCTTAAACTGTGTAAAATATAAAGTTAACATTTTAGCCTCGCCGGACATCGTTCAGTATGTTTATTTTGATACGTCCAGTTACTTGTTAAGGGAATGGAGCTATAGCAATCCGACTACTGGTGTATCCGCTACCATTAACATCAGCTATCCTACGGTGACGATTACCGCACCATCACCAGTCCAACAGGTTACTACTTAATTGGTTTATTAATCTATTTAACACGACATCTTACTGGTGAACATCTATAGTTAGGGCCGGTAGTTTAGCTAAGATTAATGCTAGTTGACACTTAAAAGTTGCTTCAGTAACGGAAATTCACTATACGGTTGATTGAATTTTTTTGAACCGATGTGGCCTTGACCTACGGCCACAACTAACGCTGCATTAAGTTTTTTAGCAGCCACTTGGGCGTGTTTATTGTCGCAACCCCACGGGTCATTGTCAGAGTTAATAAGAATAATTTCGTTGACGACGCTCTTAATATCGTCCCAGCAGTAATCTTTCTCTAGAAGTTTGTTATGATTTTTATCGTTCAACGCGCTATAAAAACCAGAAACCAAAATAGCCTGTTTTAGCTCAATGTCGATTGATTGCAAGAAACTGAGGATTACCGGGCAGGCCCCGGCGTGGCCGATTATGATAGTCTCCTGACTAAGACTTGGCATGTTTTTCAGGATATAACTACGAGTTTCGTCCAGGTTCTGTTTTTTGGCCAAGGGTAGTAGCGGCCACCAGACTTGATAATCTTTTGATTCTAGGTACTTTTTGGTATCAGCAAACCAGAAATAGTCTTTGTCATTGCCCCCAGAACCATGTAAAAGCCAAGCAGTTCTCATACTTTACCCATGAACCTATCATAACACCAGTCTGATGATGGTGTTTCAAGAAGCTTATCGTTATAAGTTAGGCCAGGTCTAAATATTGGGGCACTACAATTGGATTTGAAAAATAGGTTTTTACCGTGGCCCGTGCAATGCGTAACTTTAAACCTGTTCGGGTGTAGCCTGGAGTGTTAGCTGCGTTTTTTGCTTGGTGGCCAGTTCAGCCATTCTCGATATCGCTGACTGAACATCCTTCTGACAATCGGGTGGTAACAGCCGTAAAGGTTGGCCCTGTGCTTCCTGATCGCCGAAGATAAGTAAATTTCTCAAGGTTGTGAAGCGATTGCAACTAAAGACACCGTCTGAACGCTTACCAAGGTATCTGCAACATAGTCGTCCAGCCTTAAGACCACAATCCTCGACTTGAGAAACTTCGCGTTGATATGGCCCAGTTTGCTCAAGACGACCTTCTTCTGCCTTAACCGGCATGTCGTTGCTTGTATCGGTTACTATTGCCACTTGGCTATCCGTATATTCGTTCCAAGGATCGACAACAACTACTCCTACTTCGCCACTAACAGAGTCTTTAACTATAATTCCTGGTCGCATAAGTGCTCCTTGCTAAAAAGTACTCTACTAGTCGGAAGTATAAAGTGCAAGGATGAGCATCATAAACTACCACTGTCGGAACTGAGCAAATTTTATAAATCGATTCTCAACTTTGTCTGACAGATGGTAGGGATGGTTGATAACTAAGCAAATAATCACGTAACTTTGTCCTGCGCTCTAGCGAATTAGACCTGAAGTACGGGTTAGCAAGACACTAGCAGTAACTATTACTACTGCGACGATATCAAATACTGGATGTCTCAGAACAAACTTTTCGCCACGAACCAACGTTTTGCGCCAGGCTAATCCATGTCGCAAAAGTAGAAAGGCGAAGGCCACTACGCCAAGGAGAATAACTAGCGCGATGCCGGCTGACGTATTACCGTCTGCCACTAACTGTACACGAGTTATCTGTTGTTGTTGAGGCTCTGCAACAACGGGTGTTGATTTAGCCGGTGTAGCGGTAGCCACCGAAGACGGAGTGCTGGTTGCGATCTGGGGATTGACTGGCACACCAGTAGACTGGCCCGTGTTGTTAGAAGCTGAAGTTGGCGATGATGATTGGGCGGCAGTTGGTGATGAACTATTTTGGCCTGTAACTGATGTGGCTTTAGCCGATGTTGGCGGTGTTGCGGCTACGACTGGTTGACTGGCTGGTGAGGCGAACATTGCATCAACCAAGGTTTCCGGACCGCTGTTCTGATAGTTTGGAATGTTATCAAGGCCAAAACCAATATCTTGGTAGGTTGTATCGAGCATGTTGGCTCGATGTTCGGGGCTATTCATCCAGGCCGTAACGACGTCTTGGGCAGTATCAAAACCGTAGGCCAGATTTTCACCGGCCGTTTGATAATCATAGCTGGCATCAGTGATGAATGACCACGGTGTTTGTCCACTTGGCGTATCGTGTGACCAATAATCCAGGGCAGCCATATTATCAGCTTTGGCTTGGGCAGCTTGATCAAGCTGAGCGTTAATTGTCAGTGGAGCTTCGCCGTTGGCAATTCGCTGTGCGTTAGTATCGTCAAGCAGACTTTGGACGCTCATATCGGTGGCATAACCAAGGACGCTTTTGTTTTGTTGACCAATCCAGTTATTAAACGCAAAACCTAACGCGATGACCAACGCTATTGGCAAATACGGCCAATAGGTTTTCAGGTAGTTATTGCTATGGTGATGATGTTGGCCGAGCCTCAGCTTATTAGCAGGCGGAGCACGGCGAGGTTTTATTTTAGTCAGCGTCATTTTTTGGTGTTAATGCTTATCAGTCATTTTAGCAGATCGACGGTATTGGAGCAAAACCTTAAGTGGTATAAGGCCATCGCGGCGGCGACAGCTACATTGAACGATTCCTTGCGGCCTAGCATGGGTATCTCGATGATAGCGTCACAAGCCGACAGTATTTCGACTTCTAGGCCTTCGACTTCTCGGCCCACGATGAGAGCAGTTTTAGCTGAGGCCCGATAATTTGACAACTGAATTGAGTTCGGGTGTTGTTCGAGGCCGACAACCTTGAAACCATTGGTCCTTAGCTTCGATAGCACCGTCTCGATTTGATTACTATGTTGCCAACTGACGAACTGTTCTGCACCGAGCGCCGTCTTGTGAATCTGGTTGTCGATCTTTTTAGCCAAATAAGGCAATCGATCATCGTTAGTCGAAATCGGGTAAGGTGTATAACCAGTAAGGTAAACCGATTTAACACCCAAACCTTCGGCTGTTCTTAGCAGCGAACCGACGTTATGACAGCTCCGGATATTATGAACAACTAAAATAATCTCAGGCATAGCCTAACTATACTAAAGCTCCTATGGTCGGTAAAACGTTTGTGCTTTATACTAATCACGTATGCAAGACGAAGTTGCCATTAAAAGTCGTGAAGAACAGGAACAGCTTGCCCAGCGTCGAGCAGCTATTTTGGGTATTAACTATGTCGATACCTCAAGATTACCCAATAAACAGCTGTTTCAAAACCTACTGAACGTGCCTGATCTGTACCGTTTGAAACTGATTCCCATCAGTGCCGATCAAAGCAACATCTTGTTTGGTATTTTGACGACCACGCCGCAATCGGCTATGGCTGAGATCAAACATCGGTTTCTTGATCAACTAACTAGTTTCGCAATTATCTCTGATGCTGGCTATCACGAGTATATGAGCCTTTATGATCCGCCTAAGAAGGTGACTTATTCGGATATTGCCATCAACACTGCCGGTACTGAAGAATTGATTAAGACCGTCTCCAGTACCCTCGAACAAGTCAAGGCCGATGATATGCTGGCCTACCTCGTATCGCAGGCTCACCACCTCAACGCGTCAGACATTCATGTTGAAACTGGTCCGGACGATGTACGGATTCGCTTTCGGATTGACGGAGTTTTACACCCGATTGCCCGAATTACGATGGAAAAATACCGAGTTCTAGTGGCGGCCATCGCTAGCTCAGGTAATATCTCGACCTCAGCTGATGAAGCCCAACAAGGCCATATTGCCCAAGTCGTAAAAATGGCTGACGGTACGGAAGTGAATGTCAATGTTCGAGTTGAAACCGTGACGACCATCAATGGTATGGATATCGTGATGCGTTTGTTCAATATGCAAGAAGAAATGTTCCAGTTGGATTGGCTTGGCTTGTCGGAAGCTGAACGTAAGGTGCTCGACGATATTATCGCCAAACCTAGCGGCCTAGTAATGGTTGTTGGCCCAACGGCCTCTGGTAAAACAACAACGCTTTACACTATTATGCGTTCGCTCAACCAAGATGAACGTAAAATTATTACTATTGAAGACCCAGTGGAGTATCAATTTCCGGGGATTACTCAGATTTCAGTTCGCGGCAAAGATGCTGGCCATGATGAAAACTTTGCCGATACCTTACGGGCCGTTCTGCGGTTAGATCCAGATATTGTGATGGTCGGCGAGATTAGGGATAACGATACGGCCCGAACCGCTCTCCAAGCTGCTCTAACTGGCCATCTAGTGTTAACGACCTTTCACGCCGGTTCGGCAGCTACGGCTCTAACTCGGTTAGCTGATGTCATCGGTCAAAATCCATTGTTTGTTTCGTCGATCCGTCTAGTGATGGCCCAACGTTTAGTCCGAAAGCTCGACGATAATATTAAGCAGGCTTACCAACCTGATGAACAAACTTTGGTTCGGTTACGAGCTGTGGTTGACTCGTTACCAGAAGGCATCGAGCGGCCAAATTTGGAAGGGTTGCAATTATACAAACCTGGAGCTTCGGCCGAGAATCCCTATGGTTACACTGGTCAGATGGCTATTCGCGAGCAGTTTTTGATGAGCGGCGAGATTAGACAACTATTGCAGCAGACGACTGTCGTGCCATCCAGTGAAGAAATTGAGGCTGCTGCCATTAAAAGCGGCATGTGCACTATTCGCCAAGATGGTTTTTTGAAAGTAATTGCTGGTCTGACCACAATTGAAGAAATTTACCGTGTTCTCGGCTAGTTGACATACTTCTTGCGTCTTGGGGTGAAATAATGTAATGTAGGTTGGTTATGCCAAGTGTGATACAAGCTATTGAAGCAACCTTTAAGAAGTCGGCCGTGGTCGACGTTCGTTCTGGTGATACGGTTCGAGTTCATCAGCGGATTCGTGAAGGCAATAAGGAACGTGTCCAGATATTTCAGGGACAAGTTATTCGAACCAGCCGAAAAGGCAGCTTGACTAACCGAATTACCGTTCGACGTTTAGCTAGCGGTGTTGGTGTCGAGAAAAGCTTTTTGTTACATAGTCCGTTAGTTCTGAAAGTTGAAGTTACTAAGCGTAGTAAAGTCAGGCGCAATTACTTGAGCTACATGCGTCAGCGAACTGGTAAAGCAACCCGTATGACTGGAATCGAATTTGATAAAGAACAAGTTAACGACGTTCGCGACGTGGCTGCAGAAGCAGAAGCTGAAAAGTTGAAAGAAGAAACCGCCAAAGCCGCTGAAGAAGAAGCTGCTAAAAAGGCGGCTGAAGAAGCTGAGCTTGAGGCCAAAGCTGCCGAAGTTGTAGCTCACCACGAAGAGACCGAAAAAGAATAGCGGTGTGGCCTGTTACTGGTCAGTCCTTCATGGCGGGTAGGTGTTGATCGGAAAACCATATTCGTGCTGCTTTACAATATAGTTATGGTGACGTTAGGTATTGATGAAGTTGGTAGAGGGTGTTGGGCAGGTCCACTTGTAGTGGGTGCTGTTGTTTTGGCCCAACCAATTGAGGGGCTAAAGGACTCCAAGAAACTTTCCAAAAAACGCCGCGAGGAACTTTCCGTGATCGTCCTAGATAGAGCTGCCGCCACCGGGTTGGGTTGGGTGACAGCTGAAGAGATAGACTCTTTGGGGTTGACACGAAGTACTGGTCTGGCTGCCGAGCGAGCACTGGCTCAAATTAACATTGACTTCGATGAGATTATTATTGATGGCAACACCAACTTTCTGCCGAAAGATCCTAGGGTAAAAACCATCATTAAAGCCGATGACAGCGTAGCCGCTGTCAGTGCGGCCAGTATTATCGCAAAAGTTGCCAGAGACGCATATATGGTCCAAGCCGCTTTGTTATATCCAGATTATGGTTTTGAAGAGCATGTCGGTTATGGCACAGCACGTCATATTGTCGCTCTTCAAGAACATGGTACATGCCAACTCCATAGGCGAAGCTACAAGCCAATACAGAGCTTAACTTAGTTTAGCTAAGGGGTCTTGCTAAAAAATGATCTGACAGACTCAAGGTCACGTTCCAGCCATTTTACGCGCGTGTCAATTTCTGCCAGACCAATAACGATATTCCGTTTTAATGTTATTTCGGCTTGCTTTGGCTTAAAGAACTGAGCATATTTCTCGGCCCATTCTTGAGTGTTGCAGATAGTAGCAACGTAACGTGGGTAATCATCATAAGATTTATCACGGGCATATGTTTCCTCGATCCATGGCCAGCTATCAACTAACCATTGCCAGGCAATATTGCGAGTGTATCGGTTACGGAGCAAGAAGATCAACCAGTATTCGGCGTCCTGCGGTTTGATGATGTCAGCATCTTTCAGCCGTGATAACAAAGTTGTCGCATCAGCTGGATCTTTAGCCATGGTTAGGGCTGACATAGCATCCGATTTAAGATCACTATTGTTAGTTTCGTCGTGCAATTTTAGCAGATATTGAAAGGCACCCTTAAGCTTATTCTTAACTGGCACACCGAAAACTAAACTACGAAGTTCGGCGTTTAAGCCTTCAGGATTAATCTGATAATCCGCAAAACGCTTGGTTGCTTCATTGATTATCGCGGGTTCTTCGGCGTAGGCCCCCAGGCCGAGAATTGTGGCTCGTAGCTTCCGGTCGCCCGACGATTCACCTGCTTGCTCATCCCAGCCGAGCCGCTTCGATTGATTCTTTACCAGGCTACCAACGTAGGTCTTGATGGGTTTTTCTAGGTGTTCGTCAAGGTCAATGAAGCGTCTAGCCTCACTAATTAGAAGTGCTATTATAGCCCAAACTGACTCTGACGCTTCGTCGCCATAGGCTGCTACTAGCTTTAAGGTTTCGCCGAAAGGTTGGTGACCAGCTTTGGCTAGCATACTGGCGCTATTGAGTAGCATTAATCTATCAATCACACCAAGTGATTTAGTTTTCAGGAGTTCGATTAAGTAATCATGGTGAGTTGACTGGACATAGTTGACGATGTAGTGCCCAGGGGTTTGTTGGTTTAATAACACGGGCTTTGCGTCAGTTGATAGTCTAGCTTTAAGTTCGGCTTTCGTAAGCAGATCGGGTAAACTTTCTTGATCAGTGAACAGAGGTACAGGCCACAAGCGTCCGTCTGAGGCCTCGTCATTTTCCAGGAAGTGAGCTTGGCTTATAGTTATGGACTTTGCGGTTTGATCGACGGAGACTACCGGGAATCCGGCTTGGTCAAGCCAGGGGTTCATAAAACCGGCGATGTCCTGGCTGCTAGATTTTCCCAGGGCCTGCCACAAGTCGTTACCGGTAGTGTTGCCATAAGCGTGAGATGTAAAGTAATCAGTCAGGCCACGCCTGAAAGCTTCCTCGCCGATGTAGGTCTTAAGCATAAAAAGCAACCGGCCGCCTTTGGCATAAACAATTGATGAGTCGAATAGAGTGCTAATTTCATCAGGATGACGGACGTTGGTTTTCACTGCCTGAACTCCGAACAAGGCATCCCGGCGTAGAGCCGATAAGCCCTCACTAATGCTAAATGATTCCCAGATTTGCCACTCCGGAAATAAGGCATCAACAGCTTGATATTCCATGAGATCGGCAAAACTTTCGTTTAACCACAGATCATCCCACCAGCGCATGGTTACTAGGTTTCCAAACCATTGGTGTGAGGTTTCGTGGGCTATGACCGTAGCGATCAACTCTCTAACTGATTGCGATGTCTTATCTGGGTAGGCCAATAAAGCTCGTTCTCGGTAAGTAACTAAGCCCCAGTTTTCCATGGCACCAGCCGAAAAATCGGGCAATGCCACGTGATCGATTTTTGCTAGTGGATAGGGGACTCCGAAATAATCTTCAAAAAACTCAATTGATCGCTTAGCGACGCCTAGAGCAAAATCTAAAGCACCCAGTGGTTGAGTTGCTGTAGCCCAGACACCGACGTTGGTGCCTCGCTTGGTTTTAGTACTCTTGCTATGCATGTTCCCGATCACGAATGCCAGCAAGTAAGTAGACATTAACGGAGTTGTCTCAAAGCTGGTAGACATCATCGAATCTGGCAATGTCGCTTGTTTCTCGATTGGAGTATTGGATAGCAATTGTAAGCCTGGCGGGGTAATTAATGTTAAATGAAAGGTTGCTTTAGCCTCCGGTTCGTCAATACACGGGAAAACGTCTCTGGCATAATGACTTTCAAATTGAGTGGCCAACAATACCTGCTCCTCGTCGTTGGATTTAAAGAAGCACGGGTATAAACCTGTCATGTCGCGGGTAATTTTGCCTTTGAAATTAACATGGACTTCATAATCGCCGGCATAGACCATCTCGGCGGTGTGGATGCGGACTTCATTCAGGGTATCGTGGTTATTGATCCGTTGAACGGTTAATTCTTGTGAACCTTTTTTGTCATGTTTGATAATCCTAGCGCTCTCGATCTTTAAGCCGTTTTGATGAAAGGTCAATCGTTGGCTGGGTCGACCAGTTTTTTTAAGTCGGATATCTACAGTCCCATAAAAAGTCATTGACTTTGTATCTGGTGTCAGCTGTAGCTCGTAATGTGACGGTTTTAGCTCAGCATAAAATCGGCGGACAGACTTGCTCATCAAAGTCCAGTGTAGCACGCTTGACGGTCAGATTATTTTGACAATAAACTATGAGCATGTTAAAGTATTACAGTATTGGAGTGAATATGCTAGTTAGAGATGTTAATGGTGAATATCCTGATGTTAAACCCACAGATCAGAGTGATCTTGCACTTATGCCTCTAACGCGTGCAGCTTTGCATGAATTTCATCTCCGTAGACTGTTCGGAAGTTCAGAAGCATATGTCGGGAGTATAATAGTCACTCCAGAGGTGCTTCTTGGGGCTTATGACTCACTATTGGACGAAGCTGAGAAGTTGACTGCAGAGAAGTTGGCTGCGGAAGATGAGACTCCAACTGTCCTACAACCCAGTTCATCTGACGAAGATTGACACTTGTCTCGTGTCGCGTATAATTGTGTGTGTTGTCCGGCGTTCTCGTCGGGCTTTTTTATGCCAAGACATAAGGTAAATATCAGCCTAATAAGCTAAAACTAAATCGATAGGAGAAATTATTCATGGAAATGGACTTTAAACAACTAGCCATAGCAATTCGAGCTATTGCCGAAGAAAAGAATTTACCCGAAGAAACCGTTCAGGAAATTGTTGAGCAGGCTTTAGCGGCAGCTTATCGCCGTGACTACGGTGACCGTGAAGGTGAAGTTCGAGTGACTATGAATCTCAATACTGGCAGTGTTGACGCCTATATTACTAAGGAAATCGTTGAAGAGGTTCAAAATCCGGCTTATGAAATTTCACTCAAAGATGCCGGCGTCATGCGCAAGGATGCCAAAATTGGTGAGACGGTTGAAGTTCACGATAATGTCCAGGATTTTGGGCGAGTAGCTGCGCAAACCGCCAAACAAGTTATTTTACAACGGCTGCGAGAGGCTGAGCGCGAGATTATCATGGGTGAGTATGAAGATAAAATCGGTACCGTTATTAACGGTGTCGTGTCACGTGTTGAGGGTAGTATTATTCGGGTTGATCTTGGCCGAGCCCAAAGTATCATGCCAAGAAGCGAGCAAATCCAAAGCGAACGGTATTATAGTGGTCAACGCCTTAAAGTGTTTCTAAAGGATGTCGAGCGTGGTCCACGTGGACCACAATTGATCGTCTCCCGAGCTAACACTCAATTCGTCGAATGGCTTTTCCGATCAGAGGTTCCCGAGATGGAAAGTGGTGCCGTCGAGATTAAAGGCATTGCTCGAGAAGCTGGGGTCCGCAGCAAAATTGCTGTTGCCAGTAATGTCCAGGGTGTTGACCCAGTTGGTACCTTTGTCGGCGGTCACGGTACACGGGTTAATGCCGTCATGAGCGAAGTTGGTGAACAAGAAAAGATTGATATTGTGGTTTGGAGTGATGACCCGATTGGGTACATCACCAATGCACTCAGCCCCACAAAAGTTACTAAGGTTACTCTTGATAAAGAATCTGGTAAAGCCCGAGTAACGGTACCTGAGGATCAACTCAGTATCGCGATTGGTAAAAACGGTCAAAATGTTCGACTGGCCAGCAAATTGACTGGTTTTGAGTTGGATATTGAATCAGACAAACAACAGCAAGTTGATGAAAAACCAGTCACTGAAACAGCCAACAAAGCACCAAAATTGAAAAAGAAAAGCGACCTAGAAAGCAGTTTGCTTAAAACAATCGAAGAACACGGCGAGTAAAACCTCTCGCCAATATATCGCTGGTGTTTATATGACATAGGCTACGATTTAGCACTCTTGACTCAGGAGTGCTAAAGGTTATAGAATAAAACTGATTAAGTATTGAGACAACAGATATGACAGAACGTCAGCGACAAATTTTAAATGCCATTGTTGAGCAGTATGCTGAAGTTGCCAGCCCAGTCGGTAGTAACCTTCTGGCTAAGGCCTTTAATGTTTCTTCTGCCACTATCCGCGCTGAGATGGCCGAATTGGAACAGTTGGGCTTCATTGCCCAACCGCACACCAGTGCTGGACGTATCCCAACCGATAAAGGCTACCGTTTTTATGTTAATTGCATAGCCGAAGGCAGTGTCACACCGGCCGTTCAAGGCTTGTCTGATCGTCGAGCCGAGCGGGCAATTTCTGCTCGAATCGTTGGCGGTGGTGCACCAGACAGAATGATCCGTAATGCCGTCGATAACCTAGTTGATCTTACCCATAACCTTGGTATGGCGACAATTGGCAACCAATTGTATATGAGCGGTCTGTCGAATCTATTTGGCCAGCCGGAATTTATTAATGGGCTGCACGTCCGCCAGGTTGCCCAGTTACTGGATAACCTTGAGCCGTGGCTGCAGGAAGCTGCCCTGAATGAACCGTTGAGTGTTTATATTGGTCAGGAGAATCCGATTGGTCGTAGCGCTGGCTGTAGTTTAATAATTAGTCGCTTCCGTGGTCCCTTTAGTGATCGTAGCTACATTGGCGTTCTCGGACCAACTCGCCAAAGCTACCGTGATGTTATGGCTCTAGTCCGCCGCACCGGTGAGGAACTTGAAGAGGTCTGGAATGACTAAAAGCAAGCCCGCCGTTAATCAGATATCTTCACATCAGCTGAAAGACTTACATTCTAAGATTCTCGAACTCACCGATGCTCTGAAACAGGAGCGGGCTGATTCGATCAACTTACGACGTCAATATGAGGATCAACTAACTAACGCCCGAACTAACACGAGAGTTAGTGTCGTGACTGAGCTTTTGCCGGTCATCGACAATGTTGATCGAGCTCTGATGCACGCCCCTAAAGAGCTGGGCACAAGTGATTATGTTAAGGGCGTCCAGCAAGTTGCCAAGCAACTAGCCAAGGCTCTGGAAGATCTGGGCGTGACGCGCATCGCTACCGTTGGCCAAGAATTTGACCCACGCTATCACGAAGCCGTTATGATGGACGAGGGTGAGGGCAACAAAGAAATTGTCAGTCAGGAATTATTGGCTGGCTATCAGCTAGGCGAAACAGTGATCCGACACGCCATGGTCAAAGTGCAGCCGCAGTAGGCTGCATTACCAGTCGTCGAATCGCTGTTGGCTTGTGCATAATTAGCACTCTTGACCCGTGAGTGCTAAATGGTATCATATTAGTAGGACTGGTGATCAGTCGCACACAACTTATCAAACGCCAAGTAGAACGGAGACAAAAGACAACTATGATGCCCAATTCTCCCGATTTTCAAGAATTTCTTAATCATTTAACCAGTAATGCGCTGCAAAGCCTAAAGCATGCTGATGCAATCGCTCGGAGCTTTGGTAGTGCTTACGTCGGTACCGAACATTTACTGTTGGGTGTCCTGGCCCAAGAAACCTCAATGGGAGCTAAGATTTTGGAAAATGCCGGCATCACCCTTGACCGGGCCCGAATGGCTTTAAACCTAACCCCCAAGACGCTAGTTATTAATATGGGCGCCAAAGGTCTATCTGAAACTGCCAAGTTAACCCTTAAATCAGCCTATGATATTGCCCAGGACTTTGGCCAAGAGTTTTGTGGTACAGAACATATTTTATATAGTATTTTGAACCAGAAGAATGCTCGCGCCACGAGGTTGCTGCACGATCTCAATGCCGATGTTGACGGTATTACGGGTGAGCTTGAGCAATTTCTTAATCGACAGCAGTTTGAAGAACAAAGCGGCTCGAATGAATCTTCACGTCGTGGCACCTCAAAGAAATCTCGCAAGACCACGCTAGACTTTTTCGGAACTGATTTAACAGCCGAAGCCCGGGAAGGCAAGCTTGACCCAGTTGTTGGCCGCGAAAATCAAATCCGGCGGGTGATTACGATTTTGAATCGGCGGACCAAAAATAATCCAGTATTGATTGGTGAACCGGGCGTCGGTAAAACGGCGATTGTCGAAGGCTTAGCTCAACGCATTGTTTCTGAAGATGTCCCCGACAGTTTACAGGATAAACGTATTGTCGTGCTGGATCTAGCTGGTATGATTGCTGGCACCAAATACCGTGGGGAATTCGAAGAACGGCTGAAAAAAGTGATCGGTGAGCTGGAGAGGGATACCCGAACGATTATTTTTATAGATGAACTGCACGTCATCGTCGGAGCCGGCGCTGCCGAAGGGGCGTTAGATGCTGGCAATATTTTGAAACCAGCCCTGGCCCGTGGCAAAATCCAAGTCATCGGCGCGACGACGACCGCCGAATACACGAAACACATCGAAAAAGATGCGGCTCTGGAACGACGCTTCCAGCCTATCCAGGTGCCGGAAACCACTATTCCGGAAACTATTGCGATCCTAAAAGGTTTACGCAAATATTACGAGAAATTCCACGGCGTCACCATCAGCGACGACGTAATTGAAGACTCGGTTACCTTAGCGCAGCGTTACATTAATGACCGATTTATGCCGGATAAAGCTATCGACCTGCTGGATGAAACAGCTGCCTACCTGAGGGTTGATAAGGGTCGAACATCACCGGAGATCAGACGATTGCAGAAAGAACTGAAGTTGGTGCAATTGCATATCGAAGACGCAGCTGAGGCAGAAAATTACGAAACCGCCGCTCGTGAAAAAACTCGAGCGATACAACTTAACCAGGAACTAACTAAGCAACAGGCTAACGATCGTAATACTCAGCCGATTACCGTTAAGAGTGACGATTTGGCCGATGTCATCGCTAGAATGACTGGCGTACCGGTCAAAAAGGTTATTCGTTCAGAGGCCAAGTACCTGCTTAATATTGAGAAAACTTTGCAAAAATACGTCATTGGCCAAACCGAAGCGGTTAGTGTGGTTTCTAAGGCAATTCGACGAAACCGGAGCGGTGTATCAAGCGAGAGACGCCCGATTGGCTCCTTCGTATTTCTTGGCCCGACCGGTGTCGGCAAAACAGAGTTAGCCAAGGTGCTAGCTAGGGAGTTTTTTGGCAGCGAATCGGCTTTGGTGAAAATCGATATGAGTGAGTTTTCTGAACATCACAATGTGGCTCGACTGGTTGGCGCACCAGCCGGTTATGTCGGCTACGATGACGGCGGACAATTGACCGATAAGATCCGTCGTCAACCGTACAGTCTTGTTCTGTTTGATGAGATCGAGAAGGCTCACCCAGACGTTTTCAACATGCTACTCCAAATTCTTGAGGATGGGCGGATTACCGATGCTAAAGGCCGCCCGATTGACTTTACGAATACGATTGTCATCATGACTAGCAATATTGGGGCCGAGAAGTTGCAACGAGAAGCCAACCTTGGCTTTCATGCTCACAGCAATAGTGATATGAAAAATTTGGATGAATTGCATGTCGCCAACGAGACGATTGTTCGCGATGAACTAAAACGTATGATGCGTCCTGAGCTATTAAACCGAATCGATAAAGTGGTAGTTTTCAAAGCCCTAACCAAGCAAGATATTCTTAAAATTATTGATCTCCAGATAGAAGAACTTAAGGCTCGAATTCTGCGGAAGGGTCTTAGCCTGCAACTAACAACTGCCGCCAAAGACTATCTGCTGGAACACGGTTATGATGCCCATAACGGTGTTCGGCCACTGCGAAGATTAATCCAGGATACGATTGAGGATCATCTGGCGCTTGACTTGCTTGACGACAAATACAGTCGCGGTGATATTGTCCATGTGGCTGCTAAAAACGGCGAACTGGCCTACGCCACTGCTCCCGAATAAGCTTTAAAATTTGCAAAGTCCCGACCCTTGGTTCTTAAGGCAGCGGTGGTAGACTGTAATTAGTATTGGAGGATAAACTACTTGGCTAAAAGACAGACCGTTAAATTCGTGTGCAGCAACTGTGGCACCAACTATCAAGCTTGGGTTGGGCGCTGTGATGCCTGTGGTGAGTGGAATACCCTTCAAGAGGAAGTGACAGCTTCGACAACCCTAAGATCAACGGGTAGTTTTATGGGCGGCCAAGTGCTAGCTACCGAATCAGTTGATGCTTCGATTACCAAAGATCACAAACGCTTGACATCGGGTATTGCCGATATTGATACAGTTTTAGGTGGTGGTGTGGTGGCAGGTAGTGTCACCTTGCTGGCTGGTCAGCCCGGCATTGGCAAAAGCACACTGCTGCTGCAGTTGGCTTATGCTTTGGCAAAATCTTGCTCGGTTTTATATGTCAGTGGTGAAGAGTCGGCCCATCAGATTGGGCTTAGAGCGGCTCGCCTCGGAGTTCATCACCAAGCCCTACAATTGGCAACCTCCAATTCAACTGATGATATCGTGGCGACGATTGATAAAGGTACTTATAAACTTGTCATAGTTGACTCAATTCAATCGGTGGCAGTCAATGGCGTACCGACGTCACCTGGGACAGTCTCACAAATTACCAATAGTGCCCAACTACTGATGCAAGCTGCCAAGCAATCCGACACGGCGGTGATTGTTGTCGGCCACGTTACTAAGGAAGGTATTATTGCCGGCCCCAAAATTCTAGAACACGTTGTTGATGTCGTGTTACAACTGGAGGGTGATCGGTATGGCGGCTTTAAGGTTCTACGAGCCATTAAGAACCGCTTTGGATCGACTAATGAAGCCGGTATTTTTGAAATGTTCGAGGATGGGCTGAGAGCTGTTAAAAATCCCTCGGAGAGTTTATTAGCCGAACGACAGGCTAGCGATGGATCGATTGTTTTGGCGACGCTTGAAGGGACCCGTCCTTTGCTGGTAGAAGTTCAAGCACTGGTTAATCGAACTAGCTACGGTTATCCCAAGCGAACTGCCAGCGGTTTTGATTTAAACCGTCTCAACTTATTGGTAGCCATGCTGGAACGCCGCACCAAACTCGATCTTGTCGACAAAGATATTTATGTCAATATCGTCGGCGGTATTAGAATTACCGAACCAGCCGCCGACTTAGCTGTCTGTATGGCCATTGGTTCAGCCGCTAAAGGCATGCAGCTGAAGAATAATGCCGTGGTGTTCGGTGAAGTTGGCTTATCCGGCGAAGTTCGCCACGTCACATTTATGGATCGACGACTGGCTGAAGCTAAAAAACTTGGTTTTGATTGTGCCATTGGACCGACTCAACGAACCGGTAAAAAACTAGCTGGGCTAGACGGTGTCAGTAATATTCGGTCAGCACTCAATACTTACTTAGAGAAAAGTTAAGATAAATTATCATTGACCGGTAGTCGGGACTGGGGTCCCCGGCAGATTAGTATTACTATCAACGACAGTTGTTGTATTGGTGCCAGAGTATAGAACGCTATCGACGGCCTGAGCTTCAATAGTCTCCCCATTAACTATGGCTACATTTGTAAAGGTGGCATCGTAGGGGCTAACTGCGCCGCTTGGTATGGTTTGGGTAGCTAATGTTTGGCCGTTAGCGATTAACTCAATTGTGCCGGCCGGTGCAGTTGTGTACGATCCACCCGATAGAGGGAGTGTTCCTTGCGTCACAACAACCGTAAAATCACAGTCTGAAGTGTCTTCGCAACTGTTTTGGGTAACGGTAACGGTTGGCTGACTATCGCCACAATTATGGATATTGTCTGTTGTCCCAGTGGTAGCGGTTGACGATCCAGCGGTCTGGCCTGGCGGATAGAAGAGATCAATCGAAAAGGTATTGGCGTTGGCCCCACCGACGGTTTCTTTGGCCAAAGCCGGCGTACAACTGGTCGCTACATTACCAGATACCTTATCAAGAGTGGCGGTGCCGTTAGAAGTCGTAGGAGCAACGTACCAAGATGGAAAGAGATCAGTACTAGGTCCCGGTTCTTCATCACCATAATGTATATGGGTTCGTTGGACGAAGTCGGGGAGTACTTTAATATCGCTCGGCTGGGTCCAGTTGATGGGGGTGCCGCTTAAACTGGCTAAACCCTGCTGCATAAGTGTTCGAGTCAATGGTTCGGTTAAGTACTCCATTTGACCAGCTGTTAGAGCGACTGTTCGAGTATGATAACCTACCCAGCTATCAACGGCAAACTGGGTTGACCAGGACGTCATTAGGCCGTCAAAATCATCGTTGGTGGTTCCGGTTTTAACGGCTATATCCCAACCGTTGTAACGCTGAAACTTATAACCACCAGACGATAAAGGCGTACATGTTGTAGCGCTACAAGAACCCGGTAGATAAGTCGCTCGAGGATCACTCAGAATGTTATCAATGATGTAAGCAGCGTCAGCTCTAACAACCTGCGTTGGTTTTGGTTGAGTCCACTGGTAAACTGTGTTTCCTGTGGAATCGGTAATTTGAAAGATGTAAGTATTGGGAATCGCCTGTCCAAGCCGAGCTAGGGTAGCGTCACCGTTGACATGTTCGTCGAGGTGCAAATAAGCACCATCACCGAAGGCTGACGAGGTGTAGCACTGCGTTGGTTGAGTTAAGTCAGTGTCAGAGTAACATTGGTAAGCGTTGGGTGCGTCCATCATGGCATCGGCTGTTGAAATAACTTTATTGATTGATGGTACACAACCAGACAGAGAATCTGCTTCACATTGGGCATTGGGTATAGCCGAAAGCATCGCTTTAGCAGCTGGTATGTTGCGCGAACCAGCTAATGCGTAACGTATCGTTTCAGCACCGGGGTATAGAAAGTCATAATCCTCTAGGCAGTTGCCGCCGTTATCTGGCAAAAGATTGTTGGTACACGGATAACCAGGTAAAGCCCCCTTGGAGTCATACAACACCGAACCTGCACCGGCATCGACAGTATCATTGATTAGACTGACGTAATCGTAGGGTTTAAAACTAGAGCCAGGTGGAATATTGGCTTGAGCATAATTTATCTGTCCATAAACCGGGTTACTGAAATCGGTACCTCCCACTTCGGCCAAAATTTGACCTGTCGGCACATCCTCCATTACTACCGCTTCCTCATCGCCGCCGTCTCTTTCGACGTTAGCTAGGTTGTTGGCGACATCTTGCTCGGCATCCTGTTGGTACTGAAGGTTCAAAGTAGTGATTACTTTCCAACCACCCCGATTAACCGTTGCTTCACCATACTTATTTTCCAGCTCTTGTTTGGCGGCTAGGACGAAGTAGGGTGCTTGAATATCCGAATATTTATTTTCTAACGGCTGGATTTCAGCTAGAATATTAACTCCTATAGCCTGATTGGCCTGAGCTTGGCTGATATAACCTTGCTGAGCCATCTGATCCAAAATGTATTGCTGGCGTCCGATTAAAGCTGGTTCATCAAAATAATCGGCGGTCACTGCCGGGTTATACTGCGGACTGCTATAAGGTGAGTAAATGGCTGGAGACTGGGGGATGGCCGCCAATAATGCGGCCTGCGGCAGAGACAGACTTTGACAGGTAGTGTGGAAGTAATCTTCAGCCGCTGCTTCACAACCATCCTCAACGCCGCCATACGGAGCAGCGTTAAGGTAGCCAACCAAGATATCATTTTTGGAATATTCCCGACTGAGCTCAACTGCCAGAATCAACTCCTTGAGTTTGGTGGTTATCGTTCGGTTGCCTGTCCAATTCTCATTGAGCTTAACGACTTGTTCGGTGATGGTTGAAGCTCCCTGGAGACCTTCGCCGTGATGAATTAAGTCAAAGAAGCCTGCTCGAATGATTGAGCCAAAATTAAAAGCTCCCTCGTGATAAAAATTCTTGTCTTCGATGGCCACCGTGGCTTCTTTCATGAACGGCGAGATTTGGTCACTGGCTACCGGAATGCGCTTAACGGCGTTGTAATCTTGCCAGAGCAATACTTTGCCGGTTCGGTCGTAGTACGAAATACTACCGCCGATATTATCGCCAGAGATGTCCTTAATGTTGGGTAAGTCTTTTCGGAAATAGGCGAAGACACCGATTGTCAAAAGAAATACTATGACGATGCCGACACCAATGACCTTCAAAGCCATAACGGCGCCTTGGCGACTAAACCAGTAGTGGGCTAGGCGTTTAGGTTGCATCCGGAATAGCAGCCTTTTGGCGGGATTTTTAGGTAAAGTTGCTAGATAGGTGGCTCGTTTCATCTCCCGGGCTTGCTTGTTTGCCCGAAGGCGATTACTCAAGCTCTGATGAATTCGAATCGTCTTAGGGCTAGTTACCTTGCTGCGCCTAGGACGTCGTTGTCTACCAGATGATCTACGATCAAACTCACTCATTATGTGTGTTCATTCTCCCATTGCAGCATAATTGTTGAGCTTTATTATAGCAGCGCGAGCTGAGAAAATACCAAAATATTCAGTTTGCTTATGCACAGAGGGGCATCTGGTATACTTAAATTAACAAAGGAAATCTCAAAACATCATGACACTTTCTGAAGAACTAACCTGGCGTGGTTTCGTCAATCAGACTACTTACAGGGACATCACTGAGCTCGATAAAAAGCCCACCGTATTTTACTGGGGAGTTGATCCAAGTGCCGACTCAATGACCGTCGGTAATTTGGCAATCGCCATGATGATCAGGCATTTTATTGATCATGGCCATCGGGCTATTCTACTAGTTGGCGGTGCCACTGGCATTATTGGTGACCCTGATGGTAAAAGCGAAGAACGTGATTTACTGTCACTTGAAAAAGTTAAGCGTAATAAAGCTTCAATAGTGGCCGAATATAGCCGAGTATTTACTGGCCAGCGGTTTGTTGTGGTCGATAACTATGATTGGTTCAACCGTATTGGTTATCTGACTTTCTTGCGCGATATTGGCAAACACGTGCCGATGCGGCAAATGCTTGGCAGGGAATTTATTCAAACTCGATTGGCTGAAAACGGTGCGGGGATTAGTTATGCTGAGTTTAGTTATGCCTTATTACAGGGTTACGACTTTTTGCACTTATACCGCAACCATAAGGTTACACTTCAGGTTTGCGGAGCTGATCAGTGGGGTAATTGTGTCACCGGTGTTGACCTAATTCGTCGGATTGAAGGCGTTGAAACTAATGTCTGGTCGGCGCCGCTGGTTGTCAACGCCAGCACCGGGGTTAAGTTTGGAAAGAGTGAAGCTGGAGCTGTCTGGCTTAATGAAGATAAAACCAGTGTCTACCAGTTCTATCAGTTCTGGCTCAATGTTGAGGACGATAGTGTTGAGAGTTTTCTGAAGATCTACACACTACTCGACAAAGAATCAATTGCCCGTACTATGGCTGAGTTTAATCACAATCGCGGTGTTCGAGTAGCCCAAAAAACTTTGGCCTACGAAGTGACCAAGCTAGTTCACGGTGAGAAGAAAGCCAAAGCCGTTCGTCAGACGACCGATGTTTTATTTGGGTCAGGTAACTTTCGAGAGCTTAGTAGTCTTGATGTCAAAATTTTAGAAAAAGACTTAACGGTTATTAGAATGACTAATGGCGAAAGCTTTCCGGCTTTGCTAGTTCGAGCCAACATGGCTGAGTCGAACACTGAAGCCAGTCGCTTGCTTGACCAAGGGGCGATCACCATTAATGGTCAAAAGCTAACCTCTGAGGGCCAACCAGAATTGCGTAAGGGCCCCAATCTTTTGAAGCGCGGCAAGAATAACTTTGCCATAATCGAGTATTAACCTATACAATAAATTAACTTTAAGAATGAGCGTATAACATGGCGCAGGTATCCTCCGAAAAACTCGGCACCAAACATTCACACCGAAAGGCCGATCAGTATGACGACCCAAGTTACAGCTATTTGCAGTATTGGCGTGGTCGCGAATATGAGCAGGCCGCCGAAGAGATAGCCGTCAAGCGCTTGCTAAAAGGCAAACATTTTACTACGGCCGTAGACATCGGTGGTGGTTATGGTCGACTAAGTCCCTTGCTCGAACAATTTGCCGACAAAGTTATTTTGGCTGATCCAAGCCGACAGCAGCTAGACATGGCTAAGGATTTTTTGAAAAATCATCCCGAGATTGATCTTAAACTAATGCAAGCCGACGACTTGCAGCTTAACGATAAATCAGTTGATCTGGCGGTTATGATCCGGGTCTTACACCACGTGCCGACACCGCGAGCTGAGTTAACCGAGATTGCTAGGGTTTTGACCGATGACGGGTACGCCGTTATTGAGGTGGCTAATTATGCTCACTTCTTAAATCGTCTTAAGTATCTTTTAAGAGCCAAAAGACTGCCGCTTAAAGCTGTCGATATTCGTTCGCCCCAAAACCGTGTCGAGGGCGAGATCCCTTTTGTTAATCACAATCCGCATACCTTAATTCGTCAACTAGCTCACGCTGGCTTGCAGGTTGAACGAACCCTGTCGGTATCTAACTTTCGACAACCCCAAATCAAAAAAATATTACCTTTGCCGGTGATGTTGAAGCTCGAAAAGGGTCTCCAGCGACCGCTGGCAGGATTTTACTTTGGCCCCAGTATCTTCTTTCTGGTTAAAAAAGCAGTCTAGAGCTCATCTCTTTTAGCCTGATCAGCCGACTTTAGCCGTATACTGGAATAGCAGATGCAACTAGACGACGATATTCGTTCACTGAAGGGAGTGGGGGAGGTTAGTGCTCAGCAATTTGGTCTGTTGGGCATTGCTAAAATTGGTGAATTAATTGACTATTATCCTAGAAAATACGATGACTTCTCGGTTATCAGTGATATCAACCGACTCAAGCCAGGCCCAGTAACAATTCGAGCGATCATTCAAAATGCCAAAGGCCGATACGCCCGCCGAGGCTTGCATATTACCGAAGCTGTGGCTTCCAACCCAACTGGGAGTGTCCGTTTGGTCTGGTTCAACCAGCCTTACCGGGCTACGGCCATTAAAGCTGGTCAGGAGTATTTCATATCAGGTAATTTTGAATTTACCCATAAACAGTTTGCCATCATGAATCCTGGTACCGAGCTGGTTAGTGAGTTCCCGATTAATACCGCCCGAATTGTGCCTATTTACCGCGAGACTAAAGGCCTAAGCTCTCGGCAGATTCGGTCAGCTCTAAAGCAGGCCATGCCGTTGATTAAAACTTTGCCCGAGACGTTGCCCAGTTGGCTAGTAGATACTGAACAATTGATGAGCTGGGCCGATGCTATTGAACAAATCCACTTTCCGAGCAGCAGCCAATCTCTAGCTAGAGCTCAAGAACGTCTTGCTTTTGAAGAGGTCTTTAGTCTGATTCTGGCTAGCCTGCTCAACAAACACGAGGTAATGAGTGAAAAAGCGCCTGTGGTGCCGTTTGATGAGGCCGTGGCTAAAACCTTCGTTGGTAACTTGCCGTTTAAACTAACCGACTCACAGCGTAAAACTATCTGGCGGATTTATCTTGATATTCAAAAAGACCATCCTATGAATCGTTTGGTCGAAGGTGATGTTGGCTCGGGGAAAACTGTTGTGGCGGCTATGGCTGCCGCCATGGTTTTGCACCGAGGGCACCAGGTGGCCTTAATGGCCCCGACTGAGATTTTGGCCCGTCAGCATGCCGACACCCTTACCAGGTTATTGAAACCGCTCGGCTTGGATAAGACGATTGGCTTATTGATTGGCAGTATGAAGCCTAAGCAAAAACTGTTAGCCCACAAAGCCATGGCTGATGGTCACATGCGCTTTATGATTGGAACTCAGGCCCTGATTCAAGATCAGGTTGGCATGAAGCAGCTAGAGCTAATTATTATTGATGAGCAGCATCGTTTTGGCGTCGAGCAACGCAAAAGCCTAATTGCCAAGGCTGGGCACATGCCGCACGTCTTGAACCTAACTGCCACTCCGATTCCGCGCAGTTTAGCCTTAACTCTTTACGGCGAACTAGATGTCTCGGTGCTGGAGGAGAAGCCCGCTGGGCGCCAACCAATCACGACCGAGATCTGTTCGCCGAACTCAAGAGCTCAAATCTATCAAAAAATTGATCAAGAACTGGCCGCTGGGCACCAAATGTTTGTAGTCTGCCCGTTAATTAGTGACTCAGACATCTTAACCGTTCAGTCGGCCGAAAAAGTTTTCAATCAACTATCAAAGCGCGATTTTAAAAATTATAAAGTTGGTTTACTGCATGGTCGGATGAAGGCCGACGATAAAAATCAGGTCATGCAGGCTTTTGTTGACCATAAATTAGACATTTTGGTTTCAACAACAGTTATTGAAGTTGGGGTCGACATACCCAATGTTACTGTCATGATTATCGAAGATGCCGAGCGTTTTGGTCTGGCCCAGATCCACCAATTACGGGGCCGGATCGGTCGCGGCCGAGATCCTGGTCATTGTTACTTGATGTTAAGTGACTCGCATGCTCCCAGCCCGAGACTGCGCGCTTTGGAGCGAAGCAATGACGGCTTTAAGTTGGCTGAGCTTGACTTACAATTGAGAGGTCCGGGGGCTATTTACGGCACTCTCCAGCATGGTCAGCTTGATCTAAGGGTAGCCAAGTTGTCCGATATTAAGTTGATTGCCCGAGCTCGTAGTGCCGCTCAGACGTTTATTGATCGCGAAGCAAAATTGCTACAATACGCGGTATTAGCTAAGCGTGTTAAACATTTACGAGCCCTAACTAATTTAAATTGACCCAAGGTTTAAAAATATGCGAATCATTGCCGGAAAACTGAAAGGTCGGATTTTTAATTCGCCGAGAATGCCGCAGACCCACCCGATGAGCGACAAGATTAAAGGGGCGCTATTTAATATGTTGGGCGACCTAGCTGGGCTAACTGTTTTAGACGCTTTTGCTGGTAGCGGAGCTATCGGTTTTGAGGCGCTTAGCCGTGGTGCCGTCTCTATTGTTGCGATCGACATCGACCGTCATGCCCAGCAGACCATCACCAACAATGCCCAGTTGCTAGGTGTTGAAAATCTGATAACTGTCGTTAGAGCCGACGTCAGCGCGTGGCTGTTACGAACTCATAGCAGTTTTGATGTCGTTGTGCTCGATCCACCATACGACAAGCCACAGCTACCACTGCTCGTACAAGCTGCTAATTGCACAAAGTCTAACGGCATTGTTGTCATTTCATTACCGCCTAAGGCTGAAGTACCGCTTAGTGCTAACTTTCAACTGCTCCGCTCGGCAGCCTACGGCGATGCGCGGTTATTGTTGTATCGATGTCTGGAGATGGCGACTTAGTCAACAGCTGGCTTGGACTTCTGGTTGATTTCTACGTAGCGAAGAGCCGCAATGAAGAAGTAGGTAACGCTGAGTAGGGCAGTGATAATAGTGGAGCCACCGGGAATAAAGCCAAAGATCAGGCCTACTAAACCGCTGCCTATAGTCAATGCCGCTAAGACACCAATGGTTCCCCAAACGTAGCCCCTAACTTGCCCCGACTGATGCGCACTGAGACGCATTGCCTCACCGATTGATAGATCTTGATCGATAAGATAAAAAGGTGTGAAAATGTATCGTCTTATAATGATCAGCCCAGGAACAATGAGTAAGATCAACCCGATGACAACCATGAACCCGAAGAGCAGCGAAAACAATAAAAGTCTCCAGAAGTAACGCATACTTTTTCGGTAACAATCAAGCGTGCTAACAAGTTTGCCCTGTGTTGAAGTGAGCTGTAGATAGTTGCTAGCCCCTATACTCCCTAGCGACCAAAGCAGTCCGATTAGTATGATTGGCGCACCAACAAAGCCATGGGATTGAATCAGCAAACTGCCTAGGCCTGCCAGCAATGTCGGCAGAAGGCTAATAATGATCACTTGCTCGATGTGCTGACGTATCAAAGATAAACTTTTTGGTACTAATTGCCAACTTGGTGTTAGTGTCGATTGACTGGTTTCAGTAGCCGAGTTCATGTATATCCTCACAATTAATTAATTGGTTACATTATCTAGCTTGAGTAGCACAATAGCAATAAATCGGATCACAATACTTGCTGAGAAGTATCGGTGTTCATATAATACGTATGCGAGTTAGCGGGGATGTGGTGAAATGGTAGACACGCATGCTTTAGGAGCATGTGCCGCAAGGCTTGGAGGTTCAAGTCCTCTCATCCCCACCACTGCTCGTAGGCTGATCTGGTATAATCCACTTGAAGGAAAATTGCACGTAAATGGCTTTATCGACACAACCGTACAAGGGAGCGCGAGACTTTTATCCTGAGGATAAGCGGCTACAGAAGTATATTTTTGGCAAACTAAGAAGTGTCGTCGAGCAGTATGGTTATGAAGAATACGACGCACCGATTATTGAACCACTTGAACTCTATTTGACCAAAACCAGTGAAGAGATAGTCAATGAACAAACCTATGCTTTTGAGGACCGAGGTGGTCGCAAAGTTGTTATTAGACCGGAAATGACACCAACAGTCAGCCGTATGGTGGCTGCTCGACGCCAGGAACTAGCCTATCCGTTGCGTTGGTATAGTATCCCAAATCTTTGGCGGTACGAAAGGCCCCAGCATGGCCGTTTGCGCGAACACTGGCAGCTAAATGTTGATATTTTCGGGGTTGAAGGTATTGTCGCTGAACAGGAAATAATTATGTTGGCTGATGCCATTTTCAAGAGCTTTGGGACTAAGCCCGACATGTACACCGTTAAGCTGAATAGCCGTAAGTTTATTAATTACGTGCTGGGTGACTATCTTGGCTTAAAATCTGAACAAGCAGCCAAAATGGGCCGTCTGATTGATCACATGCATCGTTTGGATCGGGCAGATTTTACGACTCAGGCAACTACTATCTGTGATGGCTCAGAGTCAGATACTGTCGAGAAAATGCTTGGTGTTTTGGATGCCAGAAGTTTTGATAGCCTGCCACCTGCTTTACATGATCATCCGGGTCTAACGGAATTGCAAAAGACCATCAGTATACTTAATGATGCCGGGGTTACGAATGTTGTCTTTGATGTTACCTTAATGCGTGGTTTCGATTATTATACCGACTTAGTGTTTGAGCTTTTTGATACCCATCCCGACAACAATCGGGCCATTATGGGCGGCGGTCGCTACGATGGGTTAGTAGCGCTTTTTGGAGTTGAACCATTGCCAACAGTTGGCTTTGGCCTGGGCGACGTGACACTAACTGACTTTTTGAGAATTCACGAGTTGCTGCCTAAATTACCCGTCGAGACCAATTTATACGTGGCTGTTGTCGGTGATGTTCTGCAGTTGGCTCAAAAAGTAATTGCTGAGCTGCGCTCTAAACAACTTAATTTGGCCGTCGATCTAACTGGCCGCAAGCTCGACAAGCAACTAAGCATGGCCGACAAAAAAGGTATTCGTTACGTTTTAATTATTGGTCAGCAGGAACTATCGACTGAACAATATACTCTTAAAGACCTTCAAACTGGTAAGGACACTAAACTCAGCCTAGACCAGATTGTCGACGAAATTGCCGGTTTACTGTAATCAAAATTTAACTCAACAAATCGAATTGCTTGTTCTTGTCATTTTTGAGACGATTAGTTCAAATAACATAAGAGTTGACTATTGCTATGAAGACAGACGACAATGTGGCCCTCCAAACTAAAAATTTAACCAAACGTTACGGTTTATTGACTGCATTAGGCAATCTAAATATATCTGTCCAAAAAGGTGAAGTGTTCGGCTATCTTGGCCCGAATGGGGCAGGCAAGACGACAACTATACGAGCCATTCTCGGATTAATTAAGCCAAGTGCCGGTACAGCTGAAATCTTTGGTATCGACACCCAAAAACACAAAGTCGAAACACATAAGCTGCTGGCATATGTACCTGGCGAAACAACCCTGTGGCCGTCCCTAACTGGCGCCGAAACTCTCCACTTGCTGGGTCAGCTTCACGGTAAGATTGATCAGAAATATCAGAAAGAACTAATTAAACGTTTCGATTTTGATGTTTCCAAGAAAGTTAGGACTTATTCCAAGGGCAATCGGCAAAAAATTAATCTCATCGCCGCCTTATCTACTCGTGCCGAATTGTTGATTATGGATGAGCCGACCAACGGACTGGACCCGCTGATGGAACAAGCCTTTAGGCAAAGTGTTTTGGAGGCTCGAGCTAACGGACAAACTATCTTTTTGTCATCGCATATTCTTGAAGAGGTTGAAGCCTTGTGCGATCGCCTGGCTATTTTGCGTAAGGGTAAACTAGTAGAAGTCGGAACTTTAGCACAGCTGAGGCATCTTTCGGCTGTCACCATTGAAGCAACTTTTGATGGGGCTCCCCCAGACGTTAGACACGTTAAGGGTGTCAGTAATGTCTTGATAAATGACAATAAACTAAGTTGTCAGTTGCATGGCCCGATTGATGATTTATTGGCGGTCTTAGCGGTGGCTCATCCTATAACGTTACTGAGTCGCGAGCCGTCACTTGAAGAATTGTTTCTAACGATTTATGGCGATGAAGATGTTCGAAATACTGAGGCTAAAGATGAACCCTAACGCCGAGGTCGTCATACCCAAAACGAATTTTCGGTATTTTCGGTCACCCCAAACAGTGGTTAGCCGATTTGTGACCCGTAATTCGATTCGCAGCGCAGCTTTATGGGCTTTGATATTTGGTATTTATGTAGCTAGTAAAGGTATCGGTTATGCGACGGCCTATCCGACGGTCGCTTCTCGCATAAAAGTGGCCGCGTCTCTCAGTAATAATGCCGGCTTTAACGCTATTCTTGGCATACCTCACAGTCTAAGTACCGTCACTGGAGAAATTGCCTGGAATACCTTGATTGTAATGACTATTATTGGATCAGTCTGGGCCTATTTAAAGGCAACCAAAACTTTCCGTGGCGAAGAAGATGCTGGCCGCTGGGAGTTGCTATTGTCTGGCCAGACAACTGCCAAGATGGCCTGCATCAACGCTTTAGCGGGTTTGAGCGTCAGTTTAGTAGTCATGTATTTGGTTTCAGCGATTACTTTTGTTGTTATCGGCAAAGATCACAACGTTGATTATAGCGTTACAGCCGGCCTATTTTTCGCTTTGGCAGCTACGGCCGGTGCCGCTATGTTCATGGCAATTGGTGCTGTTGTGTCACAATTGATGCCGACTCGCAGTCGGGCGGCCGGTGTGTCGACGGCCATACTGGGTGTCTTCTTTTTGGTACGGGCTGCCGCCGATGCGACTAGTTTACATTGGTTACTCAATTTGACCCCGATTGGTTGGATTGATAAGCTACAACCACTTTACGGTAGCCAACCGATTTGGCTGTTGCCGATTATCGCCTTTATTGTCGTTTTGGTGGTCATCACGGTTGTTCTGGCTGGACGACGTGATTTGGGCGACAGCATGTTCGCCGATAAAGATACCTCCAAGCCACACAGCCGATTACTTAATTCCCCCCTAAGTTTAGCCGTCAGGCTAAATAGGGGAGTCACTATTAGTTGGCTAGTTGGCATTTTTGTAGCGACAGTGTTCTATTCCTTATTGACTAAGGCGGCTATTTCCCTCTTTTCCGACTCACCGGGCCTAAAAAAAGATTTCAGTGCTGCTACAAGCCTACTGCACACAAACTTAGAACTAATATGGCTGGGTGTCACTTTCTATTTAATGATGATGTTGATTATGGCTTATGTGGCGAGCGCTGTAGGATCGGTGCGCAAAGAAGAAGCTGATGGCTATGTTGACAACTTGTTGGTCTGTGAAGTCAGCCGCATGCGCTGGCTGTGGGGCCGAATATCTTTGATTGTCGGCGGTATTGCCTTAGCCGGTTTGGTTGTTGCGCTTGGTGCCTGGCTAGGAATAGTCAATGAAGATACCGGTATTAGTTTTCATCAGCTACTGATTGCTGGAGTTAACGCTCTTGTGCCGGCAGTTTTTATCCTCGGTTTAGGTATTTTTGCGCTCGGCTTTGTGCCGCGTTTGACGACAGTTATTGCCTACAGTGCGATCGCTTGGTCTTTCCTGATCAGTATCTTAAAATCCGGGCTTCATTTAAACCATTGGGTATTAGATACTTCAATACTGCAGCACGTTACCTTAGCTCCTGCCGCTAACCCGGTCTGGAAAACGGCCATCATAATCGTTTGCCTAGGCATCTTACTGGCGACTATAGGCGTGTTACGCTTCAACAACCGCGACCTTCAGAGTGAGTAAATAGTGCTTTTAATAAGACGAGTCACTAGCTAAACGTTGAAGTACTTTAGAACGGCCGGCCAATCCCGGCATCTAGTAACACCAGGTGGTAGTTTATCGGTCTTATTCCATGAATAGTTTCCAAACAGTATGGCTTTGATGCCTTGCTTGGCGGCTGGCTCAAGATGATGAAGCTGGTCGTCGATTAATGCGAAGGCCTTAATCTCAAGACAGACCTCAACCTTGGTCCTTGGGTTTTCCAGAACAGCTGCATAGCCTATGAATGTAACGCCGCCGAAACAACCTGGGAAATATTTGTCGAGTTGGCTGGCCGTAATTGATGAAAGTTGCGGCAACCGAGACGAGACTATCTCCAGATCATAAACTTCCCCAAGCTTTTTGATGGCCGCTCGAGCTGCCGATAGGGGACTGACTAACTTATTATCATCCGATTGATGAAAGTTGTAGACTCGGTCAACGGCCCCTTGGACGGATATACCCAACTCTTTGGCTAGATCGTAAGACACAATATCATCTTGACTATAATGAGTGCCGTATATCTTGTTATGGTGCACCCTGAAGGCGTCCATAAATGGGAATAACACCTCGTCAATGTCTATGGCAATAATCTTTTTGCTCACACCGATACTTTATCTTCAATCAATTAGAATGCGCAACCCATTAGGCTATAAATGGTAGCTAATATTTGAGCTCAGGTACCAAATGCCATACAATGTGTCTAATCGTGTCAGTAAAACAGGAACGGCTTAGCCCAACCAGTGCTAAGTTGACAATTAGTGCCGAGCAAGAATTAATGACTTCAGTTAAAAATGAAGTTCTAAAACGCCTCGGTAAACAAACCAAAGTTCCGGGTTTCCGAGAAGGTAAAGCGCCGGTTGGGTTAGTCGAGAAGCAAATTAGCTCTTCATTGCTGCAGTCCGAATTTTTAGACGAAGTTATTAACCGTCTTTATTCTGAAGCATTAGAAACTGAGAATATCCGACCAGTTAACCAGCCTAAAATTTCTGTTCAAAAATTTGTACCTTTTACAACACTCGAATTTATTGCTGAAGTTGAGGCGATTGGCAAAGTGACATTGCCTGACTATACCAAGATTAAATTGGCCAAAAAGAAGATTAGTTTATCTGAAAAAGACGTTGATGAAGTCATACACAACCTTCAGTTAAGAGTTGCCGACAAGAAAGATGTTGTCACGCCGGCCCAAATTGGTGATCAGGTCATTATTGACTTTACTGGTAAGGATGCTAAAACCAGCGACGCTATTAAGGGCGCTGACGGTAAAGATTTTCCGCTGATGCTCGGCTCCAATTCATTTATCCCAGGTTTTGAAACAAATTTGGTTGGTTTAAAGGCTGGCGCCAAGAAAACATTTACTCTGAAATTTCCCAGAGACTATGGTGTCAGCACCTTACAAAATCGTGAAGTTATTTTTAATGTTACCGTCAGTAAAGTTCAAGCCGTGAATGAGCCTAAAGTTGATGCTGCTTTTGCAGCTAAGATTGGGCCATTCAAATCAGTTGAAGAGTTGAGGGATGATATAAAGAAGCAGTTGTCAGCTGAAAAGCAGGCTGAACTGGATCGAGCATTTGAAAATGAACTGCTAGAAACTATTGCGGCCGGTGCGCAGGTTGAGATCCCGGATAGCTTGATTACCGAAGAAGTTGAACGCACCGAGCAACAAATCAGACAGAACTTAACCTATCGAGGCCAGACCTGGCAAGAATATTTAGATGAAATCGGCCAGAATGAAACTGATTATCGAACTTCATTGCGCCAGCCTTCAGAATTAAGAGTCAAAGTCGGGCTGGTCTTAACTGAAGTGGCCGATCGTGAGCAAATAACTGTGACCCCCGAAGAGTTTGATGTGCAACTACGTCTATTGAAAGGGCAATATCAAGATCAGGCTATGCAAGCTGAATTGGATAAACCTGAGAATAAGCGGACGATATTATCGCGGATGTTGAGCGAAAAGACGATTGCTAAACTAAGCCAGTACGCGGCCTCTAAGACAACCTAACGCAGGTGTCAGTCTGATCGTTTAGCACTCTTGACTTGCGAGTGCCAATAACAGTATTATTAAGTCTATGAATGATTCACCACGCAGCCAAGTTTTAGTCCCGACCGTCATTGAACAAGATGGTCGTTATGAGCGGGCCTATGATATTTATTCGCGACTTTTAAAGGATCGAATTATTTTTCTCGGTACGGATATTAACGAAACTACGGCCAATCTGATCGTTGCCCAGTTACTTTTTCTTCAGGCCGAAGATCCTAAAAAAGATATCTTTCTGTACATTAATAGTCCGGGTGGTACAGTTTATGACGCCTTGGCGGTCTATGACACGATGCAATACGTGACGAATGACATCCAGACCGTTGGTATTGGTATTCAAGCCTCCGGGGCGGCCTTTTTACTGTGCAGCGGTGCAAAGGGCAAACGCTACATTCTGCCCAATGCCAGTGTTATGATCCACCAACCCGGTAGTAGCACCCGCGGCAAGGTCACCGATATGGAGATTGATCTTCGCGAGACAATCCGGCTCAAGCAACGCCTCAATGAAATTATGGCCGCCAACACCGGTCAAAAAATTGCCAAAATCAAAGAAGATATGGAACGGGATTATTGGATGACGGCAGCTGAAGCCAAAAAGTACGGTCTGGTTGATGACGTCATCAGTGCGCTTCCCAAAATAACCTCTTGACAATATCTGGACACTCCTGCACACTAAAAGTCAAGAAGTAGTTTACGTGTGGTAGTGTTTATCATAAAAAGGCGCTCAAAAACCCACCCGTAGTGATCTTCGCGCGATTAACTAAAGCTAAACAACTATTAATTCATATCTGTCACAACTAACAGGTAGTCAAATAACTGCATCGTTTGGGTCTGATTGAGTACGGTGTAGGCGTAATTTGTTGCGTGTAGTTGTGCACATGCCGTGAAAGGGGTTACTGTAGCGAATGGCAAAAGGCACTAGTGCGTTAGAGGTCAAAAAAGGTCCGCGAACTACCAAGAATAATGAAAGGGTCTACTTCACTCGTCGTCAAGACGCGATTGAATTGCCCAATCTAGTTGATCATCAAACTAAAGCCTTCCAGTGGTTTGTGGGTGAAGGTTTAGGTGAGTTGCTAGCTGAAATTAGTCCAATTGAGGACTATACCGGTGCTAAACTAACCTTAAATTTTAAAAGTTATCATTTTGGCAAACCAAAACTAACAGAAGCCGAAGCCCGCGAAAATAATGTCTCTTATGAAGCTCCATTATTAGCCCAATTAGAGCTGGTTAATAAAGTTACTGGCGAAGTCAAAGAGCAAGAGATCTACCTAGGTGACTACCCATGGATGACTGATCGCGGTACTTTTGTTATTAATGGTGCCGAACGGGTGGTGGTTAGCCAGTTGGTTCGTTCAGCTGGAGTATTCTTTACGGCCGAACAGCACACTATGGGGGCCCTTTACGGTGCCAAAGTTATCCCTGGACGCGGTGCTTGGTTGGAATTTGAAACTGCCGCTAATGGGGCAATTTACGTCAAAATTGATCGAAAACGCAAGATTCCCATCACAACCCTACTACGGGCCTTCGGTGTGGCTGATATTCAGATGCGTGAAGTCTTTAAGCATGTTGATACTGGCAAGACCAATTATCTAGATGCCACTCTTGAAAAAGACACCGCTCATGGTCAAAACAACGCTCTGATTGAAGTTTATCGCCGCTTACGCCCAGGCGATTTAGCGACGGTCGAAAATGCCCGTGGTTTGATCGAGAACATGTTCTATAACTACAAGCGCTTTGATTTCTCGCGAGTCGGTCGCTACAAACTCAATAAGCGCCTAGACCTTGATGTGCCTAATACGATTGAAAATCGGGTGATGCGCATCGCCGATCTGGAAGCAATTATCGCTGAGATTATTCGTCTCAATAACACCAAAGAACCGGCTGACGATATCGATAGCTTGGCCAATCGCCGGGTCAAAATGGTTGACGAACTTGTTCAGCGCCAATTTCGGATTGGTCTGCTACGGATGGTCCGTAACACTCAAGACCGGATGTCGATGTGCGATATTGAAACGGTTCAACCTGGACAACTAATTAACGCTCGACCAATCGTGGCAGCTGTTCGTGAATTCTTTGCTAGCAGTCAGTTATCGCAATTCATGGATCAAGTTAACCCATTAAGTGAATTGGCTCACAAACGTCGTCTCAGTTCGATGGGTCCTGGCGGTTTGTCGCGCGAACGAGCCGGCTTTGATGTTCGTGATGCCCATGCTACCCATTACGGTCGAATTTGTGCTGTTGAAACACCAGAAGGGGCCAACATTGGACTAGTCCTTAATTTGGCCAACTATGCTCGAGTTAACGACTATGGTTTTGTGGAAACTCCGTATCGAAAAGTCTTGAACGCTGTAACTGCTAAAGAAGCTGTCGGCGAAATTGCGTCTGTTAATTTGGAGGATGAAAAAGGTAAAACCTTAGTTAAGGCTGGCACAAAGATGACTGCGGCTGATGCCGCTAAGCTAGCCAAAGTCAGTTCACGAGCCACTTGGCCGATTAAAGCCCGGGTGACTAATAAAATTGTCTATTTGGATGCCTTTGACGAAGAAGCAGCTGTTATTGCCGGCGGTGGCAATGTGGTTAATGAAGATGGTTACTTCGAAGCTGAGCGTGTCGGCTGCCGAATGAACCTTAAGACGACTGAGGTTGACGCCAATGATGTTACTCATATTGATGCGGCCCGTAATCAGATTATTGGTTCTTCAGCCGGACTGATTCCGTTCATTGAAAAGAACTATGTCTACCGCTCGCTGATGGGTGCTAACCAACAGCGTCAAGCGGTGCCATTGATCAACCCAGAGGCCCCGATTGTCGGTACTGGTGTTGAAGCGCCAATTGCGCGAAACACTGGTCAGATTGTTCTAGCTGAAGCTGATGGTGAGGTCACAAAGACTACGGCTGACGAAGTCGTTGTGCGCTATAAAGAGGGACAGATCACCTATCACCCACAACATTTTGTAAGGTCCAACGAGGGCTCGTGCATTAATCAGAAAGTGGTCGTTAATACTGGCGATAAAGTTAAAAAAGGCGACCTCTTGATTGAGGGTATGTCAATTGCCGGCGGTGAAATAGCACTCGGCAAAGACCTCCTGGTGGCCTTTATGCCTTGGGCTGGCTACAACTTCGAAGATGCCATTGTCATCTCTCGCCGCTTAGTCGAGGATGACACCTTAACCTCGATTCATATCGTTGATTTCATGATTGAAGTTCGGGAAACTAAGTTGGGACCAGAAATTGTGACTCGAGATATTCCTAATGTTTCAGAAGAAGCCTTACGCCATTTGGCTGAAGATGGCATTGTTCGTATCGGTGCTGAAGTCCACCCTGGTGATATTCTTGTTGGTAAGATTACCCCTAAAGGTGAGCAGGAATTAAGCTCTGAGGAACGACTACTCAGGGCTATTTTTGGCGAAAAAGCCAAGGAAGTTCGCGATACGTCACAGCGTATGAGTAACGGTAAACACGGTAAAGTCGTTGGCGTTAAAGTCTTTAGCCGTGAAAACGGTCATGAGTTGAAGTCAGGTGTTATTAAACAAATTCAGGTCTTTGTGGCTCAGATGCGTAAAATCAGCGTCGGCGACAAACTGGGTGGTCGTCACGGTAACAAGGGCGTTATCGCTCGTATTCTGCCAATTGAAGACATGCCGTTTACGGCTGACGGCACACCGACCGATATTGTGCTTAACCCATTAGGTGTTCCATCCCGTATGAACCTCGGACAACTATATGAGGCTCATCTTGGTATGGCCGCCCAGGCACTGGGAATTCGTGTTGCTAGCCCGTCATTTGATGGCGTACCGGTTGTAAAAATTCAGGAACTATTAAAGCAAGGTGGTCTGGCCGAGGACGGTAAGCAGCAGCTTTACGATGGTCGCTCCGGTGAACCATTCAAAGAACGAACAACTGTTGGTGTGATGTATATGACCAAACTCAACCACATGGTGATTGATAAAATTCATGCTCGTTCAACTGGTCCGTACACCATGGTGACTCAGCAACCGCTGGGTGGTAAAGCTCAAAACGGTGGTCAGCGTTTCGGTGAAATGGAAGTCTGGGCGCTAGAAGCCTATGGCGCTGCCAATACTCTACAAGAAATGTTGACTATTAAATCTGACGATGTTTATGGTCGTTCTAAAGCTTATGAATCGATCATTAAGAAAAGCGAGATTTTAGGCCCGAAAGTCCCTGAAAGCTTTAACGTGTTAGTTAAAGAGTTACAAGGTTTGGGCCTGAAAGTTGACCTTATTCGGTCAAATAAGGCCGTCGATGCTGAAGCTATCTTGTCTAGCAACATTCACAAGGAGGCCACTGAGGGTACGTTGCCCGAAGTCCCGCAAGAAGTCGCTTCGGATGTAGATGTCACTGAGGAATTAGCTGCCGATGAATTCAGTATCGTTGATGTTGACGGTAATCTGAATATCCAAGGTGAAGAAAGCACCCCAGCCATGGTGACTGAGGGTGAAGCCAATGTTACAGAAGAAGTAAATGATGAGGAGATAGCGTAATGCGTAGATACAATTCTTCAGGTACTGATATTGCTGAGTTTGACGCTGTCCGTCTAGCTGTCGCTAGCCCAGAAGATATTTTGGACTGGAGCTATGGTGAAGTCACCAAACCGGAAACCATCAACTATCGCACTCAAAAACCGGAACGTGACGGTCTGTTTTGTGAACGTATTTTTGGACCAGTTAAAGACATTAATCCGCATGACGCTAAATACAAAGGCGTTCGGTCTCGCGAAGCGGCCGTTGATAAGAATGGTGAATTAGTCACCCGATCGATCGTTCGGCGCGAGAGAATGGGTCATATTACATTGGCTGTGCCAGTGGCTCACATCTGGTTTTTACGTGGTACTCCCTCAGCTATCGGTTTGCTGCTAGGCATGACTGTTAAGAATCTTGAACGAGTAGCCTATTTCGCCAGCTACATTATTAAGTCTGTCGATATCGACAAGAGAGACCAATTGTTGATCGATCGTGAGGCTGAATTTAATGCCGCCCGTGAGGCTATCCGTTTACGCTATGAGCAAGAAGCCCAAAAGGAAGAGGCTAACGTTAAGGCTCTGGCTGAGATGCAGACTAAAGAATTGGCTGAATTGAATGAAGCGTTTGAGCTGTTTAAAGCGCAAGTTGCTTTACTGGAAAAACTGTCCCTAATTGGCGAATCTGAATATCGAAACTTGCCTGACGAGCTGAGCGGGCTAATCAGTGTTGGTATGGGCGGCAAAGCTCTTAAGGATTTACTTGATCAGATCGACATTAAACAGCTCATCAAGGATCTGGAAACAGAGGCTGAAGATGCCAAAGGCCAACGCAAGAAAAAGATTATGAAGCGTTTGCGGCTACTAGAGAATATGGATAAGGCTGATATTCTGCCATCCAGTATGTGTGTCTCCATCCTGCCAGTCATCCCACCTGATCTCCGACCGATGGTCCAACTGACCGGAGGTCGTTTTGCTACCTCAGATTTAAACGATCTTTATCGCCGAGTCATCAACCGTAACAACCGGTTGAAGAAATTAATTGAATTAAATGCCCCTGAAGTCATCAGACGCAACGAACAAAGAATGCTCCAGGAAGCGGTTGATGCCTTAATCGATAACAACAACGCTCGCAGCGGTCATGCTGTGTCCGCTACCGGCCAACGCCGAAGGCTGAAATCGCTAAGTGACATGCTTAGAGGCAAACAAGGCCGCTTTCGTCAGAATTTACTCGGTAAGCGAGTCGATTACTCCGGCCGTTCAGTCATTGTGTCCGGCGCCGAGCTTAACATTAATCAATGTGGATTGCCGAAAACGATGGCTCTTGAATTATTCAAACCATTTGTGATTGGCGAGCTGATTGCCCGCGATCAGGCTCACAACATTCGCTCGGCTTCTCGACTAATCGAAGCCAACGATACTGTTGTCTGGGATGCTCTCGACGAAGTGATTCGCGGCAAATACGTGCTTCTAAACCGAGCGCCTTCATTGCACCGTTTAAGTATCCAAGCCTTTCAGCCGGTTTTGGTTGAAGGCCGAGCTATCCAGCTCCACCCGTTAGTCTGTAAGGGCTTTAACGCCGACTTTGATGGTGACCAGATGGCGGTTCACTTACCGCTTAGCGATGCAGCTCAAGCCGAAGCAAGAGATATTATGGCTGCCAGCCATAACTTACTTAAACCGGCTGACGGCTCACCAATTCTGCACATCGAACAGGATATCGTTCTTGGTTGTTACTACCTGACGTACGCGCGTCCTGGTATGAGCGATAAACCGGTCAATTTCTCTGGTCTTGATGAGGCTTTGATGGCCCTGGACAAGGGAAAGATTCAATTGCAGAGTCTAGTCCGGCTATTATTCCGTGGTGAAATTCGCGAAACTTTCCTGGGTCGTTTCATTTTCAATGAGATTTTCCCTGAAGATTTTGTCTTCCAAGACAAGACGATGACCAAAAAGCGTTTGCAAACGGTCATGACAGAGGTTTATGCCCAATATGGTCAAGAAGCAACAGCTGTAATTGCCGACACCCTGAAGGATCTTGGTTTTCGTTACGCTACCCGATCTGGTTTAAGCATCGGCATGACCGATTTTGTTACTGTTGAGGGCATGCCTAAGGTAATTCATGAGAGCGAAGGCCGGGCTGTGGCCATTGCCGAACAATATGATCAGGGTTTCATCACTGAAGATGAGCGTTACCGACTGACGGTCGATAACTGGGCCAAAACCGAGACCGTTGTTCGTGATTTATTGTCCGAACAAATGGCTGGTCAGGACACCTCAACCGCTATTGCCATTAACTCTGGCGCCCGTGGTAATATTTCGCAACTACTTCACGCTGTCGGTATGCTAGGCGTCATGCAAGATGCCGCTGGTCGTGCCATTGAGCTACCCGTTAAATCGGGTTATGCAGTTGGTCTTGACCCGCTTGAGTACTTCACTGGTACGCGTGGTACTCGGAAAGCTCTAATCGATATTGCCCTTAAAACAGCCGATGCCGGCTATCTAACGCGTCGTCTGGTTGATGTTGCTCAGGACGTCTTTACGGTTGAAGAAGAGACTGCCGATCCAGGCTTTACTATGTTGCGAAGTGATGCTGCCGAAATCGGTGTCAGTTTTGCTTCCCGCCTAACTGGCCGCTATTCAGCTGAAAATATTCCACGTCATGTTAAGCGCGGTGATTTAATTACGGCGCCAATGGCGGAAGCGATCGATCAGGACGATAAAGTCAAAGATGTTAAAGTGATGAGCGTCTTGAGTTGTCTGACAACTCGTGGTGTTCCTCGCAAGTCTTACGGTCTTGACCCGGCAACTGGTGAGTTGGTTGCTAATTACCATCCGATTGGTGTAATCGCTGCCCAAAGCATTGGTGAACCGGGTACTCAGCTGAGCCTCGACAGTAAGCACCGTTCTGGTGCTTTGGTTGCCGATGATGCCGCTCAAGGTCTAACTCGTATTGAGGAACTGTTTGAAGCTCGAACTCCAAAGGGTCAAGCCTACCTGACTGAAATTACCGGTACGGTAACGACCTGGGAAGAGGGTGACTATTATGTCGTACAAGTCGCCGCTAATAAAAAGGCCAACGTTAGCTTCAATCTGACTGGGCGTAAGCCACAGGTTAAAGGCGGTACTGACGTGGCAATTGGCGATGTTCTAGCCGCTCTCGAAGATGGCTCTGAAAAAATTGTTGCTCCGATTGCCGGTCATGTCGAAATCACCAAAACTCAAGTCATCATCACGCCCACTAAGCAGAGTGTTGTCCGCTACGAAATCCCTGGCTATAAACAGTTACTGGTTAAGAATGACGAAGAGATTCAGGCTGGCCAGCGTCTTACTAATGGGTCAATCAACCTTCAGGACTCGATGCGCTTGCAAGGCGTAGAAGCAACTCAGCGCTACGTCATGAATGAGATTTTGAAAATCTTTGCTGGTCAAGGCCAGAATATTGCTGATAAACACCTTGAAATTATTGTTCGTCAGATGTTTAGTCGAGTTCAGGTTGAAGATTCTGGTGATTCAGAATTTGTGGTTGGCGATATCGTCAGCAAACACTCCGTTGTTGAAGCCAATGAAAAATTGGTAGCTACCGGCAAACAACCAGTTGTCTTTAACCAATTGCTGCTTGGTATTACCAAAGCTAGCTTGTCGACTGATTCGTTCTTGAGTGCTGCTTCGTTCCAAGACACCACTAGGGTGCTGATCGCGGCTGCCACCAGTGGTCGAGTTGATCATCTGTTTGGCTTAAAGGAGAATGTCATCTTGGGTCGTAAGATTCCGGTTGGCACAGGTCACGTCAAAACTGCTGCCGAAGAGGCTGAATTGGACGAAGAGCCGGTCATCGCTCTAGGTGTTGCTAATGATGATCAAATCTGATAAGGTACATTAATTGTTTAACGCTGTGTATTCCGAGCCGAGGAGAAACGTAAGAGTAGTTGGCGCTATCTTACTGTGCCCCGCAGCAGTAGAGTGCAACAGCCGTAAAAGGAGATTTAATGCCAACAATTAACCAATTGATTCGCAAGCCACGATCCAGGGCTACCACTAAAAGTAAGTCGCCGGCCCTACAGCGTGTGGTTAACAATTTAAAGACACGTAGTTACGATATGGATGCCCCTTTGAAGCGTGGGGTTTGTATCAAGGTAACCACTAAAACACCTAAGAAACCTAACTCAGCGCTACGCAAAGTCGCTCGAGTACGTTTAAGTAATGGCTATGAAGTCTGGGCCTACATTGGTGGTGAGGGTCATAACCTACAAGAACATGCTGTCGTTTTAGTGCGCGGTGGTCGCGTCAAAGACTTGCCAGGTGTTCGCTATCATATTGTCCGTGGGACACTTGATCTCCAGGGAGTCCAAAACCGTAAACAAGGCCGTAGTAAGTACGGCGCCAAGAAGGATAAGTAGTCATGCCTAGAAAAAAGACGAAAATCCTAGTCCGCGATATCCAACCAGATCGTATTTATAATTCTGTGACTGTTCAGAGGGTGATTAACCGTGTCATGCTCAATGGTAAGAAACAACGCGCCGAGCAATTGGTTTACGACGGCATGCAGATGGCTGCCAACAAGTTAAAAGTTGACAACCCACTGGAAGTCTTTGATCAAGCCTACCGAAATATTCAGCCCCGTTTAGAAACTCGCAGCCGTCGCGTCGGAGGGGCTAATTATCAGATACCGTTTGAGGTTAAAGGTCAACGTCAAACCCACCTGACGATTATGTGGTTTGTTCAAGCCGCTCGAGCCCGTAAAGGTATGAGCATGGCCAACCGATTATCGGCCGAGCTGTTGGATGCTTACAATAATCAAGGTGCCGCCGTTAAGAAAAGAGAAGATACGCACCGTATGGCTGATGCTAACCGAGCTTTTGCTCATTTCGCCAGGACATAAAATGGTAGTACCGACTATCGTCCGAAGGGTCGCTTAATTATGGCCGAGAAAAAATATCCACTATCAAAGATTAGAAATATTGGCATTATTGCCCATATTGATGCCGGTAAGACAACTACCACTGAGGGCATCCTCTACCGGACCGGCCTAAAACACAAGATTGGGACGGTGCACGAAGGTGAAACAACGACCGATTGGATGGCACAGGAACGAGAACGCGGCATCACGATAGTTTCTGCCGCAGTCACATGCTACTGGAAGGGCCACCAGATTAATATTATTGATACACCGGGCCACATTGATTTTACTGCCGAAGTTGAACGTAGCTTAAGAGTCTTGGATGGCGCTGTTGTAGTGTTTGATGGCAAAATGGGCGTTGAATCACAGTCCGAGACTGTCTGGCGCCAGGCGACTAAATACGGCGTGCCGCGAATTTGTTTCATTAACAAGATCAACCAAACTGGTGGTGATTTCTATAAGTCCTTAGAGAGCATTCATACCCGTTTGGCTAAAAATGCCTTTCCGGTTCATCTGCCAATCGGTTTTGAGCAGGGCGTCAATGGAGTGATTGACTTGGTTAGTATGAAGGCCTACACCTACAAGGAATTTGCCGATCACGAGCTAATCGAAGGTGACATTCCAACCGATATGCTAGAAAAAGCCAAGAAATATCGTAGCCTGATGATTGAAAACGCTGTAGCCGAAGACGAAACTTTGTTAGAGAAATATTTTGAAGTTGGTGAAGACGGACTCAGCGAAGACGACGTTAAACAAGCTCTTCGTAAAGCGTCACTGTCAGGGAATTTCTTTGCCGTTACCGGTGGGGATGGCCGAGGTGTGATTGTAGAGAAAGTACTGGATATGGTGGTTGACTTACTACCTAGCCCAGAGGAACGCGGCTCAACCTGGGGAACTCATCCTAAAACCGGAGACGAAGTCGAGTGTAAGCCGTCTGACGACGAGCCTTTTGCAGCCCTTGCTTTCAAGATTACAACTGATCCATTTGTCGGTAAACTAGCCTACTTCAGAGTCTATTCCGGTAAGTTACTAGCTGGTAGTTACATACTAAATAGTTCAACCGGCGAAAAAGAACGGGTCGGTCGGGTAGTTCGCATGCAGGCCGATAAGCGTGATGACATAACTGAGGTCGGTGCTGGTGATATTGCTGCTATTGTTGGGCTTAAAGGCACGACTACTGGCCACACTTTGTGTGAACCGAGTCATCCAGTTGTCCTGGAGAGCATCATTTTCCCAGAACCGCCAGTCTCGATTGCCATTGAGCCGAAGACCAAGAGTGATCAGGAAAAAATGAGTCTGGCCATGCAGCGGTTAGCCGAAGAAGACCCGACTTTTCGGATTCGAGTTGATAATGAAACTGGTCAAACGATTATTTCGGGCATGGGCGAATTGCATTTGGAAATTATTGTTGATCGCATGAAGCGTGAATTTAGCGTTGACGCCAACGTTGGGCAGCCTCAAGTCGCTTACCGTGAGACTATTCGTAAAGATGGTGTTGAAGTTCAGGGTAAATATATTCGACAAACTGGTGGTCGTGGTCAATATGGCGACGTCTGGCTACGTTTGTCGCAAAATGAGCAGGGTAAGGGTTTTGAATTCATCAATAAGATTAGGGGTGGCGTCATTCCTGGTGAATATATTCCAGCTGTTAAAGCCGGTATTATTGAGGCCCTGAACAATGGTGTTCTGGCCGGTTATCCGGTGGTTGACGTCAAGGCTGAACTTTATGATGGTTCCTTCCATGAAGTTGACTCCAGCGAGATGGCCTTCAAAATTGCTGGCTCAATTGCCATACAGGAGGGTGTTAGAAAAGCTGCCCCGGTCTTGCTTGAGCCGATCATGAAAGTTGTTGTTGTGACGCCGGAAAGCTTCATGGGCGATGTGATTGGTGACTTGAACTCAAAACGCGGCCGAATTGAATCAATGGAAGACCTTCAATCAGGCATCAAAGAAATTACAGCTTTCGTGCCTTTGGGCGAGATGTTCGGCTATACGACTAATTTGCGAAGCATGTCACAGGGACGGGCAAGTTCAAGTATGGAACTGGCTCACTACGCCGATGTGCCACACAACGTGGCTCAGACTATTATTGCCAAAAACGGCAAATAAAAATAACCGCAATAACACCTTTACACGAGCACTGATTTCATGTACACTAACCGCTGTTATTACGTGTGGGTCTGTGACCGCGCGATATTTACTAATAGATCATTAGTTCTAAATAAGGAGATACCATTCAATGGCAGAAACATTTGACCGAAGCAAGCCCCATGTCAATGTTGGCACTATGGGCCATGTTGACCACGGTAAGACTACTTTAACGGCAGCTATTACTCATGTTCTAGCTAAAAGACTCCCTGGAAAAGTTAATAAACCGGTAACTTACGCCCAGATTGATAATGCTCCAGAGGAAAAAGCCCGCGGTATTACCATAGCCACGTCACATCAGGAATATGAGACTGAAAAGCGTCACTACGCTCACGTTGACATGCCTGGTCACGCTGACTATGTTAAAAACATGATCACCGGTGCTGCCCAAATCGACGGTGCTATTTTGGTCGTTTCTGCAGCTGATGGCCCAATGCCACAAACTCGCGAACACGTCCTGTTGGCTCGCCAAGTTGGTGTTCCAAAAATTTTGGTTTTCATGAATAAGATGGACCTAGCCGATCCTGAACTAGTTGATCTAGTTGAAGAGGAAATCCGTGATTTGTTAGCTAAGTACGATTATGACCGGGATTGTCCGATCATTCGTGGCTCAGCCACCAAAGCTCTGGAAGGCGATGCCGCCAACGAAGATGCCGTCATGGAGCTCGTTAAGGCTATGGACGAATATCTCCCAGAACCAAAGCGTGATCTAGACAAACCATTCTTGATGCCAATCGAAGACGTTTTCTCGATTAAGGGCCGTGGCACTGTTGCCACTGGTCGTATCGAACAGGGTGTTGTCAAAATTAACGAGGATGTTGAAATTGTCGGTATTCACCCAACCAAGAAATCAGTTGTCACTGGCATTGAAGCTTTCAAGAAAAGCCTTGACCAAGGTCAAGCTGGTGACAATGCCGGCGTTTTGCTACGCGGCATTGAGCGAACCGATATCGAGCGTGGCCAAGTATTGGCTAAGCCAGGCACCATTACGCCGCACACTGAATTTGACAGTGAAGTCTATATTCTAACCAAAGAGGAAGGTGGCCGACACACACCGTTTTTCAAGGGCTACAAGCCACAATTTTACTTCCGAACGACTGACGTAACTGGCGAAGTTGAATTACCAGCTGACAAAGAAATGGTCATGCCGGGTGACACAATTACCTTTAGTGTTAAATTGCTTGCTCCGATTGCTATGGACCAAGGCTTGCGTTTTGCTATCCGCGAGGGTGGACGTACGGTTGGTGCTGGTGTTGTAACGAAAATTATAAAATAATAAGTCGTGTAAATTAAATAATGTCGAGAACTTGACGGTAATCACTCGCGATCAAGGTTACGACATCGTACATAAGGAGAAAATATGGCAGAAGATAAGACCGAGACGAAACAACGTATTCGTATTAGGTTGAAAGCCTATGACCATAAAGTAATCGATCAAGCGGCTAAACAAATTGTCGACACAGCCTTGAGGACCGGGGCTTCATTAGCTGGTCCGATTCCTTTGCCAACTCGAACGAGCACTTTTACAGTCATCAAAAGTCCGCATGTCTACAAAAAAGGCCGCGAGCAATTTGAAATGCGCACTCACAAGCGTCTGATTGACGTTTTTGAGCCAACCCCAAAAACGATTGATTCGTTGATGAATCTCAGCCTTCCGGCTGGTTGTGATGTCGAAATTAAAATGTAATAGCCGCGAGGCAGGACTTTTTGATTTCAGTTGCAAATCATCGCTACCTAAGCTTAAATAACGGTAATGCCTAAAACAAAACAAAAACGTCTAACTCATTCGTCCAACGGTGGGCGTTCAAACCGCCCAAAGCCTGAGCTTGATAGTGTCTATGTTCTTAAGCTAGTCATGTACCTGATTGTCGGTACGCTGTGGGTCAGGATTGGCAATTCGTCTAACACTAATCAAATACCGATCCCCGCCGGATTAATTATCGGTTTCATCTTTGCCATGCACGAACATTTCAGGATTGATCGCCGGATCGAGTATGCCGTCCTACTAGTTGCAATGTTTGTCGGCTTTTGGACCCAAGTCGGTTTAGTCATAACCTACTAGCAAATCATTAACAGCCAAAAAATCTTTAATCCTGATTTTAATGAAGTATTATTTGCAACACATTGACAGAAGTTGCCTAAGCGTGTTACTCTTGTTGGGTATATCGAAGAAACTGTGCTTGGCTGGAAAGTGCAGGTCCACACCTAACAGGGGTGGAAACCACACAACGCCAAGCTTATTGAGTTCGAGTACCGTAACCGCACAACTAGTTAACACGTTTGACGTTTTATAAACCTAAAACAAAGATCTCTCAATACGTGTCAAAATTATTAGTCGCATGGGTCATGCGATGAGCTAAGTGCGGAATAATGGAAGGCGATCATGAAAGCATTAATCACCAGAAAAATTGGCATGACTAGTACTGTTACAGAAGACGGTACGGTTGCTGCTGTGACTCTGCTTTCCGCCACAACTAACGTCGTTACTCAGCTTAAGACAGATGAGATAGATGGCTATGCGGCCGTACAACTCGGTTTTGAAGAAGCCAAGAAGCAAGATGTCGCTAAGCCACAAGCTGGTCATCTTAAGAATGCTGGCATGTTGACAAAGATTATTCGTGAATTTCGTAACTCAGACGTCACAGAAGACCTCAAGGTTGGAACAAAAATAAACCTCGAGGTCTTTTCAGTTGGTGACATTATAGATGTCACCGGTATAAGTAAGGGCAAGGGCTGGGCCGGTACGATTAAGCGTCACAACTTTCATCGTGGTCGCAAGACTCACGGTGGCCGAAGTTATCGTCGGGTTGGTTCGATTGGCTCAATGTATCCCCAGAAGATATTTAAAGGCAAGAAAATGTCTGGTCAAATGGGCCACGAACAAGTTACGATCAAAAATTTAAAGGTTGCTCTCATTAATACCGATCATCAAGTTATCGGTGTTGCTGGAGCAGTACCAGGTCCTCGTCACGGCCTGGTCTTGATCAAGGGAGTCTAAAGTTATGGCAGTCCCGACATTCACCAAAACTGGCACCAAAGCCACAACATCAGCCAAACTCGACAAGCGGGTCTTTGAAGTACTACCCAATGACCATAACTTACTGAAGGACGCTTACGTGGCCTATTTAGCGAACGGTCGTAAAAATCTGGCAGTCACCAAGACACGAGGCGCCGTTAGCGGCGGTGGTCGCAAACCGTGGCGCCAAAAGGGTACAGGTCGAGCACGCTTTGGCTCATCCCGTAATCCAATCTGGCGAGGGGGTGGCATCGCTTTTGGCCCGACAGGAATTGAGAACTATAGTCACCAGTTGAATACTAAGTCTAAGCGTTTAGCTTTGCGCCAGGCGCTCAGTCTAGCGGCTCAAGACAACAAGATTAAAGTAATCGAGACTTTTGAATGTGCCGCCGGTAAGGTCAGCCAAACTAATCAGTTATTTAAGAAAATTGAGGCTACTGGCCGTATCTTATTGGTAGTTAGTCTTAAGGACAGTTTAGTTGAACGAGCGACTGGTAATTTAAGTGATGTTAAGGCCGTCAATGCTAAATACCTGAATGTCTTTGATCTTCTGAATGCTGACACCATCATCTTTAGCCAAAAAGCTTTAGTAATGGTGGCTGAGTGGCTCGGCGACAGCCCAGCCCTTAAGGTGATCAAAGAAGAGGTCAGTCATGAGTAAGACCATATTTCTAAAGCCACGCCTGACTGAACAAACCTATGCTTTGGCCCAGCACGACCGTCTTTATGTCTTTGATATCCCCAAGAACGTCAACAAACAGACTCTAGCTAAAGCCGTGGCTGATCAGTTTGAGGTCACAGTCAGTTCCGTCAATATGACCAACGTCAAAGGCAAAGCTAAGCGAACTATCTCAATCAATGGTCGTCGTCGTTCTAATGCTGATGGTACTCGTAATGATGTCAAAAAGGCTTATGTTCGGCTAGCAGAAGGCTTTAGTCTGCCGGTTTTTGCAGCCGTTGAGGATGAAGAAAAGAAAGAGCAAACCGTCCAGAAGCAAATTGACAAAGCTGCCGTTAAACAAGCCAAGGATGACATTAAGCCGGTTAAGACTGCGCGACGTGGCCTGAAATTACTCGGTCGGAAGGAACATAAAGTCTAATGGCTATTAAAACCTACAACCCGACTTCGCCAGCTAGACGCGGTATGACAACGCAGAACTTTGATGATGTGACAACTGGTCACCCGATACGTTCTCTATTGGTTACCAAGCGTCGGGGCAGTGGTCGTAACAACCAGGGCCGAATTACGACTCGTCACCAAGGTGGCGGGGCCCGCAAGTTCTATCGAATCATGAATTTCAATTTAGCCAGTGGCGTTACAGCCACAGTTGAGCAAATTGAGTACGATCCGAATCGCAGCGCCCGAATTGCCCGTATCAAAGAAGCCAATGGTACTTATCACTATATTTTGGCTGTTAATGGCATGAAAATTGGTCAGACAGTCAGCAGCGGCGAAGAAATTGCCATCGAAATCGGCAATCGTCTAGCACTCAAGGACATCCCAGTGGGCAGCACTATCCATGCCATTGAATTAGCACCGGGCCGTGGCGCCCAAGTTGTCCGGAGCGCCGGTAACGGAGCCCAGCTGATGGCTAAGGAAGAAGCCGGTGCTCAGATCCGCTTACCCAGCGGTGAAATTCGTTTGTTTAATCTCAAATGTACAGCCAGTTTAGGCAGTGTCGGTAATGAGCAGCACAAGAATGTGCAAATTGGTAAAGCTGGTCGAAATCGTCACCTTGGTATCCGCCCATCAGTCCGCGGCGTTGTCATGAACGCTGTTGATCACCCTCATGGTGGTGGTGATGGTGGTCGTCACCGTATGGGTAAAGCACCACGAACACCATGGGGCCAGAAGACGCTTGGTTATAAAACCCGCCGCAATAAACGTACATCAAGTTTCATTATAAGAAGCCGTCATATGGCTAAGAGGAAATAAGGGCAAATTATGAGTCGATCACTGAAAAAAGGACCATTTGTAGATTTTAAACTCGCCAAGAAAGTTTCTCTCTTGAGCTCTGCTGACCGAACAATCATCAAAACTTGGGCCCGAGCCAGCAGTATTAGCCCAGACTTTGTCGGTCGAACAATTGCTGTGCATAACGGTAAAGTTCATGTACCGGTTTTTATAACCGAGAATATGGTTGGTCACAAGCTTGGTGAATTTTCCCCAACCCGTAAGTTCCGAGCCCATGGTGGCAAGCTAGCCAAGGCCACTGAAGGAGTGACAAAGACATGAACGTTAAAGCCATAGCTAAGGGCGTAACAATGAGTCCACGAAAAGTGGCCGTAGTAGCTAGCTTAGTTCGTGGCCGAACAGTTGACGATGCCCTAGTTATTCTTGAGCATACACCTCGCAGTAGCGCATCTCCGGTACGTAAGGTGATTGCGAGTGCCCGTGCCAATGCCGACCGCAATCACAACTTAAAACCAGAATCACTCAGAATTGTTGAGATCAGTGTTACCCCCGGACCGCGGCTGAAGCGCTTTCGTCCGGCCGCTCAAGGCCGAGCTCTGCCTTTCCAAAGGAAGACTTCGCACATTCGAGTTGTAGTTGATGGTGAAGTTAGAGCACCTAAAAAGCCAGCCCCGGTAGCCAAAACTGTGGCCAAGAAGGAGTCCAAGTAATGGGTCAAAAAGTCAATCCGATTTCAATGCGCTTACAGGTCACCAAAGACTGGCGTGGTAAATGGTTTGCCGAAAAACGCGACTACCCGAAGTTTCTGAAAGACGACTTAATGGTCCGTAAGCTGATTCAAGATAAAGTTGGTTCCCGCGGAGCGATTAATCGTGTCGAGATTACCCGAACGGCCAATTTAGCGACAGTTACTATTAGTACGGCTAAAGCCGGCGTGGTAATTGGTCGTGGTGGTACGGGTGCTCAAGAGCTTAAACTGGCTATCGAAAAAATCTATGGCATACCGGTACGAGTTGATATAGAAGAAGTTAAGAAGCCGGAACTCTACGCTAAACTGGTGGCTGAAAATATTGCCCATCAGCTAGAGCGCCGAATGAGTTTCAGGCGGGCAACTAAATCAGCCATCAGCGACACTATGAGAGCTGGAGCTAAGGGTGTTCGCGTGCAAGTCAGCGGCCGGCTTGGGGGTGCTGAAATGTCACGGCGCGAAAAAGAAGTCGCCGGATCAGTTCCTCTTCACACGCTACGTGCTGATATTGATTATGCTCAGGTTGATGCTCAAACACCAGCTGGTGTGATTGGCGTTAAAGTCTGGATCTATAAAGGCGAGGTGATCTAAGATGTTAATTCCGGCTCGAACTAAATTTAGAAAAGTCCGCAAGGGTCGGGTTAATGGCGTGGCTACGAGTTGTAATTATATTGCTTTTGGCGATTATGGCCTGCAGTCTAAGGGTAATGAGCGGATTTCTTCCCGTCAGATTGAAGCCGCCCGACAAGCCATGACTCGTTACATTCAGCGAGGCGGTAAAATTTGGATCCGTATTTTCCCACACACACCAGTTACACGTAAACCTCTGGACGTCAAAATGGGCAGTGGCAAAGGTAGCCCAGAATTTTTTGTGGCCAAAGTTCGACCAGGAACAATTCTGTTTGAGATGCAAGGTGTTACTGAAGCTGTCGCTCGTGAAGCGATGAGGTTAGCTGGCAATAAGCTTCCTGTTAAGACGAAATTTATCAGTCGGGAGGAACTCTAACATGAAAGTTGCTGAGATTCGTAAATTAACCACCGCCGATCTGGCGACGAGCAGTACTAAGCTTCGTGAAGAGATCGCCGAGCTGAAGCGCCGCTTAAGCACAGGTGAAGTTCAAAACGTTCGCTCGATTCGAAACAAGCGTAAGGATTTGGCTCGAATGCTGACTGTTTTAAGTGAACAATTTACTAAGGAGAAAATGTAATGGCCCAACCAATTATAGGAACTGTATCCTCGGTTAAGGGTGACAAGACTATTGTAGTTGTTGTTGAGACTCGAAAAACGCACCCTTTATACCGTAAACAGTACACAGTTAGTAAGAAATTTATGGCTCATGACGAGAAAAATTCAGCCCAAGTTGGTGACCGAGTGTCAATTGTTGAAACACGACCGATTAGCGCCCGCAAGCATCATAAGCTGGAGCGGATCATTAAAAAGCCAGTTTTACGCGAAAAGGACATGGAGGTTTTGTCGTGATTCAGCAAGAGTCTCGTCTAACTGTTTGCGATAACAGTGGCGCCCGAATAATTCTATGTATTCGTGTTCTAGGCGGTTCAGGCCGTCGTTACGCCAGGGTCGGTGATACCATTGTGGCTACTGTTAAAGATGCCAACCCCAGTGGCAACGTCAAAAAGAAGTCAGTTGTCAAAGCCTTAGTTGTCAGGACCAAAGATGCGATTAGGCGTAAGGACGGTTCAACGATTAAATTTGATGATAATGCGGCCGTTATAGTTGGTGATGATAAACTTCCGCGCGGAACTCGCATCTTTGGACCAGTTCCAAGGGAACTGCGTGACCTTGGTCATAGCAAGATTATTAGCTTAGCACCGGAGGTGCTGTAATGGTTGCCGATAAACGATACAAGATACGACTTAAGAAAGGTGATTTTGTGGTGGTACGAGCCGGCAAATATAAGGGTCAAAGCGGCAAAGTTATATCAACTCACCCACTATTAAATGCGGTTACCGTGGAAGGCTTAAATATTGTCAAGAAGCACGTTAAGCCAGACAAAGCACATCCTCAGGGTGGCATCTTAGAAATTACTAAGCCAATAGCTGTTGGTAAGGTCGGGATCATGGATCCGGTCACCAAAGGACCGACGCGAATTACCCACAAAGTTATCGATGGTACTAAGAAACGCTTCTACAAAAGCAACGGCAAGGAGATCCTGTAATGGCTAAAACTGATCAAATAGTTACTACGGCTCGATTGCGTCAGCAATATCGCCAGGAGATTGTCAAGGCGCTCCAGAAGGAGTTGAATCTTAAGAATGTCAACGAGGTTCCGAAGCTCGATAAGATCGTGCTTAATATTGGACTGGGTCGTGCCAAAGACGATAAGAAAATTTTGGCAGCGGCCGCTAACACCCTGCGTAAAATTACCGGCCAACAGCCAATCGATACAGTTGCCAAAAAGGCTATCGCCAGCTTTAAGTTGCGTGAAGGTAATAAAATCGGTCTCAAAGTTACGCTCCGTGGCGATAGGATGTACGAATTTGCCGATCGACTCATTAATCTTGTGATTCCCAGATTGCGTGACTTTCACGGGGTCAGTGCCAAAGCCTTTGACCGCCAGGGTAATTACAGTATCGGTTTCAATGACCAATCGGTTTTCCCTGAATTATCGTTCGACGAGACGGTGGTGACGCATGGTTTACAAGTTATATTTGCAATTAAAAGTAAGAATGCTGAGCAGTCTAAAGCCTTACTTACGCACTTTGGTATGCCGTTCGTAAAGGAGGACAAATAATGGCCAAAACATCAAATATTATTCGGGATGCCCGACGACAGGTAATGATTAAAAAGTATGCCGCCAAGCGAGCTGAGTTAAAAGCCCTTGGAGATTATCAAGGTTTAGCCAAGTTGCCGCGCAATTCTTCACCAACACGTTGGAAAAATCGTTGTTTGGAAACTGGCCGTGCGCATGGCTATATGCGCCAGTTTGGGTTAAGTCGTCTTAGCTTCAGGGAACATGCTTCAAAAGGTGAAATCCCCGGTGTAACGAAAGCCAGTTGGTAAGGAGAACGTATGACAAGTAAAGTTTCAACCGATCCGATTGCCGACATGCTGACACGCGTTCGTAACGCTGTTTTGGTGCGGCATACAGAAGTTAGTTTGCCATACTCTAACATGAAGGAATCAATTGCTAAATTGTTGAAGGAAAATAATTTCATTGACGGTGTTCATGTGGCAGGCGAGAAAACGACCAAAACACTGACTTTGGTCATCAACGATGAGCGTAGCAATCCGCGAATTACTGAAATTACACGTCTCAGTACACCCGGTAAACGAGTCTATGTTGGAGCTCAGGAAATTAGACGCGTCAAACACGGCCGAGGTATCGTGATTGTCTCAACCTCCAAGGGAATTATGTCTGATGAGGATGCCCGAGCTCAACACATCGGTGGTGAATTAATTTGTAAGGTTTACTAGAGGAAAGGAATGATATGAGTCGAGTAGGAAAACTGCCGATCGCGGTACCGAGCGGTGTGACAATTACTGTCGACCCCCAAGAGATTACTGTTAGTGGCTCTAAGGGTTTACTAAAGCAGGCTATGATGCCTAGTCTTGATATTCAGCAGGCTGATAATGTTTTAACGGTCGTTCGTCAAAGTGAAGACGCAGGAGTACGCGCCAAGCATGGCTTGATGCGTTCCCTGGTTCAAAACATGATCATCGGTGTTACTCAAGGATTTAGCAAGAAACTTGAAATTAACGGCGTTGGTTTTCGAGTCGCCCAACAAGGCACTGACCTTAAGCTAAACCTGGGCTTTTCACACGACGTTATCTATCACATTCCAAGCGGTGTGACCACGACCATCGAGCAAAATATTATAATCATCAGTGGCATTGACAAGCAGCAAGTTGGTCAGGTGGCTGCTGAAATTAGATCACTGAAAAAGCCAGAGCCATATAAGGGCAAGGGTATTAAATATGTTGGTGAACACATTATCCGTAAGAGCGGTAAAGCCGGTAAGGAAAAGGCCTAGATTATGTCAAAACTATCAGAAAAGCTACATAAGCAATTGCTACGCCACCGCCGGGTCCGGTCAGTTATCAGCGGTACAGCCGAGCGGCCCCGCTTGAGTGTTTTTATTAGCAATAGTCATGCCACTGCCCAGTTAATTGATGACGAGAATCATCGTACTCTGGCCTATGTTTCGACGGTCGGCAAAAAAGATATTGAAGGTTCAATGACCGAAAAGGTTAAATGGGTAGGTGCAGAAGTGGCTAAGAAGGCCAAAACTATTAAAGTTAAGCAAGTTGTCTTTGACCGTGGCATCAGGTTATATCACGGCCGCGTTAAAGCCCTAGCCGAAGCTGCACGTAATGAAGGATTGGAGTTTTAATATGGCGATGTCGAATCGAGATCGAAGGCCACGACGGTCACCAGCTGACCAAGAAGAGAAGCAATATGACGAACGAACGCTCGATATTGACCGAGTTGCTCGAGTTGTAAAAGGCGGTCGGCGTTTCCGATTTCGTGCGCTTGTTGTGGTTGGTGATCACAAGGGTGGCGTTGGTATGGGTATTGCCAAGGGTGCTGACGTGACAACGGCCATTACTAAGGCCACCGAAATTGCCAAAAAGAGTTTAGTCCGGATACCGCTCTATAAAACCACTATACCTCACGAAGTTGAAGTTAAACTTGGTGGCTCAAGGATTCTACTCAAGCCAGCCAGTATTGGGACCGGTCTAATTGCCGGCAGTGTGGTCCGCACTATCCTTGAAGTGGCCGGTATTAATGATGTTTTAAGCAAATCTCTTGGCTCAAGTAATAAGACGAATGCAGCTTATGCCACAATGTCGGCATTGCAGCGGCTAGTACCTGCTAAAGAATGGGTACATCGGCCAAAGCGCCAAACAGTCGAATCAAAACCGCCAGTCGCTAAAGCAGCCGCGGTCACTAAGGAGAAAAAATAATGAAATACAATGAATTAAAAGTCACAGCCACTAAATCAAGTAAGCGAGTCGGTCGGGGTATCGCTAGCGGTAAAGGCAAGACAGCTGGACGTGGGACAAAAGGCCAGGGTTCTAGAACTGGCTTCACCAAACGGCCAGGTTTTGAGGGTGGCCAGAATCCAATTATGCAGGTTTTGCCGAAGCTGCGTGGTTTTACGAATCTTCACATCAAGCCAGAAGAGGTTTACACCGGCCAGTTGGAAGTTTTGGCTGGCCAAGTTATTGACGCGACTCTTTTAAGCCAATCCGGCTTGATTAGCAGCCCATTCGTTAAGGTGAAGTTGCTAGTTGGCAAAGGTGAGTTGACGAAGAAAGTTAGCGTTAAACTGCCTGCGGCCAGCGGTACCGCCATTGCAATTATTCAGGAAGCCGGTGGTAGTTTTGAAGTCACCACCCGACTGGGTCGTCCGATTACTAGAACAGCCAAAAAACTTAAGTAACATTTGCCGGTGTAACTCGGTAAAATCAGGCCGAGAATACGCTATACTGTAGACAACAATTAGAGTCTGATTGTCAGCAACTAACTGAGGGATGCAACAAACATAGAATGAACTGGAAAGTAATTTGGCGCTCACTGAGCCACAATGATATGCGTAAGCGCATTATTGCCGTTCTAGGTATTCTGGTGGTTTTCCGTATACTCGCCGAGATTCCGGTGCCGATCGCTGACGCACAAACCCTAAGACAGGTTCTTAACAACTACTTTAATTCTCCTAATGCACCCCAACTGCTGGGTTTTGTTAATGTTCTAAGTGGTGGCGCATTGGCCAATTTCTCAATTCTGATAGCTGGTCTTGGCCCGTACATTAATGCTTCGATCATCATGCAGATGCTGACTAAGGCTATTCCGCAGCTGGAGGCGATGCATAAAGAAGGCGAATACGGCCAAAAGAGGATCAACCAATATACCCGTTTGTTGACCTTGCCGTTAGCTGTTGCGCAATCCATTGGATCTATTTTTCTAATTCGCCAAGCCGCCGAAACGATTGGCGGTATCGGTGATATTACTGCTCATACGTCAATCATCCAATGGGTGGTTATGGTATCTGCCCTGACAGGAGGCTCGATGCTACTTATGTGGCTCGGTGAACTGGTGACCGAACAAGGTCTAGGTAATGGTATTTCGTTGTTGATTACCATCGGTATTGTCAGCCGTTTGCCGGAAACCATATCGACAGTCAGTAGTGATTTCCTGAGTAAAAATGATCATTTTAAGCTGCTGGGCCACACCTTGGCACTCGATAGAAAATCGTTGATTGTAGCCTTAATTTTTATTGTTGCCATAATAATTTTGACGTGGCTAGTGGTTAAGCTAAACGAAGCGGCGAGGAATGTAACAGTTAATTACGCTAAACGGGTCCAGGGAAACCGGGCTTACGGGGGCGTCACGACAATCTTGCCTATCAAATTGGTGACGGCTGGTGTAATTCCGATTATATTTGCGGTTGCTTTCTTGAGCGTACCTAGTTTTGCTGGCCAGCTGCTCACTAATTCACATAACCTAGGCCTATCTCATCTTGGTACCAATTTGGCGCTGTGGTTTGAACCGCCCACGTTACAGACTTTTCAGCAACATGGGTTAATTGCTTACATTTATCCGCTGACTTACTTTATGCTGGTGTTTGTCTTTACCTTCTTCTATACCAGCGTGGCCTTTAATTCAAATGAGATCGCCGAGAACTTGCAAAAGCAGGGCGGTTTTATTGAGGGCATCCGTTCGGGAACACAAACCGAAAAGTATCTAAGCCGACTGATTAATAGGTTGACCCTCTTTGGGGCTTTGAGCCTTGGTTTTCTAGCTCTGGCGCCAATCATCGCCCAGATCTTTATCGGCTCAAGTATTGCGATCGGCGGCACTAGCATCCTAATCCTGGTTTCGGTAGCCTTGCAGACACTGAGGTCGATTGAATCGCGTGCCTTAATGGTGACGTATGATCAGTATAGTGATTCCGATTTCTTTGTTGATATGAATGCCGAAGCTGTTGCAACTCCCCAAAAACGGCGTTTTAGTCTGATACCATTTCGAAGATCGAAAACTTAATTGCAACTAGCTAAACGTTACAACATAATTACACTTTACACAGAGTACTCATCCCTGCTATAATTAACTCTTGTTTTATGGCGGTTAATAAGGAAGTCATCGAATTGACGGGAACTGTAATGGAAACGCTCCCTGGAGCACAGTTTCGTGTTGAACTCGAGAACGGACACCCGATAATCGCTCATGTTGCCGGTAAAATGCGCAAGCATTTCATACGCATTGTGCCAGGTGACAGCGTTACGGTTGAGTTGACTCCTTACGATCTCAGTAAGGGTAGAATCACCTATCGCCGGGGATAGAACATTTCCAAAACGGTAAATAGTCACTTGAGCGTCAAGTCATAGTCGCTAGGTAACTGTTGCCCCCACCGTTAAAGTATTAAATTATCAAGCAGTGTGTCATTGACCACAATTAAGGAGCAATGATCCGCATGAAAGTGCGTGCCAGTGTCAAAAAGATTAGTCCTGACGACAAGATAGTCCGACGTAAAGGCCGGGTCTATGTTATCAATAAACTAAAGCCTAAGCACAAGCAGAGGCAAGGTTAGCTTATGGCCCGAATTTCCAGCATAACGATTCCAAGCGAAAAGCAGGTTCAGATTGCCTTAACCTACATTTATGGTATTGGGCCAAAGACCAGCCGTGATATTCTAGTGTCCGCTAAGGTTGAGCCGACCGTTCGTGTCAAAAGCCTGACTGACAGCGAAATCACTCGCATCCAAGAAGTTATTAATAGTAAATACATTGTTGAAGGTGAACTTCAACAAATTGTTGTCGGTAACATTAAGCGCCTAAAGGATATTAACTCGTATCGAGGCATTCGTCATAAAAATAGCCTTCCGAGCCGTGGCCAACGGACCAGAACCAATGCCCGGACACGAAGAGGTCACCGCATTACGGTTGGCGGTACGGCCAGGAAGGCACCGTCTAAGACGTAAGGTAGTATTATGGCAGATGTAAAAGAAGTAGTACCAGAAACAGTAGTGACCGAGCCAGTTGTTTCCGAAAAGGCCACGACAGCTCCTAAGGCCGCTCCTAAGAAGAAAAAGTCTAAACGTAATGTTAGCTTTGGCCAAGTTCATATTTTAGCCACCTTCAACAACACCATTGTCACGATCACCGACCAGAGTGGCAGTGCTTTGGTGACGGTTAGTGCTGGTTCGTGTGGCTTCCGAGGCTCTAAAAAAGGCACAGCGTATGCCGCACAAGTTGCCGCTGAGAAGGCAATTGATGCCGCTAAGCAGCAATATGGCCTGACAAAAGCCGATGTTTTTGTTAAGGGTGTCGGCTTGGGGCGTGATTCCGCCGTTCGGGCCCTTGCAACTTATAATATTCAGCTTGAAGTCGTTCAGGATGTAACAGGTGTGCCGCATGGCGGCGTTAGACCAAGAAAGGCGAGACGGGTTTAGAGCCATGGCACGAGATAGAAGCCCAATTGTTAAGATGAGCCGACGTGAGGGTTATGCCCTGCACGTTAAAGCCTATAAGGCACTTGTCAAAAGAGCTGGGCTGCCAGGTCAGCATAGCCATGGTAATATGCGATCGAAGCCTAGCCAGTACTCTTTGCAGCTTAGAGAGAAGCAAAAAGTTAAACGACTTTATGGCTTGTTAGAGCGCCAATTTAGTAACCAGATGAAGGAAGCCCTAAGTAGTCGTGGTCAATCCGGTACGGACTTACTAAGACACCTTGAACAAAGAGCCGATAACGTAGTTTATCGAGCTGGCTTTGCAACGTCTCGCCGAGCATCACGTCAGTTGGTCAGTCATGGTCACTTTATGCTTAACGATCGACGAATCGATATTCCGTCAATCCGCTTAAGAGTGGGTGATGTTTTACAGGTTCGTGAGCATAGTACCAAGACCGAGTATTTTAAGAACCTTGATGAAGTTAGCCCCGCGCCTAATACTGTGCCGGAATGGCTAAAAGTTAATCGTAAAAAAGTTACTGTGGAGGTAACCAATCTACCAACACGCGAAGACGCTGAACCAGATATCAATGAGCAATTAATCGTCGAGTATTACTCTCGTTAAAGGAGGTAGAGTAGCTTATGTCAAATTTGATTATCACACCAGGAATCGTAGACGTTGATGAGCATCATCCAGCGAGTAGTACTTTTAGTATCGAACCATTGCATGGTGGTTACGGTAACACGCTAGGTAACTCTCTGCGCCGAGTTTTGCTGTCCAGCATTGCTGGTGCAGCCGTTACATCGTTCAAGATCGAAGGTATTACGCATGAATTTACAACTGTACCCGGTGTTAAAGAAGATGTTGTCGATGTCATGCAAAACTTAAAGGGCATTCATTTTCGTGTTTACGGTGACGAGCCGCAACAGCTACGAGTTGTCAAGCAAGGTAAAGGTATAGTAACGGCTAAGGATATTGCCGTTAACGCTGATGTTGAGGTTGTTAACCCAGACCACGTTATCGCCACTATTGACGACAGTAAAGCAAAATTAGTGATTGATTTGATTGTCGAGATTGGCCGTGGTTACCGCACACTAGAAGAAGTGTCAGTCAACAAACCAAGTGACCACATTGCCCTAGATGCTATGTTTAGCCCAGTTCTGCGAGTTCGTTACAAAGTTGAGAATACACGCGTTGGTCAATCGACTGACTTTGAGAAACTATTAATTACAATTGACACTAATAGTTCAATCACACCCTCAGAAGCCTTTGAAGAAGCCGCCGCAATTTTAGTTAATCAGTACACCGCTTTGGCAGGTAAAACACGAATTGCTACTGAACAGGTTTCCACCGAATCCGGCGATGCTGCTGGCGAGGATGGTAAAGACGGCGATGAGGCTTCGGTTTTGAATACTCCGATTGAAGACTTAAACTTGTCGGCCAGAACGGCTAACGCTCTAGTTAATAACGATATTCACACCATTCGTGATTTATTCGCTCTCAATGAAGCTGAGTTGCGCGATCTGAAAGGTTTTGGTAGCAAAGCGCTAGATGAGGTTAAAGAAAAGATGGTGGAGCTGGAGCTTTAGACTATGCATCGACATGGCTATAAAGGTCGTAAATTTCACCGCGAAAGTGGTCCTCGCCGAGCTCTCATTAAAGGCCTGGCTGATTCGCTAGTGCGTGACGAGACGATCGAGACGACTCGCCTTAAAGCCAAAGCCGTCATTCCTTACGTCGAAAAACTGATTACTAAGGCTAAAACCGGTAGTCTACATGATCGACGACAAATTATTGATAGTCTGCAAACCGTCAGCAGTGCTCACAAGCTGGTGGATGAAATTGCTCCCAAACTTAAGGGCCGCACTAGTGGTCACCTGCGTATGAGAAATACCCGTGTCCGATCTGGAGACAATACGCAACTAGCCCGAGTTAGTTTCGTTGATGATCTACATAAAGTCGCTACGCCTGACACTGAGCCGAAAGCCGTTCCGGTTAAACCAAAAGTGGCCAAAGTAAAGGACACCACCAAATGAAAACCTATAGTGCTAAACCAACTGATGTAACTCGTAAGTGGTACATTCTTGATGCCTCGAAAATGCCGTTGGGCCGGTTATCGACAATTGCGGCAACACTGCTTTTGGGTAAGGGCAAACCCCAGTTTACGTCTCACATTGATTGTGGCGATTTTGTGATCGTCATTAACTCCAACGACTTGATCGTAGCTGACGATAAGCATCGTACCAAGATGTATTACCATCACAGCGGTCATGCTGGCGGCTTAGCTGAACGTTCCCTAGGTGAACAGATGAAGCGCGACTCAACAGTTGTCGTGATGCGAGCCATCCGCGGTATGTTACCGGTTAATAAGCTCCGTGATGGACGCCTGAACCGATTGAAGATTTATGCCGATGCCGAGCATAAACACGAAGCCCAAAAACCAGAATTAATTGTGATTAAGGATAAGAAATAACATGGCAAAAGACAACTATTTTTATGCATTAGGACGCCGAAAATCTGCCACTGCTCAAATCCGTCTGATGGGCGGTAAGGGTGCCATAACTATCAATGATAAACTTGCCATCGATTATTTTGGCGATAGTAAATATATTCAGAGTAAATTGCAGCAACCATTTGTGGCACTCGGTCTAGAGAGTAAAAAGTATGACGTGTCAGTTCACGTTAAGGGTGGCGGCCAGGATGGTCAAGTCGAAGCGATTCGTCTGGGGATTGCCAAAGCTCTCAGTGTTATGAACGAAGATTTCCGAAGTACACTCAAGCGAGCAGAACTGCTATCGCGTGATCCGCGCGACAAGGAACGCAAAAAGTTTGGTCTGATTGGGGCCCGCAAAAAGCGACAGTTCACTAAACGTTAATCGCTCAGCTTAGTTGGTTATGAATCGAGTATTGTAGTTAAGTTGCGTGGACTTGGCGCAGACGGGGGTTATAATAAAGTCAACTATGAGTAAACCTGTTATCTTGACCGGTTTGAGGGCCAATAATCAGCTGCACATCGGTAACTATTTTGGAGCTCTGTCTGTAGTGGTCGATATGGTTGACCACCGGTCCAATGACTTCCAGATTAATCTTTTTGTGCCTGATCTGCATAGCTTCACAACGCCAATCGATCATAAATCTTTGTATGAGCAAACTAAGCAGAATCTACGACAGTTTGTCGCTGCTGGTTTGTCTCTTGATGTACCCGACCTCTACATTTATCGGCAAAGCTATATACCGGCTCACAGCGAGCTGACATGGATCCTAGATTGCTTTACTGGAGTTGGTGAGATGAGTCGGATGACCCAATTCAAGGATAAAGCGGCCAACCTCAATGATGACCGAGTTAGTGTTGGGTTGTTTAATTATCCAGTCTTAATGGCTGCCGATATCTTGCTGTACGGTGGAAGCTATGTGCCGGTTGGTGACGATCAGAGCCAACATCTCGAATTTGCTCGTGATATTGCCGAACGAATGAACCGTCGTTTCGGTGAATTATTTGTCATACCAAAGCCAGTCAAAGAACAACACGATTTCTTTGGTAATGATCAAGGCCTCCGAGTCCGAGATCTAGCCGACCCGACTCGAAAGATGAGCAAGAGTAGTGAATCTGATAAGGGCGTCATTTTCCTGGTGGATCAACCAGAATTAGCGGCTAAGAAAATTATGAGTGCTGCCACCGATAGCTTAGGATCAATCGGTTTTGACATGGATCAACGACCAGGAATATCCAATTTACTTCAGCTCTTAGCCTTATTGAGCAAACACTCGCTGGATAGCGTAATAAGTGAATGGCAGGGTAAATCGAGTTATGGTGATCTAAAAACTGCTGTGGCCGATGCAACTAAGCAATTCCTGGCCGATTTTCAGCAGCGATTGGCTAATGTTGATAATGAGCTACTTGAGCAAAAGTTACTGACCAGTGAGTTAGCTATGGATGAGCAAGCCGATAAACTATTACTTAAGGTTCAACGGGCGGTCGGTTTACGCGCTTAAAACTAGCATGGACAATACACGGCCCACAAAATCTCAGCGGCTAGATCAGAAGGTGGTTGAGCTGCTGCCTGGTCTTAGCCGAGCTTACGCCAGCAGACTGATTGAGGAAGGCAAGGTAACCGTTGACGGTGTGGTTTCCCAACGAGCTGGCCACAAACTTCGTGCCGATAGTAAGGTTTTAGTCGGCTATAGTTTGGCGGATGTCGGCCGTATTCCAGACATTGACATCCCGGTTTTATATGAAGATGATGACTGTGTCGTGATTAATAAGCCAGCCGGTTTATTAACGCATAGCAAGGGCGCGTTTAACCCAGAGGCAACGGTTGCCTCGTGGCTGCAGCCAAGATTAAAAGACGGACTCACCGGCGAACGGGCCGGTATTGTGCATCGACTGGATCGCGTAACCAGCGGTGTCATGATTTGTGCCAAGACTCCGTCGGCTCAACAATGGCTTCAAAAGCAATTTTCAACCCGTCGTGTTAAGAAAACGTATTATGCCGTCGTCAGTGGTCAGATGCCCCATGAGCACGCCATTATTGATATGCCAATTATGCGCAATCCTAAAAAACCGCAGATGTTTCGAATTGGTCGCACCGGTAAGCCGGCCACGACCGAGTACTGGGTTCGGGGAAATAACAAGACTTGTAGCTTGCTGGAACTGCGGCCAACTACTGGCCGAACCCACCAGTTGAGAGTTCATTTATTGGCGCTTGGTCACCCGATTGTTGGAGACGTACTCTACGATGGTTTAGATGCTGATCGACTTTACTTACACGCTTGGCAATTGGAACTAACTTTGCCCAATCGACAACGGCAGAGTTTTAGCGTGCCTGTTCCTAAAGCATTCCAGGCTATGATAAAAACATGACTGAACTGCTTTTACACAAAACCGCCAGGCAGGCACTGGATAATTTTATCGCAAAACCGTCGCACGCCGTGCTATTAATCGCCCCCAGTGGTAGTGGTAAAGGCGCCGTTGCTAAGTTACTGGCTGGACAGTTGCTGCAATTACCAGAACAAAAACTAATTAGTAGCCCGCATTTTAAGCATTTAGTACCTAACAGCAACAAGGGTATAGCGGTCGATGATATCCGCGAAGTTATTCATTTTACGACATTGAGGTCAACAGCGCAGACTAGTATCAACCGGGTAATCATCATAGAAGACAGCCAACAGATGACTGCGCAGGCTCAAAATGCCCTTTTAAAGACACTTGAAGAGCCACCAGCCGGCACAATCATAATATTAACGGCGCCCAGCGAACTATCGTTGCTGCCAACGATCAGGTCACGTTTACAGCTACTGACGTTACCCCTGATCGATAATCTGGCAATTGTTAACTACTTTAAGTCTCAGGGCTATCAATCGGCAGTTATTGAGCGGGCTCTACTAATGAGTGGTGGCCTTCTGGGCTTGATGCACGCTCTACTTGAAGAGGATAACGATCATCCTCTGGTTAAGGCCACAAAAATCGCTCATGACTTATTAGAGCAAACGACCTTTGACCGATTGTCTGGGATTGATAATCTAGCCAAGGATCGACAACTGTGCTCTGATGTCCTATTCATCTTGGCTCAGATGGCCAGTATTGCCCTTGGTCATGACCAAAAGAACGTAAAAGTTCTGCAAAAATGGCAGAGAATATTAACTGCTAGCCACACAGCCAGTGGCCAACTACTGGCAAATGCCCAGACAAAGCTAGTCTTACTTAACTTTATGTTGTCACTGTGAACTGTTATAATCGGTAAATTATATGCTTGACCTTGTATTAGTAGCCGCATTTGCCTTACTAGTTTATTGGAACGCTCAAGTCCATGATGATGAGTTTGCCGCTATCTCACGAAATGTTGGCAATCGTTTAGGCCGACTATGGGATATTGCCCACCAAGGTATGCGTGATAATCGTTTTTTGAGGGCCGAGAAGGCACTACTAACGATTTTAAAGATCGACGAGCGTAATGCGGCTGCCTATAACCGCTTAGGTATCTTATATGCTAAGCAAAAAGAATACCGAGATGCTATCGACTGCTTTGAAATTGCTTCCAGTATTGACGCCACACCATCGGCTCTGCACAACTTAGGGTTGATATATTATGATACCGAAAACTATGAAAAAGCGGCCATTGCTTTTCAGCAAGCTCTTAAGCTCGATGACGAGTTAGCCGCCCGACATGTCGCGTACGCCAAGGTTCTAGAGAAGTTAGGCAATGACCGCATCATGCTGCAAGAGCTCGAAAGGGCTACTGAGTTAGAGCCCAACAAAGAGACATTCACACTACTCGCTAAAGCTTATCGGGCTCATGAACATGAAGCCGAAGCTGATCTGGTAGATGACAAGCTCAAGAAGATGGTCGTTACATCGAGTCAGCCTAAACGAATTATTCGTCCGCCTCGAGTTGTTATTTAACCCCTGTTTTGTTAGACTAATCGTGCGTTAATATAATCTTAGAGTTCAGATCTGGGATTGCACTTTTTAAGTAGGCCACCTTAGCTCAGTGGTAGAGCAACACTTTTGTAAAGTGAAGGTCGTGGGTTCAAATCCGACAGGTGGCTCCAAAATACTGTTGAGCTATAATATTAGCCGAGATAAGTATGCAGGGATAGTGAAGTGGTTAAACACGTTTGACTGTAAATCAAATGGCTTATGCCTTCGGGGGTTCGAATCCCTCTCCCTGCACCATAACCATGATTATCATGACAACTAGATTTGAAAAAACTAAACTGCTAATTGCCGAACAAATATCTAAGTCCCTAACTCGCGAGGACCCAAGCCACGCCGCGAACACCATGCAATGGGTTCTAAACTTAAGACCAGATGCGGATGAGATAATTTTATTAGCTGGTTTTGGTCACGACATAGAGCGATCGCTACCCGATCGTTACAGAAGCAGTATGTTTGCATCATATGATGATTATAAGCATGCTCATGCAGCTAGGGCTGGCAAACTTACTGCCAAGATTGCACAGGAGTGCGGGTATTCGAAAGAAGAAGTGACTAGGTTGATTCACGTAATTTCTGAAGGTGAATTTCAAAGTAATGAACCAGATGTGCAGCTGTTATGTGATGCTGACAGTATCTCATTTTTTGATAACAATCTTAGATACTATTTAGCGATTAAGGGCCCAGAGTTGGCAAAGAAAAAGATGATGTTCGCTTACGAGAGAGCTTCAGATAGAGCCAAGCAAAATATACGGCAGATCATGATTCAAAAACCTGACCTAGATTTACTACGGTTGGGCACGAAAAACTAAAATTGCTCTAGGCTTTGTAGACGAAGCTGCGTCAACATACTTCGAAGAGACCATCGCCATCTTAAATATGCTAGACTAGTTATAATTGTGACAGGGCGTCTAAAAGATGATTGAGCAAAAAATGCTTGAAAAATTCTATTTTGAGGACAAGATGTCTATGCTGGTTATTGCTAAAACCTTGAATTGCTCTGAGAATAAGGTTTCTTACTGGATGGATATATATGGGCTAAAAAGGCGAACGATTAGTGATGCAGTCTACCTCAAGAATCACCCTCACGGTGATCCATTTAAGGTAAAACCTATTAGATCAAAATATGACAATAATTTATTAGGGCTTGGCTTAGGGCTTTACTGGGGTGAAGGTAATAAGGCAAATAAAAATGCTGTTCGGCTTGGCAACACTGATCCAGCACTAATTCGTATCTTCATGAAGTTTTTAATAGAACTTTTCGGTGTTAGAAAAGACGAATTACGATTTTCACTGCAAATATTTTCCGATATCAATTCTCAAGAAGCGCTAGATTACTGGATTCGTGAGCTTGATGTTGACTACTCGCAATTTTGGAAGCCTACCATAACTATATCTGGCTCAATCGGTACTTATCGTAAAAAGAGTAAATACGGCGTCGTAACTGTATACTATCTTAACAGTAGACTTCGCGATATATTAGTAAATATGTTGCCGCGATAGCTCAGTTGGTAGAGCGTTTGCATGGTAAGCAAAAGGTCGCCGGTTCAACCCCGGCTCGTGGCTCCAGAGATAATATGAATAAAAGACTATACAGATCCTCAACAGAAAGAAAAATTGCTGGTGTATGTGGTGGCTTAGCTGAATATTTTGATATCGACCCAGTCATCATGCGCTTGATCTTCGTATTTCTGTTGCTGCTTGGTATTGGGCCAATCATCTTGGTATATATCATCTTTTGGATAGTGGTGCCCGAAGACCCAGCGAAGTGATTATTGTTACAGAGATATTAATCTGTTAGAATGTTATAGATTTTCAGAAAGGTTTGTACGGTATGGCAAGTAAAAGTGATAAACGCAAGATAGTCGGTCTGGTTAGTGAAGAGTCTGGCGAGCGGGTTTACTATACGTCTAAAAATTCAAGTAATACCCAGGGGAAGCTGAGCTTACGCAAATATAGCCCAAAACTTCGAAAGCATGTTGTTTTTGTGGAAACCAAGAAAAATCTTGGCCGAAACGAAGTAAAACCACGCAAAAAATAAGCTTAGTTTATATTGTAGATATCCAAAATTGTGTCGATTAGTTCGGCGTGACTCCAAACTAGCGGTGTCACACTCAGAGCAAAGCCAGTTTCTGGATCAAACTGTTCACTAATAGCGCCGCTTGGGTGCGCTCTAGCTAATGACCACTTGACTAGATCTATAGCTTTATCTGTTAATCCTAAACTGTTATAGCACTGGGCCAGCCACAACGAACAAACCACCCAAGGGTTACCCTTGTACTGTTGTTTTGTCAGAAAATAACCATCGTGTTCATCACGTATAACACCACCAATTGGTGAAGTATTAAAAAGTCGGTCCTCAACACGCTTAAGAGTGCCAACGAATCGTGGGTCATTCATGGGTAATTTAGCAAACATGTAGGGCCCATAGAGGTTAGAAATATCGATGATATCGTCGTAGGCAAGCGTATTGCCATCAGATTGCAACAAAAAGGCGCGACGGAAGTAGCCATCTGGGTGATAGAGTTTGTCTAGAGCTGTTCTCATCTGACTGGCAATATGTCGCCAATGGACAGCATCAGGTTGTGCTCTCTCAAGAACGTCGGCTAAGCTAGCTGCCGTTTCAAGACTGGCGATAATGGTACAGGTAGTATAGGTTGAAGTAGCAAATTTTTGTTCCCATAGATCATAGCTGGCGTGAGGTAGTCCCGTAATGCTATCGACAAAATTACTCATAAAATTAGCGCATGGTTCAATAAAACTATCAAAAACATTCTCGATATAAACCCGGTCATGGCTTAAGCGATAATATTCGCCGATCATAAAGATCACGGTGGCTGTTTCGTCTTCCTGGATAGCTAGTTCCTTGGCCCGGCCGTGTATTAAGGGGTGCCAAGTGCTGCCAATGGCGCGGTCAGGTTGGTATTTGTGCATTAGGTAACCGTCACGGTGCATCGTGTCGCGGGCAAAATCAAAAAACTTCTTAGCTTCATCAAAAAGTCCGAGACGCATCAGTGGCCAGATGGCATAGGCCGCATCGCGTGGCCAACAATAACAGTAGTAATCACGACCATAGTTGAATATGCTGGAATCACCGCTAGCCAAAATTGAACCACGCTCATCACAGTGTGCCTTAATAATTAGCAGGCTCTTTTGAGACGCTATTCTCAGTTCGTCGGGTAAACCTTGTAATTTCTCACGGGCAGGTTGTAACCACACTTGCCAAAATGTTCGGACAGACTCAAGTCGTTTTTCGATAGAGTAGTACTTTAGGTAGGTATGAACAACCTGGGCATCGGACTGACTATCGGCAGCTACAACCCAGTAGTTGATATCAAATGAACCCTGAGGATCAGCGGTGTGCTTAAAGCGGATAACACTATCGACACCACCATGTTCGACCGGATTGTTGGTTAGTTCACCGTCTTCAGCGTCCATAAAGGTTCCGGCTTTGCCCTCCATGGCGTAATTGCCAACCGAGAACTGATCAAAGTCGCCATCGTTGGTCATTTTACCGGCGATCAGTAAACAACAACGACCCTTATAGTCCAGCACATAATGATCGTCTGGTACGTACATGGCTGTATCGGCGCGGCCAGCCCGGGAGATTTGAAATACTTGGTGCATAAAGACGCGAACATCACGCTTTTGGTCAGATAGATTAGTGACTTTTATGCAACGTATTAGCGCGTTGTACTCGCAATCGACAAAATCCTGTGTCTCTAATACTACCGCTAGCTTATCGGAACGCATGGTGACATTGCCGATTAAAGCGTCATCTGCAAGATTAACCGTAATATTCCAACTACCATCGTTCGTCCAGCTAAATTTCCCATCAACCCAAACGCCGATTTTGTGTTGAGAACTTCTAGCATTAGTTAGATTATCTAAACCGACATAGGGGTAGTAAAAATCATGAACTAGACCACTTTCGTCGAGGCCAACAAACAACTGCCCATTTCCTAAAACAACTGGTCGACCCATGGTTACACTTCAACACCCTTTTCGGCCAATCTATATCGCAAATCATGATAGGCATTCATAAAGTTTATATATGCTTCGTAGGGAGTATCGTACGGGCTGAAGTAGGCATGAATATCGCCATCGTTCCACCATTTAGTACACATGTAGTAGTAGTGGTCAGAGGTTTGCAGCCGACGCCAATCATCAATTAGGGCTAGGTCACCGGTCCCTAAAATTTTGGCCTGTAAGTCATAAAGGGCCGCTATGGCTTGTTGCTGCATACTGTTCCCCAGCCAAGCGCTTAAGTCACGCTCAGTATCTGCCCAAGTCACGGTATAAGGCACATCAACTCGATCAACTGGGGGTAAGTTGTCGCATAGCTCTGAAACGGTCATAAATGTATTGCCGCTTGTTTTCAGCCATTGCTCCGGAATATGCTCCAGGAATTCAAAAATACCAGTATCTTGCCACTGATGTTCGCCGAAAGTTTCATAGTCCATAAATAAGTTAAAATTGGTGGCTTTATCATCAGCATTAAGCCAGTGAGTAAATTTGTCTGCTGTCATTGGCCACTCGCTCCATTTGTGGTCGCCAAAACGGAAAGCTATATCATCACTTAACCGATAATTTTTCATTAGTAGTCTGATATTTTCCGTATTAACGGGCTGATAAACGTAATTTGGGGATCGCCAACCCAAAATTGGATCCCAACCTTCCGCTAGGACACCTCTGTAACCTGACTGGTCGGCCCAACTAGCTAAATCATTGTTGTAGGCCAGTTCAGTATTACGAAAAACTTTAGGAGTTTGTCCGAATAGTGACTCAATTTTCTCACGGTGCATTTTGACCTGCATTTCGAATTCATCTCTGGAGTAAAAGAAGGCTAGGCTGTGATGATAGGTTTCGCCAAGTATTTCAACCCGTCCAGATTTAATGAGATTCTGAAACGACTCTAGAGCTTTGGGAGCCCAGTTTTGCAGTTGTTCTAGAACGATGCCACTCATCGAGAGGCTCAATTTAAAATCCGGATTATCTTCGAGCAGTTTTTGCAGGCGTTGGTTGGTTGGTAAATAACATTTTTCAACGATTTTTTGTAAAATCTGCTGATTGTTCTGTTTCGCATCGGTTGGGGCATCGAAGTAATTGTGGCTGCTGCCACTATCCAGAGCCGTATAATGCCTGATCCGATATGGTTGATGGACGTGCAGGTACAGCGCTAACGCTTTCATGCTACAGCTCCCTCTGTGGCGTACTGTTGATAAAGTCCTAACAGTTTGTTGGCGGCACTATCCCACGAGAAACTATTCAGTTCAGCCGAGGCGTTTCTTAGTAATTCGTCATGTAATGGCGGGTTCTGAACGGTGGCAATGATTTGGTTGGCCATCTCATTGATATCCCAAAAATCGACCTTGAGGGCGTTATAGAGTACTTCGCTAACACCGGACTGCTTACTAATTAGGGCCGGTGTCCCGTAGCCAATGGCCTCTAGCGGGGCCAAACCAAATGGCTCCGAAACTGAGGGCATGACGAATAAGTCGGCTACAGCAAAGGCGTCACGCCATGGCTTTCCGCGCTGAAAGTCAGTGAAAATAACGTTTTTAGCAATCCCCAAATCAGCTGCTAAAGTCAGCAATTCAACGTATTGCTCACCACTACCGACTACCAGAAACATCGTTTTTGGGGCATGGTCGATAACGATTTTAGCTGCTTTTAAGAAGTTAGCTAGGCCTTTTTGAACGGTCAGTCGGCCAACATTAGTAACTATCTTATAGCCCTGCCGCCGCAGAGCAGATAGGTATTGGTAGGTGTTTACTGAATCTGTTCCTAAAGGAACAACGTCTGATAACTCAATGCTGTTATGGATGACATCGACTCTATCATCAGGTATGCCGTATTGGTCAACAATGGCACGGCGGGTAAAATTGCTGACAGCTATAATTTTATCGGCAGCGTGAAAGGCTATATCTTCTATCTCGTGGACTAACGGATTACCGCGCTTTCCGCCAGCTCGATCTGACTCCAGAGAATGAACATGTAAGATCAGAGGGCAGCCAAGGTTCTCTTTGGCTCTCAGGCCAGCCCTAAAGGTAAGCCAGTCGTGGGCGTGGATAATGTCATACGATTGAGCTGAGGTTAGTCTGTCGACCGCCACTTCGTACATTGATTGTTGATCAAAAACGCCATGCCATTCTTCGGAGCCGTCTGCCATGACGTATTTATAACTATCATAGGCAATGCCGCTTTGGATAACTGATTTGACACCTTGAGGGTTGGCAGCAGTTATGGCCATGAAATCAATGCCATGGTCGGCTTCGTAAGGCACCACAAACTCAATGTCAACATCGAGTTTTGATAATGACTTACAGAGTTGATAACAGGCCACACCCAGACCTCCACTATTGTGAGGAGGCAGCTCCCATCCTAGCATCAATACCTTCATGTTTGTTTAATCTCTTATTTTTCTTCTATTAACACTTTAACACCGAGTGCATTGTAAGCACAAACATAATCTGAAAGTGTCATCTGAACGTGTGGCGCCTATAGTTTTGATTTCTATAGATTAACTATATGATAGTATGCACAAACTCAATAGACTGTGATATGAAACACAGCAATGATCATATTAACCGCATGACTATAAAAACTATTGGCAATTAGTTAACAGCAAATTATGATCTAGTGAACAGGCATGTCCGGAGTTAACACTCTACGATCAAACCCTTGAAGATGACTCTAATTTTGATGTAAATGAAATCCTGAAGCTACTCAATGATAGAGATGGTCAATACGAAACTAAACCACCCTAGATGCAGTAGCCTTTGTATAAAACAGCACCTTGACATAGTAAATCGCTTTTCGTCCTTTTGGACTCATCAGTGTAAGCACACACCTACAAAAGCGGATATGACAAGCAGACAGGAAAAGTAAAGAAAACACACCACATTGGCGTGACATCTCATGGCTTTCCCATGTCTACTTGTCACTCCGTCGTGATCCCTGAAGCTCTAGCCTCTCTTGAAGCCGAGCCTGAATCGCCTATGGGCTGGTGGTTGTCCTTCGGTTCTGGGACGCCAAACGATGTCATCGAAAGCTCGAGAACTGACGTCAACGTGCTTGACACTGACCCGAGACTTCTCCCAACCGAGCTGACGCTTGATGACATCGATCACCGTTGGTTCGATCTCTCTCCAGTTGGAGTCAGGGGACAAGTCGTTGCGGTAGATCTCGACGAAGACTACGC
>Ga0182030_10000510_pt1 | contig 73451 bp, 62 predicted proteins | sample 812S3MmetaG_FD_121299 | JGI IMG/M metagenome (GOLD analysis project Ga0182030, IMG submission 121299) | Permafrost microbial communities from Stordalen Mire, Sweden - 812S3M metaG (Illumina Assembly) | ecosystem: Environmental > Terrestrial > Soil > Wetlands > Permafrost | place: Sweden...
GGCCGACGAGTTGCCGGATGGTCCCGGCGTGTACCGTTATTTCGCTGCGGACGATGCGCTGCTGTATGTCGGCAGGAGCAATTCGCTGCGCTCGAGAATTCTCGCGCAGCTCGGCGAGCCGCCAGCCGGCTCGCGTGACGCCTTGCTGGCGAGCGAGGTGCGGCGCGTCGAGTGGTCGGAGACTGCGGGGGAGCTCGGCGCGATGCTGCGTGAAGCGCAGCTCATCAAGCTCGGTAAGCCGCGCTATAACCGGCGCGCCAAGGAGGGCGGGGGTTCGGTAACTTTACGGCCGCGCTGCGACAAATCCGGGCGTGTCGATGCGGTGCGCATCGATGAGTTCGAGGCGTGCGATTTGGCCGAGTGTTTCGGCGTATTCCGCTCCGACAAAGATGCACGCAAAGCACTCATCGACCTGGCGCGGTCGCGCGATCTGTGTCTCAAGGTTTTGGGCTGCGAGGACAGCGAAGGATCGTGCTTCGCCATGCAAATGGGGAAGTGCAGGGGCGCGTGCGTTGGCAGGGAACCCTTGCAGCTGCATGACGTGCGGGTGCGGATGGCGCTGTCGGCGTTGAAGATCAAGAGCTGGCCGTTCGCGGGGCGCATTGCGCTGCGCGAGCGGTCGCGCGATGTCGAAGAATTTCACGTGCTCGAGCATTGGGCCTATGTCGGCAGCGCACGCTGCGAGGAAGAGCTGGCGGCACTCGGTGCACGCGACCAAGCCTTCGACGCCGACGTGTACAAGATATTGATGCGTTATTTCTCCAATCACAGCAAGCTCGACTGGCACGAATTGCACGAAGTCCTGAATTGAGCCGTTGCACGCCATGAGCGACAACGTCCGCTATTGGATCGCCACCGCGCCGGTGGGTGCGGCTTCGGTGCTTGCCGAGGAGCTGGCGCAATTCGGCGCCGCCGACATTCGCGAGCGCAGTCACGACGTAAAATTCCAAGGAACGCTGGAGGTTGGTTACCGCGCGTGTCTATGGTCGCGCAGCGCCACACGCGTGCTTCTAAGTCTCGGACAGATCGATGCTGTCAGCTCCAAGGGCATATACGAGGCGTTGAAGCGCATCGACTGGCGGCAGCACATTGCGCCCGGGGCGACGCTCGCTTGCGATTGCAGCGGTAGCAACGAATCGATCCGCCACACGATCTATGGATCGCAATTGCTGAAAGATGCCGTTTGCGACGCGCTGCGCGAATCAAGGGGCGAACGGCCCAACATCCAGCCCGAACGGCCCGACGTGCTGCTGCACATGCATGTCGAAGGGCCGAGCGCGCTTATTTCAGTGGATTTCTCCGGCGAGAGCCTGCACTTGCGGGGTTATCGCGAGGAGGGCGGGCGCGCTCCGTTGAAAGAGAACGTCGCCGCCGCGGTGCTGCTGCGCTCAGGTTGGGCGGAAACGGCCGCTGACGACGGCTGGCTGGTCGATCCGATGTGCGGATCCGGCACCTTCCTCACCGAAGGTGCGTTGATCGCAGCGGATGCCGCACCGGCGTTACAGCGCGAGTATTTCGGTTTCTTAGGTTGGCATGGCCACGACGCGGCACTGTGGCAACGCCTGCACGCCGAGGCGCAGGCACGGCGCGCTGCGCGCATACCGCGGCGTTGCATCCTGGGCTCGGACATCGACTCGCAGGCGGTGCGCATGGCAATCGAGAACGGCAAACGCGCCGGCGTGGCCGAATGGCTGCACGTGGAAAAGCGCGCCCTCGCGGATGCCGGCGCACCCCCAGGTGCCTTAGGTTTGGTGATCGTCAACCCACCGTACGGCGAACGCATCGGCGCAGAATTGCCCAATCTATATTCGCAGCTGGGCGAGACATTGCGCACCCGCTTCTCCGGCTGGCAGGCGGCGATACTCACCGGTAATCCGCCATTGGCGCGCAATTTGGGCATGTTCGCCAAGCGCACCCACCGCGTGTTCAACGGACCGATCGAGTGCCGGTTGCTGCGATTCGAGCTCAATGCTGCCAGCGCCGAGCGCCCGGCGGAAGAAGTGCGCGCCGACTGGGCCAATCGGCCCGGCGCTCAGATGTTCGCCAACCGGCTGCGCAAGAATCTGCAGCGGCTGCAGCCCTGGGCGCAGCGCGAGAGCATCCGCTGTTTCCGGTTGTATGACGCGGACATGCCCGAGTATGCCTTTGCGGTCGACATCTACGACACGGGCTCGCGCGGCGTGCTTGCGCCAGACACGGGATTAAGACACGTTTACGTGCAGGAATACGCTGCGCCGAAGTCGGTGAACCAAGAAGGCGCCCGCGAAAGGCGTCGTGAGGTTCTTGCAGTCCTGCCCGCGGCGCTCGATGTGCCCTCGACGCAGGTGCATACGCGTGTGCGCAAGCCGCAGAAAGGCGCCGAGCAATATGCGAAACGCGAGAGTCTCGGCGAGCGCTTCAGTGTCGAGGAAGCCGGTTTGAAATTCTGGGTGAATTTTCGCGACTACCTGGACACTGGCTTGTTCCTCGATCATCGCTTGGTGCGCGGGATGTTGCGCGAGTGGGCGCGCGGCGCCGATTTTCTGAACTTGTTCTGCTACACCGGCAGCGCGACGGTATATGCGGCGGCCGGAGCTGCGCGCAGCACGATGAGCGTCGACCTGTCGAACACGTATTTGGACTGGGCGCGCGACAATCTGCTCCTGAACGGCTTCACCTCCGAACGGCACGAGCTACACCGGGCCGATTGCCTCATCTGGCTCGAGCAGCAAGAAGCAACCGGCCCGCGTTTCGATTTGATCTTCTTGGATCCGCCGACCTTTTCCAATTCGAAGCGCATGGAAGGGGTGCTGGATGTGCAGCGTGATCATGTGGGCATGATTCGTCGGACGATGAAGTTGTTGCGGCCGTCGGGTCGATTGGTGTTCTCCACCAATTTCACGCGCTTCAAGATCGATACGGCGGCGCTCGCGGATTTGTCCGTGCAGGATCTTACCGCCGAGAGTATCCCGAAGGATTTCGAGCGGCACACGCGCATTCATCGTTGCTTTGCCCTTAAGTTCGGGTAATCTCGTGGCCATGAGCCACCGCTTCGCGCGCCTCGTGACAAGTTGCGTTTGCATGACCGTCGTTGGCATCTTGACCGCCCGCGGAGCGGAGATTGCAAGCGACAAGATCAGTGCACCGCCCACGCTCAGGGACTACGAAGCGCTCGCCAAGCTGCCGGATTTCGGCGGCACTTGGACTCCGGACGTCCCCGATCAAGAACGGCAAGAAACTCAGAACATGCCGCCGTGGACCCCGAAGGCCGATCAGCGGATCAAGCATATGATCGCGGAGGACGATGCCGGTCGGCCGTTCCCCATCATCGACCATTGCTTTCCCACCGGCATGCCCAGCTACATGCTCTTTACGCACAATGCCTTCGAGCTGCTGGTGACCCCCGGCAGAGTCACGCTGCTCGGCGAGGGAGATGGAAATCGCCTGCGGCGCATTTACACCGACGGCCGCGCACATCCGGCGGATCCGGATCCGAGCTTTCACGGCCATTCCATCGGCCATTGGGAAGGCGGCACCTTGGTGGTGGATACTGTCGCCGTATTTCCCCAGGTCTACCTGGCGATCAGCGAGTCGGTGGGTGTACCGAACAACGGCGACATGCACATCGTCGAACACCTGCACCTGGATGGCGCCAACGTCAACACATTGCTCGATGATCTGGAGATCACCGCGCCGAAGGTGTTGACCAAGACGTGGAAGACCACGCGAAGGTACTACCGCACCAGACAGCAGAAATTCGGCATCGTCGAGGGCGTGTGCCCCCAGGGGTACTTCTCGGAGGCGGTCGACAAGAATGGCGATGCGATTTTCAAACCGGTGCAATTCCGCAATGGCATTCCTGTAGGGCCCGATTCTTCAAAATGAAAGCAACCCATCTCAAGCAAGCCGCGGCGTTGATCGCCGTGACAGTATTCGCCGCGAACATGCCGGCCGGCGCGCATCATTCTTTTGCGATGTACGAAAAGGACAAGCTGCTCACATTGCAGGGCGAGGTCAAGTCCTTTCAGTGGACCAATCCGCACTGCGTGCTGTCGTTCATGGTCAAGCCCGAAGGCGGCGGAGAGCCGCAGGAGTGGGCCATGGAAACCACCAGTCCGGGAGTCCTGACGCGCTCTGGCTGGACGCGCAACTCCATCAAGCCGGGCGATCGGGTGAGCGTTGAGTTCAGTCCCTTGCGCGACGGCTCGCACGGCGGCGGCATCGAGTCGGTGACGCTGCTCGACACCGGCCAGAAATTGACGGTGACTTTCAGCAACCCTAGGGACGACATCAGGCAACCTTGACGCGCCGCTGATACAACTGCGCCTGCGCCGCACTAGAACAAGTCGCGTAGCCGGTAATACATCATTGCCAGCACCAGGGAGGGGCGGCGAAACAGCGGCCCACCCGGAAAGTCGCGATGTGGGATGCGCGCGAATACGTCGAAGCGTTCGGCGGTGCCCGCGACCGCTTCGGCCACCAGCTTTCCCGCCAAGCCGGTCAAGGTGATGCCATGACCGGAGAAGCCTTGTAAATAGAATACGTTTGGCGCCAGCCGACCGAAGTTCGGCGCGCGGCTCATGGTGATGTCGAGATAGCCACCCCAGGCGTAGCCGACCTTGACGTCGGCGAGCGACGGAAACACGCGCACCATGCGTTTGCGCATTCCTTCCGCCAACTGCGGCGGCTGCACTGAGCTGTAGCTCACACGCCCGCCGAACAGCACTCGCTCGTCGCTCGAGCGTCTGAAGTAATCGAGGATCCAGTTGATGTCGGCGACAGCGGCATTGCTCGGCAGCAGTGCTTGCGCGCGCTCTTTTCCCAGCGGCTCGGAGGCAATGATGTAAGTGCCGATACCAAGGATGCGGCGCGACAGCGCGGGAGCCAGCGCGCCAATGTAGGCGTTGGCGCACAGCACGAGATTCGCGCAACGCACGGTGCCGTGCGCGGTACGTACGCGCACTTCTGCGCCATCCTGATAACGCAGTACGGGCGAATTCTCGAAAATGACGGCCCCGGCATTTTCCGCGGCACGTGCCAGCCCGAGCGTAAATTTGAGCGGATGCAAATGTCCACTGCGCGCGTCGATCAGCCCGGCGAGATAGCGTGGACTGGCGATGTGGCGCGGCAACTCCGCGGCGTCCACGAAGCGCGCCGAGTGGTAGGCGTATTCCCCGTGCAGCTCGTCGGCCCATTCCTGCAGCTCGCGCACCTGTCTCGGTTTGACAGCTACGTGCAGATGATTGGGTTGGTAGTCGCAGTCGATGTGGAAGTCGCGTATCAGTGACTGCGTCACATTCAATGCCTCGATCGACAGATCGAACAGCCGCCGCGCGTCGTCGCGGCCGACCTGGCGCATGAGGGACTTTTGGCTGGCCGCCAAACCGAAGATGGCCTGGCCGCCGCTGCGGCCGGATGCGCCGTAGCCGACGCAGCGCCCCTCGAGCAAAACCACCCGGTAGCCGCGTTGCGCCAGATGCAGCGCCGCGGAGCAACCGGCGATGCCGCCACCCACCACAGCGACGTCGGCCTGCAGGTCACCGCCTAGCGCCGGGCGCAGCGTCGCTGACGAAGAGGCGGCGTAGTAGGACGGAGCGGCAGGATAATTAAGACGCACTTGACAACTTTCGGCGCTTGAGTGTTTAAAATTTGGTGGCTATTGACAGAAATAAGACCGTGTGAGCCTACAGAGCTTTTCGCCCAATGTGCAATATTATTGCGCCACAGCAATCGCTCCTAAGTTATGGAAATGCCTAATTCTTAGGCACTTTCGGATGGCCGAGAAGGACGGGGAGGGATGGGTGTGGTGTAATAAGCTCGTTCACAGAGCCTATTCGTCCCCATGGACGTTCAATATATTAAACATGTCTCGCTTGCCGCTCATCGGAATTCCAGCCGACCGTCGTCTCTATGGAAATCACTATTTCCACATGGTCGGAGAGAAATACATCGAGGCGATCGCCCATGGCGCCAATGCCTTGCCGGTGTTGGTGCCTGCGCTGGGTACGGAAATCGATCTGCCGTCCTTGCTGGATGCGTGCGACGGACTGCTGCTAACCGGGAGCGCATCAAATGTCGAACCCCATCACTACCGAGGACCGGCGAGTACGCCGGGCACACTACATGACCCAAATCGGGACGCTACGACGCTTCCGTTGATTCCGCGGGCGGTCGCTGCCGGCTTGCCGGTGTTGGCGATCTGCCGCGGATTCCAGGAAATGAATGTCGCCTACGGCGGCAGCCTGCACCAGCGCCTGCACGAGGTGCCGGGGTATATCGATCACCGCGACGATGAGTCGCAACCGCTCGACGTGCAGTACGGGCCGGCGCACGAGGTGCTGCTGGAGCCTGGAGGAGAACTGGAGAAAATCGCGGGCGCTGCCCGCCTCGAGGTCAATTCCCTGCACTGGCAGGGCGTTGACGCGCTTGGGCTGGGCTTGGCCGTCGAGGCGCGCGCTCCGGACGGCGTGATCGAGGCGTTCAGCGTCGCGGGCTCCCGAACTTTTTCGATGGGTCTGCAGTGGCATCCGGAGTGGAAATTTGCCCAAGACCCATTTTCACGGGCGTTGTTCGCGGCCTTCGGTACGGCCAGCAGGCAACGCGCCATCGGTGCAAGGTGATTTATGGCGAGTACGATCCAGCAATTCTTGAGAGAACACGGCATTTCGGAAGTGGAAGCGATCATTCCGGACATGGCCGGCGTAGCGCGCGGCAAGCTCATGCCCGCGGAGAAATTCGCGGAGGAGGAGGGCATGCGCCTGCCGGAAGCGATTTTTCTGCAGACCGTCACCGGCGACTATCCGGAAGATCAGAGCGCGATGAATCCTTCGGACATCGACATTATGCTCAAAGCGGATCCGAAAACGGTGCGCGTGGTGCCCTGGGCGGCTGAGCCAACCGCGCAAGTCATTCATGATTGCTTCTACGGCGACGGCAGGCCGGTCACCATGGCGCCGCGCTATGTTTTGCGACGCGTGCTGGAATTGTACGAAGCGCACGGCTGGGAGCCGGTGGTGGCCCCGGAGCTGGAATTTTTCTTGGTCGAACCGAACATCGATTCGGATTATCCGCTGAAACCGCCGGTGGGCCGGTCCGGGCGCCCGGAGATCGGCCGCCAAGCGTACAGCATCGCCGCGGTGAATGAATTCGATCCCTTGTTCGACGATATGTATTCCTTCTGCGAAGCCCAGGATATCGAGATCGATACCTTGATCCACGAATCGGGGGCCGCACAGATGGAAATCAACCTGCTGCATGGTTACCCGATGAGCCTGGCTGACCAGGCGTTTCTGTTCAAGCGCACGGCGCGCGAGGCTGCCCTGCGCCACAAAATGTATGCCACCTTCATGGCCAAACCCATGGCCAAGGAGCCGGGCAGCGCCATGCATCTGCATCAGAGCATCGTCGATGTGAAGACCCGCAAGAACATCTTCAGCAATGCAGATGGCACGCCTTCGTCGCTGTTCTTCGGACACATCGCCGGCTTGCAGAAATACCTGGCCGCGGCCATGTCGTTACTGTGCCCGAACGTCAACAGCTACCGCCGCATCAGTCGGTACTCATCCGCGCCGATCAACGTGCATTGGGGCTACGACAATCGAACCGCCGGCCTGCGCGTACCGATGTCGGGCCCCGAGGCACGGCGCGTGGAAAACCGGGTCGGCGGTGCTGATGCCAATCCCTATCTGGCCATTGCCGCGTCCCTGGCGTGCGGCTACCTCGGCATGATCGAGGGTCTAAAGCCCTCGGAGCCGATCGCCGGCAGCGCCTACGATCTGGCGATTGCCTTGCCGCGCACCCTGGCCGAAGCCCTGCGCCTGTTGCGCGAATCGAAGCAGTTGGTGGAGTTGTTCGGCGATCGCTTCGTGCTCGCCTACACGGCGGTCAAGGAAGCCGAGTACGAGACCTTCGCGCAGGTCATCAGTTCATGGGAGCGTGAGCATCTGCTGTTGAACGTGTAGCTTCCCTTGGGACACCTGCGATATAAAGGTGCGATCACAACACAGGGGAAGTCTTAGATGTTCACGGTGCCTCGCTTGGGCGTTCTGGCGCTTGGGTGTTTATTTGGCTTGAGCGCTTGCGGCGGACATAACTCCGGCTCCGAGGCGCCCGCCACGGGCGCCGGCACCGCTAAGGCCCTCAATCTCTATATTTGGTCGGATTACCTCGCGCCCAACACGCTCTCCGACTTCGAGTCGCAAACCGGCATCAAGGTGCATGTCGCCTACTACGATGCCAATGAAACCTTGGAGACCAAGCTGCTCGCCGGCAGCAGCGGCTTCGACATCGTGGTGCCGTCGGCTTCGTATTTCGAGCGTCAGATCAAGGCGGGTGTCTATAAAACACTCGACAAGAGCAAGCTTCCGAATTTGCAGAACATGGATCCGCAGCTCATGTCGCGCGTGGCGCAGCATGACCCGGGCAACGCCCATGGCATCATCTACATGTGGGGCACCAACGGCATCGGCTACAACGCGAAAATGGTGCGCGCCTTGCTGCCGGATGCGCCGCTCGACAGCTGGCGGCTGATACTGGATCCCGCGGTGGCGGCGAAGGTCGCCAAGTGCGGCATCAGCATTCTCGACTCTCCCGCCGAGATGCTGCGCGGCGTTTACAGCTATCTGGGCAAGGATCCCAACTCGCAAAGCGCGGATGACCTGGCACTGGCCGAGGCCACGCTGCTGAAAATCAGACCCTACATCCGCAACATCAACTCTTCCGAATACATCGAGGCGCTGGCAAACGGCGATCTGTGCATCGCGGTCGGCTACAACGGCGATGTAATGCAGGCGCGCGACCGCGCGCACGAAGCGAATAAAGGCATCGACATCGATTACGTCGTGCCCAAGGAGGGCTCGATACTGTGGTTCGACATGATGGCAATCCCGGCGGACGCTCCCGACCTGGGCAGTGCTTATGCGTTCATGAACTACATCATGACGCCGCAGGTCAGCGCCGACATCTCCAACTTCAAGCGCTACGCGAATGCCAACCTGGCCTCGCAGCCCATGGTGCAGGCGGCGGTGAAAGAGGATCCTAGGATTTATCCGCCGGCGGACTTGCGCCAGAAACTCACCGTGCAGACGGCCGACTCGGCCGAGCAGACGCGTGCGATTACGCGAGTGTGGCAAAAATTCAAGACCGGGCAATAGCCGTGACATCAGCCGGCGGAGCCGTCAAAGCGCAGCCATGGAAGGATCCGACGGCACGTCCCTACGTACAGGTCGATCGCGTCTGCAAGTCCTTCGGCGACTTCAAGGCGGTGGATGATGTTAGTTTGAAGATCTACAAGGGTGAGATCTTCTGTCTGCTCGGTGCTTCAGGCTGCGGCAAGACCACGCTGCTGCGCATGCTCGGCGGCTTCGAAACACCGACCTCGGGCAAGATCTTCATCGACGGCGAGGACATGACGGGCGTGCCGCCGTACGAGCGGCCGGTCAACATGATGTTCCAGTCCTATGCGCTGTTTCCGCACATGACGGTGGAACAGAACGTGGCCTTCGGTCTGAAACAGGACCGCGTGCCCAAGGCTGAAATCCGCGAACGTGTCGAGGCCATGCTCGATCTGGTGAAGCTGGGGGGCTTCGCCAAGCGCAAGCCGCAGCAACTGTCCGGCGGCCAGCGCCAGCGCGTGGCACTGGCGCGCTCGCTGGTGAAGCGGCCGAAATTGCTGTTGCTCGATGAACCCTTGGGCGCCCTCGATAAAAAACTTCGCGAGCACACGCAGTTCGAACTGATCAGCATCCAGGACACGTTGGGCGTGACCTTCGTCGTGGTCACGCACGACCAAGAGGAAGCGATGACGCTGGCCAGCCGCATCGGCGTGATGAATCATGGCGAGATCGTGCAGGCTGGAACGCCCTCGGAAATCTACGAGTTTCCGAGTTCGAAATTCGTGGCGGATTTCGTCGGTTCGGTGAATATGTTCGAGGGCAAGTTGATCGAGGATGAGCCCGAGTTCGTGCGCATCGGTTCGGAAGAACTGGGCGGCACCATATATGTGAGCCATGGCATCAGCGCGCCGCCGGAGGCCGTCGTATGGGCGGCGGTGCGGCCGGAGAAAATTTTCATGTCGACCGCGGCGCCCGAGGGCAGCGACAACGTGGTGCGCGGCGCGGTGCAGGACATCGCCTATCTCGGCGACTTGTCGATTTACATCGTCAAGCTGCCCACCGGCAAGGTAGTGCGCGTGACGCAGCCGAATACCTCGCGCCATGCGGAGGCGATCGGCTGGGATCAACAGGTGTATCTATCCTGGGACGCGAGCAGTCCGGTCGTGGTGACCCGTTAACATACGACTCGGGCGAGGCTGGGTGGTGGCGCTGCCGTTCGTGTGGCTGCTGCTGTTCTTCGTCGTGCCCTTCATCATCGTCCTCAAGATTTCCTTCTCCGACATCGATCTGGCGATACCGCCGTACAAGCCGCTGCTGGAGTGGGCCGCCAAACATACGCTGACGATCAAGCTGAATTTCGACAACTACGCTTTCTTGTTCACCGATTCGCTGTACCTGCATGCCTTCGTGAACTCGGTCAAGGTGGCCTTCATCTCCACCGTGTTTTGTTTAGCTCTAGGTTATCCGATGGCCTACGGCATCGCACGCGCCAGGGCGAATGTGCGCAACGTGCTGCTGCTGTTGGTGATTCTGCCGTTTTGGACTTCGCTGCTGCTGCGTGTCTATGCCTGGATCGGGCTCATGAAGGCCAACGGCGTCATCAACAACGTGTTGCTGTCGCTTGGGCTAATTCACGAACCCTTGACCATGCTATACACGCCGTTCGCGATGTACGTCGGCATCGTGTACTCCTACCTGCCCTTTTTGATCCTGCCGCTGTATTCGAATCTGGAGAAGATGGACTGGCAGTTGCTCGAAGCGGCGCAGGATCTGGGCTGCCGCCCGTGGCAGGCGTTCTACAAGATCACCCTGCCCTTGTCGCGCAACGGCATCCTAGCCGGCTCGATGCTGGTGTTCATTCCGGCCACCGGCGAGTTCGTTATCCCGGCCTTGCTCGGCGGTCCCAATGCGCTGATGATCGGCCGCGTCTTGTGGGACGAATTCTTCGCCAATCGCGCGTGGCCGGTCGCGAGCGCGGTGGCGATACTCATGCTGATACTGCTGGTGCCGTTCATGATGTGGTACCAAAGCGTGCAGGCGCGTGAATCGGCGGGCGCGCGATGAACCAGCGCATGTCGTACTTCATTCTGGCCTGCATGAGCCTCGGCCTGGCGTTTCTGTACATCCCCATTCTTTCCATGATCGTGTTCTCGTTCAATGCCTCCAAGCTCGTGACGGTATGGGACAGCGCCCATTCGCCGACGCTCAAGTGGTACTTCTCGCTGCTCAACAACGAGGAGATTCTCGACGCGGCTTGGATTTCCGCGAAAGTGGCTGTGATCAATGCCAGCGGCGCCGTGATCTTGGGAACGCTCGCCGGCTTTGGACTGGCGCGCTTCCATCAGTTCCGCGGCCGCTTCACCTTGAATGCCATGACCACCGCGCCCTTGGTGATGCCCGAGGTAATCACGGGGTTGTCGCTGCTGCTGTTGTTCGTGGCCATGGAGCAGCTGATCGGCTGGCCAGCGGGACGCGGCATCACCACCATGACCATCGGGCACATGACGTTCTCGATGGCCTACGTAACCGTCATCGTGAACTCGCGCATGGCGACCTTCGATACGGCACTGGAGGAGGCGGCGATGGATTTGGGTGCGCGGCCCGTCAAGGTCTTCTTCGTCATCACACTGCCGATCATATTTCCCGCCATTCTCTCCGGCTGGTTGCTGGCCTTTACGCTCTCATGGGACGATCTGGTTATCTCGAGCTTCACCTCCGGGCCGGGCACCAGCACCTTGCCCATGGTGGTGTTCTCCAAGGTGCGCCTCGGCGTCAGTCCGGAAATCAATGTGCTGGCGACACTGACGATCACGGTGGTCACCGCGGCCATCATCGGCGTGAACTGGTTCGTCGCCCGCGCCAATAAGCTAGACGCTGCGGCTTGAGGTGCAGCCGGTTCGGCACTAAAATCGCCATCAATAGCTGGACACGGAGGGAATCTGGGATGAAAACGTTGAAGACAATGGCAACCCTGGCGCTCGTTATCGGCTGCGCATCGGCCCACGCCGCCGACAAGTACGACGGCTTTCTTTGCTGCAACATGCGCTCGGACGGCAGCTGGATCAGCGACATCAACTATGACGAGAACGGCAAGCACATCATCCCGGTGGGCACGCCGTTGACGTATCTGGGCACGGGGCGCAACCGCGTCCGCATCAAGATCCAGGGAAAGGATCAGGCAATCGGCAACGATTACAGCCGCGATCTATCGCTGGATGATTTCGCCAAGCGCTATGTGGTAACTGAGAATCCGGCAACCAAGATCGCCGGATACCCGAAGAACATCCAGGATGCCATCGCCGCAGCGCGCATCACCAAGGGCATGACCCGCGAGCAGGTGTTGATGTCGGTGGGTTATCCGGTGAGCAGTGAGAATCACGTGCTCAGCGACAAGACCTGGCGCTTCTGGCTGACCAGCTTCGGCGAGTTTCACGTCAGGTTCGACGACTCCGATCATGTCGTCGACGTCACGGGCGATGAGGACACCAAGGACAAGGTATTGGCGCACTGATCAGGCAGTCTCTCGGGGGGAGGGGTGGCAAGACGGGAACGCAAAGGCGCAGTTCCCGTCTTGCCACGCCTCTCCCCGAGCAATGCGCGAGTCGCGCGGCAGCACGGCGAGTCGGTGGTGGTGACCGGCCCGGTGTTCAGCCTGGCGGGATAGGCGGCAGCGAGCAACTGTTGCCTTTCCGTTGCTCGCTGGCGCTTATTCCGCCAGGCAGGCGCATTGACCGGTCACACCAGCACGCGCTCGATGCCGCCGCGATTCGCGAGCTGGACGTAGTCGGGCAGCCAGTTCTCGCCGAGGATGCTCTTGGCGATCTCGACAACGATGTAGTCGGCGTCCATGTCGGCGTCGTCGTTGAAGCGTTTCAGGCCCTGTAAGCAGGAAGGACAGGAGGTGAGAATCTTTACCTCGCCGGTATGGCCGGCGGCGCGGATCTCATCGACGCCGATGCGCACCTCTTGCTCCTTGCGAAAACGCACCTGTGTCGAGATGTCCGGCCGTGTGACGGCGAGCGTGCCGGATTCGCCGCAGCAGCGGTCGTTCTTTGCGATCTGACCGTTCAAGGCGCTGTTCATGAGCGTGTTCACCACGGCCAGCGGAGCATACTTCTTCATGGGCGAATGACAGGGATCGTGATACATGTAGCGCACGCCCGTGACCTTCTCCAAATGCACGCCCCGTTCCATCAGGAACTCGTGGATGTCCATGATCTTGCAGCCGGGGAAGATTTTGTCGAATTCGTAGCCCTGCAACTGATCAAAGCAGGTGCCGCAACTCACAACCACGGTCTTGATATCCAAATAGTTCAAGGTATTGGCGACGCGGTGGAACAGCACGCGATTGTCGGTGATGATTTTTTCAGCCTTGTCGAACTCGCCGGCGCCGCGCTGCGGATAGCCGCAACACAGATAGCCGGGCGGCAGCACTGTCTGCACGCCGACATGCCACAGCATGGCCTGCGTTGCAAGGCCGACCTGTGAGAACAAGCGTTCCGAGCCGCAACCCGGAAAATAGAACACCGCCTCGGATTCGGTGCTGAGCCTGGCGGGATCGCGGATGATGGGCACGTAGTTGCGATCCTCGATGTCGAGCAGCGCGCGAGCGGTGCGTTTCGGCAGCCCGCCCGGCATGCGCTTGTTGACGAAGTGCACCACCTGTTCCTTGATCGGCGGTTTGCCGGTGGTTGCGGGCGGACGTTTGGTCTGGGCCTTGGCAAAGGTGTGCAGGGCGCGATTACCGAGACGCTGCGCCTTATAGCCCCAGTCCACCATGACCTTGCGGGTCAACTTGATGGTCTCGGGGCTGGTGGCATTCAAGAAAAACATGGACGCGGCGGTGCCGACATTGAAGCGCTTCTTGCCCATACGGCGCAGCAAGTCGCGCATCGCCATGGAGACGTCGCCGAAATCGATGTCGACCGGGCAGGGTGATTCGCACTTGTGGCACACGGTGCAGTGATCTGCGACATCAGACAACTCGTCCCAATGGCGCAGCGAGACGCCGCGCCGCGTCTGCTCTTCATAGAGGAAGGCTTCGATCAGCAGGGACGTTGCGAGGATCTTGTCACGCGGCGAATACAGCAGGTTGGCGCGCGGCACATGGGTGGCGCACACCGGTTTGCACTTGCCGCAACGCAGGCAGTCCTTGATGGCATCCGAGATGGTGTTGATATCGGACTGCTGCATGATCAGCGACTCGTGGCCCAGCAATCCGAAGCTCGGCGTGTAGGCGCGCCGCAGGTCGCCTGCGGGCATCAACTTGTTCTTGTTGAAGCGGCCCTCGGGGTCGACGCGCTGCTTGTAGGCGCGGAACGCCGCGAGTTCGGACTCGCTCAAGTACTCGAGCTTGGTGATGCCGATGCCATGCTCGCCCGAGATCACGCCGTCGAGTTCGCGTGCGATGCCCATGATGCGCGACACGATCCGGTTGGCCATCTGCAGCATGGCGTAGTTGTCGGAATTGACCGGGATGTTGGTATGCACGTTGCCGTCGCCCGCGTGCATGTGCAGCGCCACGAATAGACGGCCTTGCAACACCCGCTTGTGCACGGCGTCGCATTCGCCAAGAATCGGCGCAAATGCGTCGCCGACGAAGATGCGCGCCAACTCGGCACGCACTTCCGTTTTCCAGCTGACGCGGATGCTGCGCTCCTGTAGTTGGTTGAACACGCCGCCATCCGGCTGCGCCATGGCGCCGAGCAAGTACTCCCAGCGGGCGCGCACCAGCGCCAGCAACTCGTGCGCCTCATTGCTGCGCGCCGCATCGACGTCGGCGCCCTTGGAGCGCAGGTCGCCGGCGAGGTACTGCTGCAGAGCGTCGAGCAGTTCGAGTTTGTTGCGGATCGAGAGCTCGATGTTGATGCGTTCGATGGCATCGGTATAGGCGCCCAAGCGCTCCAGCGGAATGACCACGTCCTCGTTGATCTTGAAGGCATTGGTGTGTTTGGCGATGGCGGCGGTGCGGGCGCGGTCCAGCCAGAATTTACGGCGTGCCTCCGCACTCACGGCGATGAAGCCTTCGCCGGAGCGCGCATTGGCGATGCGCACCACGTCCGAGGCGGCGGCGGCCACCATCGCTTCATCCTCGCCGACGATGTCGCCGAAGAGTGCCATCTTCGGCAGGGCGCCGCGCTTGGATTTGGCGCTGTAGCCGACCGCGCGCAAGTAGCGCTCATCGAGGTGTTCCAATCCAGCCAAAATCGCGCCCTTAGGTTTGGCGGCGCTCGCGTCCAGGTATTGCTTGATCTCGACGATGCTGGGAATGGCATCGCGCGCCTGGCCGAAGAATTCCAGGCACACGGTGCGCGTGTACTTGGGCATGCGGTACAGCACCCAGCGAGCGGCGGTGATCAAGCCGTCGCAGCCTTCCTTTTGCACGCCGGGCAGTCCGCCCAAGAACTTATCGGTGACATCCTTGCCCAGTCCCGCCTTGCGAAAGCTCGCACCCTCGATGTCGAGGCGCTCGCGGCGCAGGATCTGCGCCTCCTCCGGCGGCTGCGCGCCGTTCTTCCAAACGAGATCGAAGCTGGCCAGCGGCGTGTCGTGGATCTTGCCGAAGTTGTGATCGAGGCGCGTCACTTCCAACCAGTTGCCGTCGGGATCGACCATGCGCCACCACAGAAGATTGTCGACTGCCGTGCCCCACAAGACCGCCTTTTTGCCGCCGGCGTTCATGGCGATGTTGCCGCCGATGCAGGAGGCATCTGCCGAGGTCGGGTCCACGGCGAATACGAAGCCGGCGCGCTCTGCCGCATCGCTGACGCGTTTGGTGACCACACCGGCGCCTGTGAACACAGCCGCCGTTTCAGCGCGCGGCAGAAGCTCGACGCTGCCGAGCGTCTCCAGTTTTTCGGTATTGATGACGGCCGACCAAGGCGTCAATGGCACGGCGCCGCCGGTGTAACCGGTGCCGCCGCCGCGCGGAATGACGCTCAAGCCCAACTCGATGCAATCGCGCACCAATGCTGGAATTTCCGTTTCGCTGTCGGGCATCAGTACCAAAAACGGCAGCTCGACGCGCCAATCGGTGGCGTCTGTGACATGCGCCACCCGCGAGAATGCATCAAAGCGAATGTTGTCGGCGCGGGTGTGTTTGAGCAGCAGACGCCGCGCGCGCCGGCGCCGGGCGGCGAACTCACCGAAATTACGCTCGAAGCGCTGCACGGCCTGCGTCGCCGCGCCCAGCAGCTTCTCCACCTTCACATCGCGTCCCGTGTCGGCGGGTCCACGGCGCTTCTCGACCTCGTGCAGTCGATGATGCAAGGCTGCAATCAACTGGCGGCGCCGTTTGCTGTTGTCGAGCAGGTCGTCCTGCAGAAAGGGGTTGCGGTCGACCACCCAGATGTCGCCGAGCACTTCGTAGAGCATGCGCGCCGATCGACCGGTGCGGCGCTCGCCACGCAACTCATCCAACAGCTGCCACGCCGGCTCACCGAGCAGGCGAATCACGATTTCCCGGTCCGCCAGGGAGGTGTAGTTGTAGGGAATTTCGCGCAGCCGAGGTTCCGGCGCAGCGTCGGATATATCTGCGACGGCGTTCATATCCCCGGAATCTTAGCGTTAATTGTTGTGACGTGCGCCCTCATCGCGTGAGGCTGGGGGCTCAAGTCATTGTTTTTCGAGCCGTTAATCTCTAATGGCATACGAGTCCGCCGACCCGCAGGAGCGTCCCGACGGCTACACGCAGGTGTTCGCAGGCGTGCAGAACTATCTGGCGTGCGACGAGTTGTCCATTCCCATTTTGCCCGACGTCGCGGTGCGCGTGGTCGGCAGCGGCATGAAGAAGTCCGCCGACGCGCACACTTTGACCGATATCATCAGCAGGGACGCATCGCTCACGATGTATGTCTTGAGAATTGCGGCCTCTGCGGCCAAACGTCCGGTAAAGCGCATCGTGTCCTTGCAACACGCGCTGGCGTGGCTCGGCATCGACGAGGTTGCAAACATCGCCTTCACGCTGGCTCTGCAGGGCAAAATGCTCGATGTGAAGGGCCATCAGCGTAAGGCGCGGCGGCTGTGGCGTCACTCGCTGGCGAGCGCGTTGTGGGCGCGGCAGCTCGCACACATGTTGTGCCGCGACATGGGCGTCTGTTACTTGTGCGGACTTTTGCACAACATCGGCAAGGGCGTCACCTTGGGCGCCGTGCACGAGGTCGCGCAGCGCGAGAGAATCACGCTCAGCGCCGATGACTACGATCGACTGGTGGAAACCTTTCACCATGACATTGGCGTGCAAGTGGTGAATTCATGGTCTTTACCCGAGCCGGTGCCGAGCATCATCGCCCGCTGGCAGGATTACCCGTCGGCCGGTTCGGTGCAGTGGGAGAGCAACGTGGTGAATCTCGCGCACCTGTTCGCGGACTTTACACTGCACGAAACCACGATGTTGAAGCGCGACGAACTCATCGATGCGCAGGCGTATCGGGATCTTGGACTGAGGCAATCGGACTCCGACACCTTATTCGATTCGGCTAGCTCGGTGGATGCGGAACTGGATCGCTACCTGTCGCCGTAGGTGTTGCGCTTTCATTGAGTATCGCGCTCGACTATCGTGTGGCTATGAAAAACAATACGCGCGTGAATCACCCGCCCGCAGTCGCGGTGCCGGCCGACAATAGACCGCTGGTGGCACCCATTTATCAATCGGTGAAATTCTCCTTCGACGACACGACGGAGACGCAGCGTTTCCTGCGCGGCGAGCGCGAGGGATTTTTCTATTCGCGCTCCATCAACCCGACATTGAAGCAGTTGGAGCAGCTGCTTGCCGGTTTGCAGGGCCGCGATGATTGTCTGCTCACGGGCTCCGGAGTGGCGACAATCGCCGTGGGTCTATTGGCGCTGTGCAAGGCGGGCGATCACGTTCTGGCCTTCATCGAATCGTACGGTCCAACGCGTTATATCGTACAGCGCCTGCTGGCGAAGTTCGGTGTGACGCATACGCTGCTGTCGATCGAGGATCTGGCCGGTATCGAGCGGGTGCTGCGCAGCACGCCGACGCGCTTGGTTATTTTCGAAAGCCCCACCAATCCGGTCAACAAGATCGCCGACATCGAGCACTTGATCGCGCAGGCGCGCGGCAATGGCTGTCTCACCGTTCTCGACAACACCTTTGCCGGTTTTCACAACCACGGTGCTTATGACATCGACGTATACCTGCATAGTCTGACCAAGTACGCCTCGGGTCACGGCGATGTGATGGGGGGTGCCATCATCGCGCGCCGCGCTCTCATCGAGGAGATGCGCAAGGACGTCGCGGCCATCGGCGCCGCGCTCGATCCGCACGCGGCGTTTCTGATCCAACGCGGCATGCGCACCTACTTCGTACGCTACGAACGGCAATGCGCGAATGCGCTGGCTGTGAGCCGCTTCCTGCAGACGCACCCCAGCGTGGCGGCCGTGCACTATCCGGGCCTTCCGGAACATCCACAACACGCACTGGCGCGGCGGCAGATGCAGGATTTCGGCGCCGTGGTGAGTCTGGAGATCGCGGGCGGCGCCAAGGAAGCATCGCGCTTCGCGGAATCGCTGCAGTATTTCTCGATCGCGGCGAGCGTCGGCTCCACCGAATCGCTGGTCATGCCGCCGCAGCTGTTGGGCGGCGGCGAATTCGACGCAGCGCAGCGGGCGGCCTCGTTGCTGCGGCCGGGGACGGTGCGGCTGTCCATCGGCTTGGAGGATGAGTCCGACCTGATCGACGATCTCTCCCAGGCCCTGGCCAAAGCGTCAGCCTAATTGATTGATTTGGCGTTATATTTTTACATAACGCCGCTGCCGCTCAAGCATGCGGTCGATTTGCCGATCTATGGGTCACGATCGTCGTCGACAAAACAAAGGTGCCGGAATTGAGTCTTCAAGCCGCCGTGGTCCTGTCCTGCTTGCATTCGCAGGCGGCACGCGAATATTTGAACAAATCCCTTAAGACGCCGCAGCAGATCGCGCCGTTGCCGCGCGTCTGCGCGCAGCTCGCGGAACTCACCGCGGTGCAGGTTACTGATGCCGCACAGTTGGCAAGGCTGATTCAGTCCGATCCGGCGCTGGCCGGAGAAATCATGCGCGTCGCGAACTCGCCGGTGTTGCGGCCGCGTTCGCCCATCGTGTCCTTGCAGCAGGCTGTGTCGTGGCTGGGTGTCGCCGAAGTTCGCAACATCGCGATGGCAGTGATGTTGCGCGGTGAAGTCTTCGTTGCTCCGGGTCATGAGCCTGAATCGGAGGAACTATGGCGCGAGGCATGGCTGGCGGGACTGTGGGCGAAGCAGATCGCACGCGAACGGCGCAAGCATGTCGAGAGCGCATTTCTTGCCGCGCTCATGCATCGCACCGGCGCCGCGCTGGCGCTGAAGATTCTGTCCGGATTCGAAGTGCAGCAGCGCACCGTGATGGATGCGCAGACCTTCGCGCATCTGGTGGTGGAGTTCGAACCGAAGTTCGGAGTGCTGTTGATGGAACAGTGGCATCTGCCCGCCGATGTGCAAATCGCGGCGAGCCAGTGGCGCGATGGCCGCAATTGCGAGCATAGCGATCTCGCCTATACCGTCCAAGCGGCACATCTGCTCGCCACGCATACCATGCATCCGCAACTGTTGTGCGAGGACGTAGTGGTGGAGAGCCCCGTATTCGAACAACTCGGCGTGTTTCCGGATGCTCGACGCGAATTGCTGGCCAAGCGCGAGCAGGTTCGCGCCCTTGCGGGCATCTAGATAGGCCCCTGAAATGCCGCTGAACGATTTCGATCTCATCTGCCTAGGGTCAGGGCCTGCTGGCCAGAAGGCGGCGATCCAAGCCGCCAAGGCCGGCTTCAAGTCTGCGATCATCGAACGCGAACCGCAGGTGGGCGGCTCGTGTCTGTTGTCGGGCACGATTCCGAGCAAGGCGCTGCGCGAGCAGGCGCTGCGCTATCGCCGCATGCATCGCAGCGCGTCTTCGCTGGCCGTGGAGTTGCACGGCGATGCGCCGTTGTCGGCGCTGCTGCAGGGGGTCGATGCCGTCATCAGCGCTCAAGATCGTTATCTGCAGGCGCAGTTGTCGCGCAATCAAGTCGAATTGATCCGCGGCCGCGGCGTGTTCGTGGATGCCAAACGCATCGAGGTGCAGCGCCTCGACGGCACTCGCCGCATCGTTCGCGCGCCGCGCATCGTGCTGGCGACCGGCTCGCGTCCGCGCCACGTGTCCGCGATCGAAGTCGATCACGAACACATTCTCGATAGCGACTCGATTTTGAGCCTCTCCTACATCCCTCGCACGATGGTGGTGCTCGGCAGTGGCGTGATCGCCTGCGAGTATGCCTCGATCTTCGCGGCGCTCGGCTGCAGGGTGACCATGCTGGACAAAGCCGCCGAGCCATTGGGGTTTCTGGACCCGATGTTGCGCGCCGGCTTCTTGAGCGCCTTTCGCGACATGGGCGGCGACTATCTCGGCGGCCGCGAGATAAGCGGTGCGAGCTTCGACGGCTTCAGTCAGGTGCAAGTGCAGATCAAAAACGGCGAGCCCTTGTCCGCCGACATCGTTTTCGCGGCTTTCGGCCGCGTCGCCAATCTTGAAGGCATAGGTCTCGACAAGCTCAACTTGCAGATCAGCCCGCGCGGTCACGTGCCGGTCGATGCGCGCTACCAGACCAATATCCCCGGCATCTATGCCGCGGGCGATGCCATCGGACCGCCGGCGTTGGCCTCCGCAGCGGCGGATCAAGGCCGACGCGCGGCGCTGGCAGCGCTGGGCCTGGCGCCGCCGGCGACCACCAGTCTCGTGCCGACCGGCGTTTATACGATTCCGGAGATCGCCTGCGTCGGGCTGTCTCAGGCCGACGCCGAAGCTCGGAAACTCGACTTGGTCGTAGGGCACGCGGATTTCAGCGAAGTGGCGCGCGCGCACATCGCCGGTGAGCCCACGGGATTTTTGACCCTGTTGTGCGAACGCGCATCGGGACGCGTGGTGGGGTGTCAGGTATTGGGCGAGGGCGCCACAGATCTGGTGCATCTCGGCCAGGCTGCGATCGCCAACGGCGCGACCGCCGAGTTCTTCGTCGAGCAGATTTTCAATTTCCCCACTATGACCGAGGCGTATCGAATCGCGGCGTTCGACGTGCTCAAGCAGCGCTCGGCGCCGCAATCCGCCGTGAAGTTGGCGGCCAGCGGGTAAGGCGCTCCCAGGCCTATAGGTTCTTGATCAAGTTATCGCCGAATTCGCTGCACTTCACTTCGGTGGCACCGCTCATAAGACGCGCAAAATCATAAGTCACCGTCTTCTGCGCGATGGTGCGATCCATGGCGCCGATGATGGCATCCGCGGCTTCCACCCAACCCATGTAGCGCAGCATCATCTCGCCGGACAGGATCACCGAGCCCGGATTGACCTTGTCGAGATCGGCGTACTTGGGTGCGGTGCCGTGCGTTGCTTCGAACACGCCGTGTCCGGTCATATAGTTGATGTTGGCGCCAGGCGCGATGCCGATGCCGCCGACCTGGGCGGCCAGAGCATCCGACAGGTAATCGCCGTTCAAATTCATGGTGGCGACCACATCGAATTCGTCGGGCCGCGTCAACACCTGCTGCAGTGTGATGTCGGCGATGGCGTCCTTGATGATGATCTTGCCGGCCTTCTTCGCCGCATCCATCTGCGCATTGGCCTCCTTTTCATCCTTGGTTGCCTTGATGCGCTCCCACTGTTCCCAGGTAAATACCTGATCCGCGAATTCGCGCTCCGCCAACTGGTAGCTCCAACCGCGAAATGCACCCTCGGTGTATTTCATGATGTTGCCCTTGTGCACGATCGTCACGCTTTTGCGCTTGTTGGCAATGGCGTATTGGACGGCTGCGCGGAACAGGCGCTCGGTGCCCTGCTTCGAGGCGGGCTTCAACCCAATGCCGGAGGTGTCGGGAAAGCGGATCTTGGCGAATTGCTTCGGGAAGTTCTGCTTGAACAGATCTAGAAATTTCTTGCACTCGGCAGTACCCTCTTCGAATTCGATGCCGGCATAGATGTCCTCCGTGTTCTCGCGGAAGATCGCCATGTCGACCTTTTCCGGCGATTTCACCGGCGAGGGCACGCCCTTGAACCAGCGCACCGGCCGCAGGCACACGTATAAATCCAACAGCTGGCGCAGCGCCACGTTCAGCGAGCGGATACCGCCGCCTATGGGCGTGGTGAGGGGGCCCTTGATCGAAACCAGGTAATCGCGGCACGCCGTTACCGTTTCATCCGGCAGCCAGCTGTCGTAGCTCTTGTAAGCCTTCTCGCCGGCGAACACCTCCATCCAATGAATCTTGCGCTTGCCGCCATAGGCGTGTCGTACGGCGGCGTCGAACACCCGCACGCTGGCGCGCCAGATGTCGCGGCCGGTGCCATCACCTTCGATGAAGGGAATGATGGGTTGATCGGGCACGTGCAACTTGCCGTTCGAGATGGTTATTTTTTCGCCCCCGGCAGGGACTTGGAATTTGACCGGCTTGGCCTCTGACATTCGTTCGCTCCTGTAAATGCAGCCGCAATGCTAGCATGCGCGCAATTCACAAGGCTTCAGCTGTGCGCACACTCAAATCAACGCCCGCCAGAGACGGCTTTCGCATGCCCGCGGAATTCGAGCGGCATTCCGGCTGCTGGATGCTCTGGCCAGAGCGCACCGACAACTGGCGTGACGGCGCAAAACCGGCGCAGGCGGCCTTTGCGGCCGTGGCCACCGCCATCGCAGGCGCCGAGCCGGTCACCGTGGGTGTCTCGGCAGCGCAGTACCAAAATGCGCGGGCGCGCTTGCCGCCGCGGGTGCGCTTGGTGGAAATGACCGCCAACGATGCCTGGATGCGCGACAGCGGGCCGACTTTCCTGGTCGGACGGCAAGGCCAGTTGCGCGGCGTCGATTGGACCTTCAATGCGTGGGGTGGACTCGACGGTGGATTGTACTTCCCTTGGGACCGCGACGATGAGATTGCGCAGAAGGTCCTGGAGGTGGAAGGCGCCGCTCGCTATCGTGCGCCCTTCGTGCTGGAAGGCGGCGCCATTCACGTGGATGGCCAAGGCACCTGTCTGACCACCGAGGAATGTCTGCTGCATCCAAATCGAAATCCGCATCTGACGCGCGCGCAGATCGAGGAAAACCTGCGCCGCTATCTGGGTGTGAGCCAGATCATCTGGCTGGATCGCGGTGTCTACCTGGACGAAACGGACGGCCACATCGATGAGCTGGCGTGTTTTACCAGTCCCGGACACGTCGCGCTGACGTGGACCGACGATCGCTCCGATCCGCAATACGCCATATCGCATGATGCCCTGCAAAGGCTGCGGCATGCGCGCGATGCGCGCGGCCGGCGTCTGGAAATCCACAAGATTCACCAGCCCGGCCCCTTGTTCATGACGGCGCAGGAGGCCTCCGGCATCGACATGCGTGGCGGGACGCTGGCGCGCCGTGCGGGTGATCGCCTGCCCGCCTCGTACATCAATTTCTATATCGCCAACGGCTGCGTGGTCATGCCGCTGTACGACAAGCGCCGGGATGGTGCGGCGCTGCGCGCTGTGAAAAAGCTGTTTCCGAGACGCCGAGTGGTGGGCGTCGCGACGCGCGAGATCCTGCTCGGCGGCGGCAACATCCATTGCATCACCCAGCAGGTGCCGCTGCCGCCAAAGGCCTTACGCTGAGGCAAAATGGAACTTTGCCGTACATCCGCCCTCGAAAGTCATTATTCTACGCAGCCTTAATTCGTCCATTCGCCAATAAAACGGAAGCCGTAGTGCATTCAGTGGTCATGTCTTCTCCTGGTAGGAGCGCGGGTACTAAACGCGCGTTTGCGTTCATCTGTGCCCTGGTTTTTTCTTTGGCCGCGGCGGGATGTCACCGCAACAACTTGACCAGCGGCTACGGCATCGGTTGGTTCACCCTCACCGAAGAGCCCGCCAACTTTGCCTCTTATCTCGTCACCGTCGACTCCGTGGTGCTGACCGGCGCGACCATCGGTGCGGTCACTGTCGTGGGCATCCCGGAACTCGTCGATTTCACCCGGCTGAAGGACGTGTCCGAGTTGTGGTCGAGCGCCAGTGTTCCCAACGACAAGTACATCTCGGCGACCATCACGCTTGATTACACTTCCGCGAATATCTCCGTGTTGGTCAATGGCGCGCCGCAGCAGGCGACGGTCGTAGGTGCCACGGGCGCCGCGGTGACGACCATATCGGTGACGGTGAATTTTGATCCCGTAAACCTGGCATACAGCATCCCGACTTACGCAACCACCTCCGGCATCCGCCTCGCGCTCGATTTCGACCTCGCCGCTTCGAACCGCGTGGACTACACCACCTCTCCCGCCACGGTAACGGTGAAACCGTACTTCACGATCGCCACCAGTGCCGCGGACAACAAGCTCATTCGGGTGCGCGGTCCCTTGGTGAATACCAGCGTCACAGAGCAAACCTACAGCGTCTATGTGCGGCCGTTCTTCGATGAGTTCAACACCGCGGGCACGCTCACCTTTTTCGACAATGCGTCGAACTTCGGTGCTTCCGCGACCGCATCCACCTCGCCCACCTGTCCGAACACCACTCCTTTGTTCACCATCAACGGCACTACGTATACCGGCGGTGCCGGCATCAGTGTGCTGTCGCAGACCTCGGCGGGATCGACCATGTCCGAGTCGTACGTCACCTATGTTCCGACGACGACCCCGATCGCGACGGCGGCGATTTTTTGCACGGTGTACATGATCGGCGGCAGCACTCTCGAGGATTTCTACACGCAGGGACTGGAAGGCGACGTCATCGCCCGCAACGGCAATACGCTGACGGTGCGAGGCGCACTGTTGTCCGAGACTGACGCCTCGGCCACACTTGGCGCCGATGAGGATTTTTTCTATACAGCCGATGCTCAGGTCCTGGTAGGCAGCGGCACGCTGGTCACGCAGGACGACACGCCCACCAATGGCAGCCTGAACTACAACTCCATTTCGGTGGGCGATCACATCATCGCGCGCGGAATCATTCCTGGACCATATACCAGCGCCAGCGACGTCGTGATGATGGATGCGACCAGCGCATCGCAAATCAACACTGGTTCGGTCCGCTTGCAATCCACTGAGGCCTTCGGATCATTGGTATCCTCTGCCACCGGAAGCCTGGAGATGAATCTGGCCAACATCGGCATTTATCCGGCCAGCGTCTTCAATTTCGCGGGGACGGGCACCGGCACGGCTTCCGATGCGGTGGCGGCGAGTTATTTGGTCAATACCGGCGCCCTGGCGCTGCCGACGGATCTGACAGTGGGCGGACCGGTGTTCGCGGATGGCCTCGCGGCACCGTTCGGCGCGGCGCCGCCGGATTTCAACGCCGTTGCCGTGCCCGACGAGAGCGCGTTGCCCGCAACTCTGCTCATCACCTACCTCGCTTCCACCCTCAACAACGCGACCTCATTCGCCACCTTGACTGATAGCGGCTTGAGCTTCAATTTGGGCGATAACCTGCTGGTCTCGGCCCAAATCCACATCGGCGCCGAAACGATCGATCTCACCACGCTGCCTGCGTCGCCGACCATCGTGCCGGTAAGCGTGCCGACACCCCCGCTGCCCAATACCGTCGCCACCACGACGCCCACGTTGCCGCCGGTATTCCTGCCGCTATTTTCCGTCGGTAGCAACGCGACCAGCATCAGCTGCTTCAATACTTTTGCGACATTCGTGAGCACGTTGAACGCGGCTTTCACCGCCGCCACACCGGCCAGTGTGTACTCAGCGACGGCGCGCGGCACTTACAACCGTGCCACCAACCAATTTACCGCTGCCGTCATCAACGTTGTACTCGATTAGACTCTCCCCGATATGGGGAAATGTTCAAACCTATCTCGGAGCCTGGGGCTCGCGCTGATCGTCGGCTACGCGCTCGCGCCATACGCGAGTATGGGCGAGGCGACCACTGCCGCTGCGCCCGCTAGCGCGGCGCCCGCTAGCGCGGCGCCCGCTCCCCTCATTCGTCCTCGCATCTGCCTGGTACTCTCCGGCGGCGGTGCGCGTGGCATCGCGCACGTCGGGGTGCTCAAGGCGCTGGAGGACTTGCACGTTCCGATCGACTGCATCGCCGGCACCAGCATGGGCGCGGTGATCGGCGGTCTATACGCCAGCGGCATGACGGCATCGCAAATCGATGAAACCATCCGCTCGGTGGATTGGCAGGAGGCGTTCCGCGATTCGCCGCCGCGGCGCGACCTGACCTTTCGCCGCAAGCAAGACGACCGCAATTTTCTGGTGCGATTGCCGCTGGGTCTGAAGCATGGACGCCTGCTGCTGCCGAAGGGCTTCATCCAGGGTCAGAAGCTGGAAGAAACGCTGCGGCAGCTGACCTTGCCGTTCAGCAACGGCACGGATTTCGACCAATTGCCGACGCCGTTTCGCGCCGTGGCCACGGATCTGGTCACCGGCAACGCGGTGTTGCTGGACAAGGGCGACCTAGCGATCGCGTTGCGTGCCAGCATGTCCGCGCCGGGCGTGTTCGCGCCGGTGGAATTTCAGGGCAAGCTGCTGGTCGATGGCGGTCTCGCGGAAAATCTGCCCATCGACGTCGCGCGCGCCATGCACGCCGACGTGCTGATTGTTTCGGATGTGAGTTATCCCTTGCAGTCGCGCGAGTCGCTGGATTCCGCGTTGTCCATTTCCAATCAGATGCTGGCCATCCTGGTGCGCAAGGATGCGGATCGGCAGCGTGCCACGTTGGGCAGACAGGACGTGCTGGTCGAGCCGTTGCTGGGCCCGGCGAGTTCGACCAATTTTTCGGTGCCGAGCAGCACCATCGTCGCGGGCGCAGACGCCGTGCGCGCGGTGGCAGCGCAACTCGATGCGCTGACGGTGGACGAGTCTGCGTACAAACAATACATGGCGAGACGCGCGAACCGCGAGCCGGGGCTGCCGCAGATCAAGTTCGTGCGCGTCGATCAACAATCGAAGCGCTACGAGAAAACCATCCTGGCTGAAATGAAGCCGCTGCTCGGGAAGCCCCTGGATCTGGACGAATTGGGCCAGCGCATCACCGACCTGTATGGCCTGGGGCTATTTGAAACCCTGGACTACTCGCTGGTGAAAGCCGGCGCCAACCCGGACGGCGCCGTTCCGGCCGGCGTGGTCATGGCAACCGACGCTGCCGCCACCAACGGCCCCGGCGGCGATGAGGACGGCCTGGAAGTGCGGGCGCGCCGCAAATCCTGGGGGCCGAATTATCTGCGCTTCGGTTTGAACCTCGAGGACGATCTGCAGGGCGACAGCCAGTACAACGCCGCGGCGCGCTTCGTCTTGACGGAGATCAACGATCTGGGCGCCGAGTTCCTCGCGGATATACAGGTGGGCAGCAATCCGAAAGTAGACGGCGAGTTCTATCAGCCGCTGACGGCGACTCGCACGTGGTTCGTGGCGCCGAGCGCGCGGGTGGAATCGCGTGATCTGCCCATTTATACCGGCAATGTCGAAACCTCGGACTTCCGCGACCGCGAAGCCGAAGGCGACCTCGACTTCGGCCGCAACCTGGGTGATTGGGGTGAAGTACGCGTGGGCTTTCATCGCATCAATGGTGCGACGCGCTATCGTTTCGGCGATCCGGATTTGGTCGCAGGGAATTACAACGAAGGCGAATACTTCTTCAAGTTCTCGGTCGACCTGCTCGACAACGTGCACTTCCCGCGCGAGGGCCAAACCTTATCCCTGCAATGGGACGCTACTCGCAACAATCTGGGATCGGACTTCGCCTCGGACCGCGTGAAGGTCGATTATCTGTTGGCGCATTCCACGGGGCGCAACACCGTCCTATGGTGGACCTCGGCCGGCACCACGCTCGACGGCGACATCAAACCGACGTTGTTGCCGGAGTTCTATTCGCTGGGCGGATTTTTCAATTTGTCGGGTCTCGCACCGACGTCGCTCTACGGGCCGAACTATGCGATTACGCGTGCGATTTATTTCAGACGCATCAGCCGCGGCGGCGAGGGCTTTTTCGAATTTCCCGCTTACGTGGGCATGTCGCTGGAGCTCGGCAATACCTGGCAAGAGCGCGGCCAAATGAATTTCGGTTCGGCGCGCAAGGATGGTTCGTTGTTTCTCGCCTTCGACACGTTCCTAGGTCCCGTGTATTTAGGCTCAGGCTACGACACCCGCGGCCACAGCGCCTACTATCTGTTTCTCGGGCGAACCTTTTAGGAGCCCGCGCCTTTGCCTAGAAGCTGCGGCTCTCGCCGAGTTTCTCGACCTTTTCGAATACCAACCGAGGCTGATCGCCGATGCGTGAATATTCGTGTCTTCGCGACATTTCTTCCAGGACGCGATCGCGCTCCGCCGCCGTGAAGAACCAATGGGTTTTTTGCCAATCGAGGCCGAGCAATTTCGCGAACGGATCGCCGTGCCGCAGACGCACTCGGACGCCGTAGGGCTGCGGCAGCACCGGGATGGTGCGGGTCATGTTTTGCTGATTTGCAATTCCCATAGGCAGCGGAAGATAGCTGAATCGCGCTCATGCCGCCAGCTGATCGAGGCCTAGCGCCATGGTAGACTCCGCCGCCTTCACGAGGTGGACTGATGGCATCGACTTATACGGCCTCCGACATCGAGGTATTGAGCGGCTTGGATCCGGTGCGCCGGCGTCCCGGCATGTACACCGACACCACGCGGCCGAACCATCTAGCGCATGAGGTGATCGACAACAGCGTCGATGAAGCCGTCAACGGCCACGCCGACAACATCAACGTCATCGTTTTCAGGGACGGCTCGCTGCAGGTGGAGGACAACGGCCGCGGCATGCCGGTCGACATTCACCCCAAGGAAAAAATCAGCGGCGTCGAGCTGATTCTGACGCGGCTGCATGCCGGCGGAAAATTCAGCAACAAAAACTACGAGCACGCGGGCGGATTGCACGGCGTCGGTGTGTCGGTGGTCAATGCGTTGTCGAAGAACCTCGAGATTTGGGTGCGCCGCGGCGCCAAGGAATACAACCAGAGCTACGCCAGCGGCAAGCCCACCTCCAAGCTCGAGGTGGTGGGCGATGTGGCCAAGTCCAAGACCGGCACCACCATCCGCTTCTGGCCGGATCCGAAGTACTTCGATTCCGACAAGTTCGCGATACCCAAGCTGAAGCAGATGTTGCGCGCCAAGGCGGTGTTGTGCCCCGGTCTGCGGGTGAAGCTGGACAACCAGGGCAGCGGCGAGAAAGACGAATGGTTTTATACCGGAGGCCTGCATCAGTATCTCGCCGAGGAGCTCGGCAAGGGCGAGTGGCTGCCGGCCGAGACCTTCTACGGCAAACGCGACATCGATGGCGGCAACCTCGATTGGGCATTCGCCTGGGTGCTGCAATCAGAGCATCTGGTCACGGAAAGCTACGTCAATCTGATCCCGACCACCGAGGGCGGCACGCACGTCAATGGCCTGCGCACCGGTGCCTCGGACGCCGTGCGTGAGTTCTGCGAATTCCGCAACCTGGTGCCGCGCGGACTGAAGCTGTCGCCTGAGGATGTCTGGGATGGTGTGAGTTTCGTGCTGTCCATGAAAATGCGCGAGCCGCAGTTCGCCGGTCAGACCAAGGAGAAGCTCTCATCGCGCGAGTCGGCAGGCATCGTACAAGGCGTGATCAAGGGCGCGTTTGCGCTGTGGCTCAACCAACACCCTGACCAAGGCGAGAAGATCGCCATGCTGGCGATCGCCAACGCACAGCAGCGCTTCAAGGACAGCCAGAAAGTTGCGCGCAAGCGCATCGTTTCCGGTCCAGCACTGCCGGGCAAGCTGGCCGACTGCGTCAGCCAGGATCCGGCGCGCGGCGAGTTGTTCCTGGTGGAGGGCGATTCGGCCGGCGGCTCAGCCAAGCAGGCGCGCGACCGTGTCACCCAGGCTATCATGCCGTTGCGCGGCAAGATCTTGAACACCTGGGAGTCGGATGCCGGCGAAGTGCTGCAGTCCCAGGAGGTGCACAACATCAGCATCGCCATCGGCGTCGATCCCGCGACAGCGGATTTATCGAGCCTGCGTTATCACAAGATCTGCATCCTTGCGGACGCTGACAGCGACGGGCAGCACATCGCAACTTTGCTGTGCGCGCTGTTCCTGCGCCATTACCGGCCCCTCGTGGTTGCCGGACATGTCTACGTGTGCATGCCGCCGTTGTTTCGCATCGATGCCGGCAAGGAAGTGTTTTACGCGCTGGATGAAGCCGAACGCGAAAAGACGCTGAAACGCATCGCCGAAGCAAACTCGCGCACCAAGACGGTGGTGACGCGCTTCAAGGGTTTAGGGGAAATGAGCGCACTACAGTTGCGCGAAACCACCATGGCGCCGCAGACACGCCGCTTGGTGCAGCTCACGATCGACGCCAACGATAGTCCCGACCAGTTATTCGACATGCTGCTCGCGAAGAAGCGTGCCGCCGACCGGCGCGATTGGTTGGAATCGAAGGGCAATCTTGCGCACCTGTAGCACCAGCCGATGAAAGACCAGGAACTGAATTTCGAGGGCGTCGAGCAGAGGCCGATGAAGGTATTTGCCGAGAGCGCTTACCTCGATTACTCGATGTACGTAATCTTGGACCGGGCGCTGCCGAGCTTGGGCGACGGGCTCAAGCCCGTGCAACGGCGCATCGTCTATGCGATGAGCGAGCTCTCACTCGCCGCCGGGGCCAAACACAAGAAATCGGCGCGCACCGTCGGTGATGTGATCGGCAAGTTTCATCCGCACGGTGATTCAGCCTGCTACGAGGCCATGGTGCACATGGCGCAGGACTTCGCCTACCGCTACCCGATTGTCGACGGCCAGGGAAACTGGGGCTCGACCGACGATCCGAAGTCGTTCGCAGCGATGCGCTACACCGAATCGCGGCTGACACGCTATGCGGATCTGTTGCTGCGCGAACTGGGTTCGAGCACCGTCGATTGGGCGCCGAATTTCGACGGCTCGCTGGATGAACCCACGATGCTGCCGGCGCGCGTGCCGAACCTGTTGTTGAACGGCGGCTCTGGGATAGCGGTGGGCATGGCCACCGACATCCCGCCGCATAATTTGCGCGAAGTAGTCAACGCCTGCGTGGCGCTGCTCGATGATGCGGAGCTCTCGACGCGTAAGATCATGGCGCACGTCAAGGGTCCGGATCTGCCGACCGGCGCGGAAATCGTCTCGCCGCGCGCCGAGCTCGTGCAGATCTACGAGAGCGGAACCGGCAGCTTCAAGGCGCGTGCCACATATGACATCGAGGACGGCGAGATCGTCATCGATGCGTTGCCGTTTCAAGTATCGGGCAGCAAGGTGCTGGAACAGATCGGCGCGCAGATGCAGCAAAAGAAGCTGCCCATGGTCGATGATATTCGCGATGAATCGGATCACGAGAATCCCACCCGCTTGGTGATCGTACCGAAATCCAACCGCGTGGACACCACGGCACTGATGGCGCATTTGTTCGCGACCACCGATCTGGAGCGCAACTACCGCGTCAATCTCAATGTCATTGCGATGGACGGCCGGCCGCGCGTCATGGGCCTGAAAGCGCTGTTGTTGGAATGGTTGGAATTCCGCAAGTCCACGGTCACGCGCCGGCTGAAGTTTCGTCATGAGAAGCTGACGGCGCGGCTGCACATCCTCGATGGCATGCTGATCGCCTATCTGAATCTCGATGAAGTGATCCGCATCGTGCGCACCGAGGATCAACCGAAGCCGGTCTTGATCAAGCGGTTCAAGCTGTCGGACGATCAGGCGGAAGCCATTCTCGAAACCAAACTGCGCCACTTGGCGCGTTTGGAAGAGATGAAGATCCGCGACGAGCAGAAGGAGAAGGCCGAGGAGCGCGACGAGATCGACCGTATTCTGAAGAGCAAGGCGCGCCTAACCAAGCTGGTCCGCGAGGAATTGCTGGAGGACGCCGAAGAGTTCGGCGATGCGCGGCGCACCAAACTGGTGGAGCGCGAGGCGGCGCAGGCGATCAACGAAATCGATCTGATCGCCAGCGAGCCCACGACCGTGGTGCTGTCGCGTTTGGGTTGGGTACGCGCGGCGAAGGGACACGACATCGATGCGCGGGCGCTAACCTACAAAGGCGGCGACGAATTCCAGGCGGCCGCCAAGGGGCGCAATCTACAGCAGGCGGTGTTCATCGACTCCACCGGACGCGCCTACAGCCTCGACGCGCACCAGTTGCCGGCGGCGCGCGGTTATGGCGAACCGTTGTCCGGCACGGTCGACCCGCCGGACGGTGCCACTTTTGCGGCGGTGCTGATCGGCGAGCCGACCGATACCTGGCTGCTCGCCAGCGATGCCGGTTACGGTTTTGCGGTGAAGCTCGCCGAGCTGTATGGGCGCAACAAGAAGGGCAAGTCGGTGCTGAAGGTACCGGAGGGTGCCAAGGTGTTGCCGGCGCAGCCGTTGGCCAGCAAGGATGCCTTGGCGATTTTCGTCAACAACGACGGCGAGGTGCTGGCACTGTCGACGGCGCAAATCGAAGAGATGAGCTCGGGCAAGGGTCAAAATCTATTCGGCATTCCGGGCAAGAAGTCCGCGGATCGCGACGAATATCTGGTTGCCATGGCGGTGGTGGCGCCGGGCGAGGTGCTTACCATTTACAGCGGCAACAGCTCGCCCATGAAGCTCAAATTCGAGGAACTGAAACAGTTTCAGGACAGGAAGGGTCAGCGCCGGCAGCGCTTCTCGCGCGCCTACAAGCAAGTAGACCGGCTCGAGGTTTCGAGTGGCTAGAGTTGCCTGGCGGGGTAAGGGCAGCGAGGACACATAAAGGCAACAGTGTCCTCGCTGCTCCTTACCCCGCCAGACACAATACTGGCCACGCAACACCACAGTGTCGAAGACACTGAGCGAGGCGTGACTGTGTTCGCGGTGATGTGGACGGGTCCGACGTGGTTGGGGGTGAGAGCCAGAAGGGCGGCAACTGTTGCCTTTTCGTTGCCGCCCTTAGGCTCTCACCCCCACTAACGGTCGCCGGACATCGTCACATCCTCGGGCGCGTTCACGAAATAGCCTTGGATGAACTCGATGCCGAGCTGCCACAGCACCGCCATGGTGTTGGCGTCCTCGACGCGCTCGGCAACGGTCTCGATGTTGCGGCGTTTCGCCGCCTCCACCAGGCCTTTGACGCGCTGTTGCTGGATTTGATTGGTCGAAAGACCCTGCATCAACGAGCCGTCGATCTTGATGAAATCCATATCGATGTCGGCGAGCAACTTCAGAGGATCGCGGCCGGTGCCGAAATGCTCGAGCGCGAAGCGGAAGCCGAGCTTGCGCAGACTCTCGGCGAGTTCCTTGGTCTGGCGCACGTACTGCGTGGCAAGTTCCTCGGTGACCTGGACACACAGGCGCTTCGGCTCGATCTTGTTGGTTTTGAGCTGGGATTCCAGCCAGATCAGCAAGCTCTTGTCGAGCACCGTGTCCTTCGAGACGCGCACGAAGATCGCGCTGGCCTTGCGGTTGGCGGCGAACGACAGTGACGCGCCGATGACCCAGCGGTCGATGTTCTTCATCAAGTCGTTGCGCTCGGCCGCGGCGATGAATTCCGCCGGAAGCACCTCGCCGCCTTGATCATCCAACATGCGCACCAGCACGTCGAACATGCCCTTGTCCTCGCCGAGCAGGCTGGCGATGGGCTGCTGCACCAGACGGAAACGATTTTCCATCAAGGCGCTCTTGATGTGCTTGACCCAGATCTTGTCGTAGGCCTGGACGCGGGTGTCGGTGTCCGCCTTGTCAATGACGTACATCTGATTGCCGCCGAGTTCGCGTCCGCGCCGCGCTGCGCTGACCGCGTCGGAGAGGGCGGCGCCCATGTCGATGTTGTTGTGCGGCAGTAATCCCAATCCCATGGTGACGGTGGCCGTGAGGGTCTTGTCCGCGCTCAAGAACACGTGTTCGCCGACGCGCGTCACCACGTTTTCCGCCCAGGTTTCCACATCCTTGGCAGTGCCGCGCTCGAGCATCACCAACAAGCCGTTACCGCCGAACCGGCCGCAAATGTCCGTGGGCGTCAGTTGCGCGCGCATCAGCTCGGCCAATTGCGCCATGAAATCTTCGCTGTTGAGCACGCCGATGGCGTGCTGGATGTCGACGAAGCGGTCCGGCTTCAGATAGGCAAATTGGCGCACGCCGCCCTTCATGCTCTGAGCGCAGCGCTCGGTAATAGCGGCGATCAGATGGCGTTGCTGCAGGAAACCCGTGGTCGCGTCGTTGCGCACCGCATCGGCGAGCTGTAGCTCGAGATCGCGGTCCTGTTTGCTGCGCGCCGATATGGCTATGCGGATCGCCGGCTCATTCTCGTAGTCGGCTTTGGTCAGGATCAATTCCAACGGCATGGTCGAGCTGTCCGACAGCAGCGCCTGCACCTTCAGGCCGTGGCCGCTCCACTTGCCCTGCAAGCAGGCGACCAGGGCGCCTTTCAATGCGGGATGAGTTTCCTGTTCGAACAGATCCATGAGCGGCGTGCCGGTGAGCGCGTCGTTTTCCGAATAGCCGAACAGCTCGAGCCACGCCCTGTTGGCATCGACGATGATGCCTTCCTGCACGTGCGTGATCGCATCGGCCGACCCTTCCAGGAAGTGCTGCAGCTGTTCGCGATATTCGCGCGCCGAGGACACCGTGGTCGAGAGCGCACGCTCCAAGCGATGCGCGCGCAGTTCGCGGGTGGCGACCGCCTGTAGACGGGCGCGATTGGCCAGGGTGACGACATCCTGGCAACCGAGGCGCATCGCATCCGCGATGATGGCTTCATCGACGCTTTCGCGCACGATCAGCACGGGCATGCCCGGCGCGCTCTGTTGCTTGACCTTCATGATGGAGCCGAGGTCGACCTCCAACTCCTCGATGAAGACGATCAGCATCTCGGGATTGATCTGCGTGAGGGCATCCCCTAAATCGCGCGCGTCCGGCAGCCAGGTGCAATGTACGGGGTGCCCGGCCTTGCGGAGCGTACTGTTGATTGCCTCGACGTGGTCCTGCGTCCGCGTCATGACGATCATGGGAACTGCAACCTGTTCGGCCACTAGGTCAATATCCTGATAAAACAGCACCAAAGTGTAACATCAGGACCTCCGCTCAATATGGGACCGGCGTCTCGGCGGTGTGCTTAAGTTTGGCGCGCAAAATTGCCGGACCTGGCTTAACCCCTAAGCTTGCGGCTATGATACGCGCCCTTCAATCCCAAGGCCCGTCATGGCGAACTACAGCACCAACGAATTCAAAGCCGGCCTGAAAATCCTCATCGACGGCGACCCTTACGCCATCGTCGAGAATGAAATGGTCAAACCCGGCAAGGGTCAGGCTTTCAACCGCGTGCGTGTACGCAATTTGAAGACCGGCCGCACCATCGAGCGCACCTGGAAATCGGGCGATACGGTCGAGGCGGCCGACGTCGTCGACACCGACATGCAGTATTTGTACAGCGACGGCGATTTTTTCCATTTCATGGTGCCCGACACGTTCGAGCAGCTGACCGCTTCCAAGGAGGCGGTGGGTGAGGGCGCTCAGTGGCTCAAGGACGGCGTGGTTTGCGTCGTGACTCTGTGGAACGGCGTGCCGCTGCAGGTCACGCCGCCGGCGCACATGGAGTTGAAGGTCATCGAGACCGATCCGGGCGTGCGCGGCGACACCGCCACTGGCGGCTCCAAGCCGGCGAAGCTGGAAACCGGCGCGATGGTTCGGGTGCCGCTGTTCATCAACGAAGGCGAGATTCTGCGCATCGATACCCGCACGGGTGAGTATTTGTCCCGCGGCAAGGGCTGATCGAGGCAGGCAGGGCAGAGGAGCCGAAGCGCTCGGCTCAAGCGTTATCGGCGGTAAACGCCATCGCGTGACCGAGAGCATCCGCACCCAGCGCCAGCGCCGCCAAGCGGTCGAATCCCAGCGCCACACCGGCGCAGTCAGGCATGCCGTGCTCGAGGGCTGCGAGCAGTTTCTCGTCAACGGGCCTCTGCACCTGACCGCGCTCGCGGCGGATGTTCATGTCTCGGCTGAAGCGTGCGCGCTGTTCGACGGCGTCCTGCAACTCGTGAAAACCGTTCGCCAGTTCCACCCCATCGAGATAAAGCTCGAAGCGCGCGGCCAACGCGGGCAGCCCTGGCTTGATGCGCGCCAGCGCCGCTTGTGATGCCGGGTAGTCGCAGATGAAGCAGGGGCGATCGCGGCCCAGCCGCGGACCGACTACCAGCCCCATCAGCAAGTCCAACTTGGCATCGCGATCGAGCCGCGCATCGCAGACGATGCCGTGGCGCTGCACCGCGGCGCTCAGGGCGGCATCGCTCGACCGGAATGGATCCACGCCGGCATGACGCTCGAGCGCCGTCGAATAGTTCAGCCGTTCAGCGGGCGGCAACGTCCGCTGCGGCTTGAGCAGGTCGCCGACCAGAGCTTCCACCTCGTCCATCAGCGCCGCGTCGTCAAAGCCCAGCCGGTACCATTCAATCATGGTGAACTCCGGGTTGTGCCAGCGGCCGCGCTCCTCGTCGCGGAACACCTTGCAGATCTGATAGATGTCGCCGCTGCCGGCGGCGAGCAGACGTTTCATGGAGTACTCGGGCGAGGTTTGCAGGTAGAACTCGCCGGGCAACCCTGCGATGCGCGTCGCCAGGGACTCCAGTTGTGGGTCGCTGACGGCGGCAGCGCTCAAGATCGGCGTCTCCACCTCCAGAACCCTGCGTGCGGCAAAGAAGGCGCGCACCCCGGCCAGCATGGCGGCGCGCCGCATCAAGATTTCGCGCGTAGCGGTGGGGCGCCACTGCATCGGAGATTGCCCATTCACTGTAGATTTCCTATCGATTGGCCCAGCCGTACGGCAACGCCCGCGTGCAGACCCGCGAGCCAACGAGCGCGCTGTGGTTCGAACAGCAGGATCACGGTCGAACCCATGTTGAAGCGTCCCAGTTCCGCGCCCTTCTCCAGCACCAGGGTCTGGGGCGGTAGTTGCGTGATCACGCGCCGCGCGGCCGGCGTGATATCGCCGGCCCAGACGGTTGCCATGCTGCCGACGTTGAGCGCGCCCACCAACACCAGCGCGAAAGCACCAGCGTCGCTGTGGAACAGCGTTACGACGCGTTCGTTGCGTGCGAACAGCCGCGGCACGAAGCGCGCGGTCAGCGCATTGACGCTGAACAATCGGCCGGGCACGAACCAGGTTTGCTCGAGTTGGCCGCGCAGCGGCATATGGATGCGGTGATAGTTGTAAGGGGCCAGGTAAATGGTGGCGAAAGAACCGCCCATGAAGCGGCGCGCCCAGCTCTGGCCGGCCAACAGGTCCGAGAGCGTGTAGACCTTGCCCTTGGCCTGCAGCAGCGAATCGCCATCGATGTCACCGCACTCGCTAATGGTGCCGTCCACCGGGCTGACGATTGCGCGCGCATCGGCGGTCAGCGGGCGCGTCTCCGGGCGCAACGCGCGCGTGAAGAATTCGTTGAAACTCGGATAGCGCAACGGATCGCTTTGCACCGCGTCACGCATGTCGATGTCGTACAGCGTCAGGAACCCGCGTATCAATGCATTCTTGAACCATTGTGTGCGCGCGCGTGTGGCCGCGAGCACCAGCCGCGAAATGCCATGCTGCGGCAAGATGTACTGCAGCCAGGCGAACAGCCGGCCGCACAGCGCCGCCCCGTTGGATGGGGTTGCTGGAGTCACGCGGGCCCGGCGGTGATGCGTTGCCAGTCGCCGGCGAGCGCCGCTACGGTGAACGGGCCGGTGAGTATCGCGGCGAGCCGGCCCGAAGGATCGAGCACGAACAGCGCCCCCGAATGATCGACGGTGTACGTGCCATCCTTCATCGGGGTGATGATCACGGCCACGCCGAGCTTCTTGGCCACGGCCTCGATGCTCGGCTGATCGACGGCCGTGAGGCCGATGAAGGACGGGTCGAAGTAGGGCACGTACTTGGCAAGTTGCGCCGGAGTATCGCGCTGGGCATCGACGGAGACGAACAGCACTTGAGGGAGCACCGCGCCCTTATCGGCGCGCAGGCGCTTCTCGAGTGCCGCCAATGTGCTGAGCGTAGTGGGGCAGAAATCCGGGCAGTTGGTGTAGCCGAAAAACATGATGGACCAGTGGCCGCGCAAATTCGCGCTGCCAAAGTTCCGACCTTGCTGGTCGATCAGGCTAAAATCCGGCAGCGCGCGGCTCGGCACCAGCTGCGAGCCCGTGGCCAGCTGTGGGACGGCTTGATGATGGCGCCATAGCAGTGCCGCGGCCGCACCGGCAAGGGCCATGGCGCAGATAAAGACGAAGGAAAGCCACTTCAATTGAGCATTCATGGCGCGATTATCCCACACACGCCCGGTTGAGTCCGTCGGCGCGGCCATCGAGCGCTGCGCTCGTGCGCTTGCGAAGGCCAAGGTGTTCTTCGGGCACGGCACCGACACGGCGCGCGATGAAGCGGCCGAGTTGGTGTTCTTCGCCGCCGGCATCAAGCATGCGCTGGGGCTCGAAGCCTATGCACGCAAACTTGCACCGCGCGCCGCGGCGCGCATCGATGCGCTGCTCGAGCGACGCATTGCCGAGCGGCTGCCGCTGCCCTACCTCACGCATCGGGCGTTCTTCGCCGGACTCGAGTTGTACGTCGATAAGCGCGTGCTGGTGCCGCGCTCGCCGATCGCAGGATTGATCCTGGAGAGGTTCGCGCCCTGGATCGATGCGCGGCGTGTGCGCCGCGTCGTCGACATCGGCACCGGCTGCGGCGCGATCGCGCTGGGTTGCGCCAAGGCTTTTCCCAAGGCGCGCATCGATGCGCTCGATATTTCCCCCGAAGCGCTGCAAGTGTGCCGGCGCAATGTGCGCCGCTTGCAGCTCGAGAGCCGTATGCGGGTGCTGCAATCCAATTATTTCGCCGCCGTGCCGGGCCGTCGTTACGATATCATCGTCAGCAACCCGCCCTATGTTGGCCGCGCCGAGATGCGCGCCTTGCCGCGCGAATACCGCCATGAACCGCGGTTGGGGCTGGCGGCGGGAAGCGACGGGCTGGACGCGGTGCGCTCGATATTCGAGGCCGCACCGCAACACCTCGAGGACGACGGCATTTTGGTGGTGGAGGTGGGCAATACCGAGATGGCATTGCTGCGTGCCTTCCCGAAGGTGCGGTTCATATGGCCGGAAATTTCGATGGGCGGCGGCGGCGTGTTCCTTTTGCACGCCCGGGATCTGGCCGCGACCATGAGGAACTGACGACATGGCGGGCAATACATTCGGACGCATATTTGCGGTGACGAGCTTTGGCGAGAGCCATGGCCCGGCGCTTGGCTGCGTGGTGGACGGCTGCCCGCCGGGTCTTGCCTTGAGCGAAGCGGATCTGCAGACGGACATCGACCGGCGCCGGCCCGGCACCTCGCAGTTCACCAGCCAGCGCCGCGAGCCGGACACGGTGCGTATTCTCTCCGGCGTGTTCGAGGGCAAGACCACCGGCACGCCGATCGCATTGTTGGTGGAGAATCAGGATCAGCGTTCGCGCGACTACGACAAGATCAAGGACCGCTTTCGTCCCGGGCATGCCGACTACACCTATCACCAGAAATACGGTTTTCGCGACTACCGCGGCGGCGGGCGCTCTTCGGCGCGCGAGACGGTGGTGCGCGTGGCGGCGGGCGCCATCGCGCGCAAGTACTTGCGCGAACGGCTCGGGGTGAGCATCCATGGTTATCTGGCCCAGATGGGCAACATCGTGCTGCAGCCGGTCGATCCTGCTGCTGCCTACGACAATCCATTCTTTTGTCCCGACGCCAGCCGCGTGCAGGAGCTGGAGGATTTCATCTGGCGCATCCGCGAAGCCGGCGACTCGGTCGGCGCGCGCGTCACAGTGATCGCCAAGGGCGTACCGCCGGGATTGGGAGAGCCCGTGTTCGAGCGTTTGGATGCGGATCTGGCCAGCGCGATGATGGGCATCAACGCAGTGAAGGGTGTGGAAATCGGTGCCGGATTCAAGTCGGTGGAACAGCGGGGATCCGAGCACCGCGACGAGATGACGCCGCAGGGTTTCTCGAGCAACAACGCCGGTGGCGTACTCGGCGGAATCTCCTCCGGCCAGGATATCGTGGTCAGCTTGGCGCTCAAGCCGACCTCGAGCATCACGATTCCCGGAAAGACGATCGACGTCCATGGCGCGCCGGTCGAGGTCATCACCACCGGGCGTCACGATCCTTGCGTGGGTCTGCGCGCCACGCCCATCGCGGAGGCGATGCTGGCACTCGTGTTGATGGATCATTATTTGCGGTTCCGCGCCCAATGCGCCGATGTGGTACATACGACGCCCGTGCTGCGATGAGGGCATTGCCGCGCATCGCCATCGTCGGCGCCACGAGTCTCATCGGTGAGGCGGTGCTCGATGAACTGCGCGCGCGTAAATTTCCGTACTCGGAATTGCACGCACTCGAGGATGAGCGCACCGGCGGCACCACGCTCGGCGAGGACGATCAAAAGTTGCCGGTGGGCAGTGTCGCCGCTTTCGATTTTTCAAGCGCGGATTTGGTGTTCTTCTGCGGCCGAGCTGCGCTCTCGGAGCGCTACGCGGAAGCTGCCGCCGCGCATGCATGGAGCATCGACGGTTCTTCAGCCTTTCGCGGCCGCGCCGAGGTGCCGCTGGTGGTCGCCGACGTCAATCCCGGAGCGCTGCGCGAGGTCGGCGCGCACGGACTGATTGCATTACCCGGCAGTGCCAGCGTGGCGCTTGCCACCGCGCTCGCGCCGCTGCACGCGGTGGTTGCGCTGACGCGTGTCGAAGTCGCCACCTATCACGCGGTATCCGGCAGCGGCCGCGGCGCAATGGAGGAGTTGGCGGGTGAAACCGTCGCCATGTTGAGCGGTAACAAGGCGCGGGGCCGTGCCTTCGGCAAACAGATTGCGTTCAACGTCATTCCGCAGGTGGACACCTTGGAGAGCGACGGTGTGGCGCGCGAGGAACGGCGACTATGGGAGGAGACACGGCGCGTGCTGGGCAGTCCCGACCTCGCGATCAATGCGACTTCGGTGCGCGTACCGGTATTCTTCGGCCACAGCCTGGCGGTGCATGCGGCCTTCGAGCGGCCGCTGAGCGTCGCCGACGCGCTGGCGGCGTTGCAACGCGGTCACGGTCTGAGCATCATCGACCCGGAGTCCTCGACGGAATTTCCAACCCCCGCCCTGATGGCCAGCGCGCCGGATAAGGTCTATGTGGGGCGCCTGCGGAGCGATTTGACGCGTGACCGGGGTCTAAATTTTTGGCTTGTGGCTGATAATGTTAGAAAATGTGCGGCCCATAACGCAGTTTCCGTGGCCCAGATTTTGGTAAATAGACCCCAGTAAGATATAGTTATTCGCTGACGTAAAGGGCAAGTGAGAATCCGCCTCCAAGCTCCTATAGCACAATGAAGTTTACCGCTTGCCGACCAGAATTCTGGGAGAACAAATGTCCGTGACTCTGCCTCGCCTGATGCTGATGGCGTGCCTGCTATCCCCGTCCTTGTCGTGGGCGTTGGGCCTGGGTGAGATCCATCTGAATTCGGCGCTGAACGAACCGCTAAATGCGGAAATCGACTTGGTCGCTGCCGCTCCCGATGAGTTGACCGCGCTGCGTGCCAGCCTGGCCTCGCGCGAATCCTTCACTCGCTACGGCATCGATCGACCGCCGTTCCTGTCCAGCTTGACCTTCAAAGTGGGCAAGAGCAGCAAGGATGGCCGCGATGTGTTGCAGGTGCGATCGAGCGATGCCATTCCCGAGCCGTTCGTCACCTTCCTGGTAGAGGTGAATTGGGCGCGCGGCCGATTGATGCGCGAATACACCGTGTTGCTCGATCCGCCCGTGTACACCCCTGGTGAGCGGGCCAGCTCGGGGGCGCCGGTCAGCGCCCCGACCGTAGCGCCCAGCGCTACCGTGCCCGGCACGACCCCTAGCCCGCGTCCTCAGCCCCAGACAACCCCCAGGGACGGCACACCGACATCTTCCGGCGCACCCGTGCGTGCATCGCGTGGCAGCTCCGGCGGAGGCACTCTGGCCGGTGGCAGCTATACAGTTGCGGAAGGCGATTCCCTCAGCAAGATCGTGCGCAGCCTGAAGGCCGGCAACTCCATGGACATGGATCAAAGCATGATTGCCGTGTATCGCGCCAACCCCGACGCATTCGGCGGCAACATCAATATTTTGAAGCGCGGCGCCGTGCTGCGCTTACCTGGCGCGGATGATGTCGCTGCCCTCAATCAAACCGAGGCGATGAACGAAGTACATCGCCAGATGGATGCCTGGAAGGGCAGCGGCGCAGCGCCCACCAATGGGCATTTGCGCCTGGTTACTCCGGGAGCTGGCGGCGGGACGGGCGCTCCAGGAAGCGGCTCGGAATCGGCGTCCAATGCCGAGAATCAAGCCTTGAAGGACCGGGTCAGCGACCTGCAAACCAAGCTCGACGATGCGCGCCGCTTGCTGGAAGTCCGCAACAACGAATTGGCAGCGCTGCAGCGCAAGCTTGGCAGCACCGCCGCCCCCACGCCGCCGCCCACACCTGCACCGACGCCTGCGCCGCCGGTGGCCCAGCGGACGCCGGTTGCGCCGCCCCCTGGCGCAATTGCGCCTCCCGCCCCTCCTGCTACGGCGGTAACACCGCCGGCACCGAGCGCACCGCCGCCCGCCGCATCGCAGCCGACCCCACCGCCGCCGGCGGAAACCAGTCCGCCGACGCCGTTGCCGCCGCCGGTGGCTGTCAACCAGCCCGCCGGGACGCCAGCCGTGCCGCCGGCCGCCTCGGAATCCTGGCTCGACTGGATCTCCAAGAATTATTGGGTGCCGGCCGCGGTCATCATTGCCTTGGTTTTAGGCCTTGCCTTCGCCGCCTGGCGCCGTCGCCAGTCGTCGTTGAACGAATTTCCGGGATTGGATTCCACCGATGTCGCGAGTTATCGCGAAGCCGGCAGCTCCACCTCCGACCGCCGTCAAGAGAACTTCGTCGTCGAGGAATCCGGCGAGCATCCACAGCCGCAGATGGGCGCGGCCGAGCATTTCGGCGAAACGACTTCGGACCTCACCAAATCCGTCGATGACACCATGTCGAGCGAGAGCGCGGTCAATCTGGATCAGGGCGATCCATTGGCCGAGGCCGACTTCCACATGGCGTACGGTCTGTACGATCAGGCCGCCGACCTGGTGCGCATCGCGTTGGAGCGCGAACCCGATCGGCGCGATCTGCGCATGAAGTTGTTGGAAATCTACTTCGTATGGGGCAACAAGGACCAATTCCTGCAAACCGCCAAGTCGCTGGAAGCCACGCGCGACCGCGCTCCGGCGGGCGAGTGGGACAAGATCGTCATCATGGGCAAGCAGATCTGCCCCGACGCGCCGATGTTCCAGAGCGCCACCGGCAGCGGCCGCGGTGCCGGCGATGTGGTCGATCTGAATCTGGAAGGCGGCGAGAACCGCGTCGACATCGACTTGTTCGGCGATCCGGAAGGCGAACATAGCAGCGACCGCTCCAAGCACGGCGAGAATGTGGCGAGCACCAGCGAATCGCCGCATCTACATTCCGGATCGGATCTGGATTTCACGTTGGATTCGCCGGAGCGCGGCGCGGACGAATCGCCAACGCGGGAAATGCCGCCGCGCGACGAGCCGACGGTCGAATCGGAGTTGATGAATTTCAACGAGACTGCGACCAGCGAATCGCCGGTGCTGAAAAGCGACGATTTGCGCGACCGCATCTCCTCGAAACTCGGGCCGTCGAAGACCGATCAGACCGCGGAAGTCTCGATCGACGACTTGGGCCTGGACCTGGATCACCTGGAAGAGTCGTCGCCTCCCTCGATCAGTCATTCGCAACTCGACGTCACCGATCATCCTTCCGATGCTCCGACCATGGTCGCTGGCTTGGACGAGAAATCGCGGCGCATGATGGCAGAGGCGGAGAGCCGCTCGCGCGAGAAGGACATGACCGAGCTCGAGCGCGAGCTCGAGGCCTCGTTCATCGCGGACCTGGGGCCGGACTTCGAGGAATCAAAGACGGCGGTGCTCGGGCCCGAATCGGCTCCCACGGTGCAAATGCCCCGCGGTAGCGAAATCGATTCGACAATGACCTCGCGCTTCAAAGCACCGAGCACCTCCGAGCTGGCAGGCTCCGACCCCTTCGACGTTGAATCCACGTCGCCCCTGCGTAGCTTGAGTCCTTCCGACAGCATCGACCTGGATCTCGACAAGCTCGCGAGCGCTTTGGGTTCGGGCGATACGGTGCAACAGCCGCGCGCCGAGGACGAATTGTTCTCGAGCGAGGTCTTCGAAGCCACGCAGCGCAGCCGCGGTGTCGATCTCGATGTGGGCGAATCGTTCGACGATTCGCTGAGTGGCTCCGAGTCGCCGACCAACAAACTGCTGGCGGTGACCGGCCGCACCAAGGTCGAGACCGAAGAAGTACCACTGCCGGAATTGGAGCCTGTGACGATGAGCGAGGTCGGCACAAAACTCGATTTGGCGCGCGCTTACATGGACATGGGCGATCCGGAGGGTGCGCGCAGCATCCTCGAGGAAGTGGTCAGCGAGGGGTCCGCGAGCCAGAAGCAGGAAGCGCAACGGCTGATCGAGGCGCTTCCCGGCTAGGTTTCCAACATGCGTATAGCCGCTATCGTCGAGTACGACGGGACGGAGTACGCGGGCTGGCAGTCGCAGGTCCATTCGTCCTCGATTCAAGACGCCGTGCAGGCGGCGCTATCCTTCGTCGCAGGCCACCCGGTCGTCGCCATCTGCGCGGGGCGCACTGACAGCGGCGTACATGCCCTGGGCCAGGTCATTCATTTCGACACCTTAAGCGTGCGCACACCGCGCGCCTGGGTGTTGGGCGCCAACACGAGGCTGTCGGCCGCGATCGCGCTACAATGGGCCGGCGAGGTCGACAGAGGATTTCATGCGCGGCATCGTGCCAGCTTGCGCGTATACCGCTACGTCATTTTGAACCGCAGCGAGCGCTCCGCGCTGCATCGCACGCGGGCCGCCTGGATGCATCGTCCCCTCGACGCCGAACGCATGCACCTGGCCGCGCAGAGGTTGGTCGGCGAACATGATTTCTCGGCGTTCCGGTCCATCGAATGCCAATCCAAGACCCCGGTTCGCAGGATCCAGGCCATCGAGGTCAAGCGCGAGGGCGACTACCTGTGGCTGGATTTCACTGCCAACGCCTATTTACACCATATGGTGCGCAACATCGTCGGAACCCTGGTCGGGGCGCAGGCCGACAGCGACCCGGCCGCGCGGATGGCAGCGGTGCTGGCCGGCCGCGATCGACGCATGGCGGGATTTACCGCGCCGCCGGAGGGTCTGTATCTGTGGCGCGTGATCTATCCGTCGGTCTTCGGCATTCCGAGCGCGCCAGGCAGCCTTTTGTTAAAATGACGCATGTCCTGGTTCGAGCGAATAGTTCCATCGCGGATAAAGACCGAGCGGCGCACGCGTTCGGTGCCGGAAGGTCTGTGGATCAAATGTCCGGCCTGCGATACTGTGCTGTATCGCGCCGAGATCGAACGCAATCTTCACGTCTGTCCGAAGTGCAGCCATCACATGCGCATCAACGGCCGCGAGCGGCTGGCGAAGTTTCTCGATCCTGGCTCCACCGCGGAACTCGCCGCCAAGGTCGAGCCGGAGGATCCGCTCAAATTCAAGGATTCCAAACGCTATAAGGATCGGCTGCTGCTGTCGCAGAAACAAACCGGGGAGCGCGACGCGTTGGTCGTCATGGAAGGCAAGCTCGCCGGACTCGAATTGGTCGCATGCGCCTTCGAGTTTCGATTTCTCGGCGGCTCGATGGGCTCGGTGGTGGGCGAGAAGTTCGTGCGCGCCGTGGAGCACTGCCTGGAACATCGCCTGCCGCTGGTGTGCTTTTCGGCCAGCGGCGGCGCGCGCATGCAGGAGGCGTTGTACTCCCTATTGCAGATGGCGAAGACCAGCGCCGCGCTGAAGCGCTTGTCGGAAGCCCGGTTGCCGTACATTTCCGTGATGACCGATCCGACGACGGGCGGTGTTTCTGCCAGCCTGGCGATGCTCGGCGACCTAAACATCGGCGAACCGAAGGCCCTGATCGGATTCGCGGGTCCGCGCGTCATTCAGCAAACCGTGCGAGAGACGCTGCCCGAAGGCTTTCAGCGCAGCGAGTTCCTGCTCGAACACGGCGCCCTCGATATGATCGTCGACCGCCGCGAGCTACGTGATCGCATCGGCGCCATATTGCGCCTGCTGATGGGTAAAGAACCCGCCGCCGCAGCTTAAGGTTCTAGGGCTCGGTCCCCTCATGCGGAGTCTCGACCAGTGGTTGGCTTATCAAACACAATTGCACCCGCGCGCCATCGATATGGGCCTCGAGCGGTTGCATACGGTGCTGGAACGGCTGCGGTGGCAGCCGCCTAAAATTCCCGTGATCACGGTCGGCGGCACGAATGGCAAGGGTTCTGTGACGGTCATCTGCAGCAGCATCTTGAGCGCCGCCGGCTATCGCGTGGGCACCTTCACCTCGCCGCACCTTCGCGACTACCGCGAACGAATCTGCGTGGATGACCGCTGGGTGAGCGCCGAGGAACTGGTCGCGGCGTTCGAGAAAATCGAAGCCGCGCGCGGCACCATCAGCCTCACGTTCTTCGAATTCAACACCCTGGCGGCGCTGTTGGTTTTCGAGGCCGCCAACTTGGATGCGTGGGTTCTGGAAGTTGGCATGGGCGGACGTCTGGATGCGGTGAATGTGGTCGACGCCGCCGTTGCCGTGGTGGTGAGCATTGGATTCGATCATCAGGAGTATCTGGGCGAAACCCTCGATGCCATCGCCGCCGAGAAAGCCGGCATATTCCGCGCCGGAAGCGCCGCAATTCTCGGCGGCGGGGCGCCCTCGGTCGTGCTCGAAAACGCAGCGCGCGCCGTCGGCGCAAGACTGAAGCGACCCGGCATCGAATACAACTACATCCTGGAGGGTGAGGGGTGGCGCTATCGGGGAACACGATGGGAGTTGCCGCTGCTGCCCGCGCCGGCCTTGCAGGGTCACATTCAATTCGCCAATGCGGCGTGCGCACTCGCCGCGCTCGAGGAACTCGATACGCGCATCGTCATCGACGCGGATGCCGTTGCCCGCGGCTTGTCCTCGGTACGCTTGACCGCGCGCTATCAAGTCGTCAGACCGACCGATGGCACGGCGAGCTGGATATTGGACGTCGCCCATAATCCGGATGCCGCGCGCGTGTTGGTGCGCAATCTATATTCCGCGCCGCATATGGGCAAGACGCTGGCGGTATGCGGGATTTTGGCGGACAAGGATGCTGCGGCGATCACGGCGGCACTGCGCGACTGCGTGGATGCGTGGTGGTGCGCTTCAATCGATGGCGCTCGCGGACGGAGCGGCGCGGCATTGGCGCAGGTGGTGCGCAATCTGGTGTCGGTGCCGGTGGAGCATACCGACGATGTTGCCGCGGCGTGCATCGCGGCCGCCGCAGCCGCGAACGGCGAGGATCGAATCGTCGTGTTTGGTTCCTTTCATACCGTGGGTCCTGCGCTCGATTGGCTCGAGTCGCACGGCATTCTTGCGCACGGGGAGAACGATTAGTGGACCGACGCCTGAAAGAGCGGCTGATCGGCGCGTGCATTTTGGTAGTGCTGGTGGTGGCGGTGGTTCCTGAGTTGCTGTCGGGACCCAAGTCCGCGCCGCCGGCCGGTGCCGCGTCTACGGCCGATGCCGTGCGTTTGCCCGCGGGTGCACCCGACCCGGTGCGCAACGTTACGGTTGATTTGGTAACCAGCAAACCGGCGGTTCCCGATCCCACGGTTTCCCCGGCGGCGCCGCAGTCCACCGCCGAGGGTGGCACGCCCAACGTTCCCTCGGCGCCGCCGCAGAGTTTGCCCATTTCGAGCAGCGCGGCGACCAACACGGCGCCCGCTAGCACGGCGCCGGCACATCCAGTAGATACGCCGGCGCCGCTCCCCACATCGGGGCAGAATTTCACGCTGCAGTTGGGTAGTTTCGCCAATCGCAGTAATGCCGACAAATTGGTGCACCAACTCAAGGCGCAGGGTTTCTCGATCTACATGAATGCGGAGGGATCAGGCGCTGCTGCCCGGTACCGCGTGCGTGTGGGACCCCTCGCTGATCGAGACGCGGCGGAACGCAGCATCGCCAAGCTCAAGGGCTTAGGGCATGCGGCAACTATCGTCACCCCGCGATGAGGGGTGACGATGGTTTCACGACGTGGCGCGTCTCGCTCCGGTAGAATGCGCGCTAGCCGCCGCGCGGCGACAGTGATGCGCACCATGATTGTTCGACGGCGAGGCACAGGGGTAGCAGATTGACCGGAGCCGATGTCCTGATTCTGTTGATTCTCTTGGGCTCAACGCTGATTGGCGCGCTGCGCGGCTTCATCCGCGAAGCGGTGTCGGTGGTCTTCTGGATAGGCGCGGTCTGGGCAGCCTGGAAATTCGGGCCGACGGTGGAGCCGCATCTCGGCGGGTTGCTCGCCTACCCCAACGTCGCGCCCTGGGTGGCCCGCTTGGTGGTATTGACGTTGGTGCTGCTGATCGGCTGGGTTGTGGGGATGCTGCTCAGCTACTTCACGCGCAGCATGGGTTTGGGTCCCCTGGACCGGGTGATCGGACTATTGTTCGGCATCGTGCGCGGCATCGTTCTGGTCGGCTTGCTGGTGATCGGCGGCGAACTGCTGCAATTGAACACCCAGGATTTCTGGGGCCGCTCCAAACTGATTCCCTTCGGCGAGACGGTGGGCGATTGGTTGCGAGCGATGGTCGGAGAGAAGGGTGATCCGTGGGCCAATCTCGAACGCATCAGCGGCGTGAAAATGAAGCCTAATTAGTCCGGAGGTCGATGCATGTGCGGAATCGTGGGAATGGTGGGTGTCAGCGCAGTCAACCAGCGCATCTATGACGCACTGACGGTACTGCAGCACCGCGGCCAGGATGCCGCGGGAATGATGACCGCCGAGGACGGCGAGTTATTCATGCGCAAGGATTCCGGGCTGGTGCGCGACGTGTTCCAGCAGAAGCACATGCTGAAGCTCAAGGGCAACATGGGCATAGGCCACGTGCGCTATCCCACCGCGGGCGCCGACAGTGCGCAAGACGCGCAACCCTTCTACGTGAATTCTCCCTACGGCCTTTGTCTTGGACACAACGGCAATTTGACCAACGCGCGCGAGCTCACGGAAGTGCTGGTGCGCGAGGATCGCCGCCATTTGAATACCGGTTCTGACTCGGAGGTGCTCCTGAATGTGCTGGCCTCGGAGCTCGAACGGGTGGGCACGCCGCGCGTCACGCCCGCCGACATCTTCGCGGCGGCCAACGCCGTGTATCGGCGCTGCCGTGGCGGCTATGCCGTGACGGCGATGGTCATCGGCCATGGCATTTTGGGCTTTCGCGATCCGAACGGCATTCGCCCGCTGGTGGTGGGAAAGCGCGACACCAAGAAAGGCCCCGAATGGATGCTGGCTTCCGAGAGCGTGGCCCTGGACATGCTGGGATTCGAGATGGTGCGTGACGTAGCGCCTGGCGAGGCGGTATTCATCGACGAGCAGGGCCGTTTTTATGCGCAGCAGTGCGTCGCCGTCACGCGGCATGCTCCGTGCATTTTCGAGTACGTGTACTTCGCACGCCCCGACTCGATCATCGACAACATATCCGTCTACAAGGCGCGATTGCGCATGGGCGAGAGGCTGGCGGAGAAAATAAAACGCGTTCGGCCCGATCATGCCATCGATGTGGTCATCCCGATTCCCGACACGAGCCGCACCAGCGCCGTGCAGGTCGCGCAGCTGCTCGGCGTGAAGTATCGCGAAGGTTTCATCAAGAATCGCTACATCGGCCGAACCTTCATCATGCCCGGCCAGGAGCAGCGCTCGAAGTCGGTGCGCAGCAAGCTGAACGCCATCGATCTCGAGTTTCGCGGCAAGAATGTCCTGTTGGTCGATGACTCCATCGTGCGCGGCACGACTTCAGCGCAGATCATCGATATGGCACGCGAGGCGGGCGCGAAACGCGTGTTCTTCGCCTCCGCGGCTCCGCCCGTGCGCTATCCCAACGTCTATGGCATCGATATGCCCGACGCCTCGGAACTGGTGGCCGCAGGGCACACGGATGAGGAAGTGCGCGACATCATCGGTGCCGATTGGCTCATTTATCAGGACCTGGAGGATCTGGTGTGCGCCGTACGCCACGATCACGCAAAGATCGAAAACTTCGACACGTCGTGTTTCTCGGGCGAATACGTTACCGGCGATGTGACGCCGGAATATCTGGCGCGCCTGCAAGGCGAGCGCTCCGATGAGGCCAAGCAACAGCGACGAGAAAACGCCAGCCGCGGGCTCAAGCGAGCCTGACCCGTGCGGCTCCTGGTTGTAGCCGCACGCTCCGATCATCGCATGCTGGTCAAAAAGCATGCCGAGATCGAGTGGCCGGACGTCGTCGTCATCGAACATCGACTCGGCAAAGACCCGGTATTCGAACCGCAATTCGCTGCGGCGGGATTCGACAGCGTCATCATCGTGAGCGACTCGCCAACCGCGGAGTGCGAGCAATTCGCGATCGATTTGCTCTCGAGGGCTGAGTTCGCTCCGATCGTTTTGATACTTTTGGAGGATGCATCGCAGACGTCGCGCGCGCCGGTGCATGGGTTGTACAGGGTGTACGGGCGCAAGATCGACCGCGAACAGCTGATCAAGGCGATCGAGGCCGCGTCGCTGGAACATCGCCAGTCGCTGTCAATGCTGCGCGCCAACCCGGCCTACGAAAGGCGCTATCGGTTTGGCTCGACCCTGATTCGCGGTCATCGCTGTCTGCGGCAGGTGGGCAGCGGTGGCATGTGCACGATTTTTTTGGCCGAGAGCGAGCGCGCCGGAAACGTGGTGGTACTCAAGGTTTTCAGCCAGGTGCCCGATGTGTCCGAGCGCATCGCGAGCTTCGACCGGTTCTTACGCGAATACGAGATCGTCGCGGGACTCGACCATAGAAATATCGTGCAGATCTATGATCTGGGCGTGGCGGACGATCACGCCTACATCGCCATGGAGCATTTTCCGGCCGGCGATCTGCGGCAGCGGATGAAGTCGCCGCTATCGCAAACCACGGCGCTGAATTACCTGGCGCAAATCGCCAGCGCGCTGCATGCGATTCACTCCGTAGGGATATTGCATCGCGACATGAAACCCGCCAACGTCATGCTGCGCGTCGACGGGACGCTCTGTCTGATCGATTTCGGGCTGGCGAAGGCGGATGCGGCCGGTGCCGAATTGACCGGCACGCGGGAAATCTTCGGCACGCCTTATTACATGAGTCCGGAACAGGGTCATGCCGAGGAACTCGACGCACGCAGCGATCTTTACAGCCTCGGTGTGATGTTCTACGAAATGCTGATCGGCCGAAAGCCGTTCAGCGGATCGACCGCGATGGAAGTGATCTACAAGCACAAGCGCGCGGAACTGCCGGATATCGCGCCGCAGTTCGCGGCCTATGAAGACCTTCTGCGGCGCATGCTGGCCAAGTCGCCAACGGATCGTTTTCAGTCAGCAGCGGAGTTGCTGCAGGCGGTATCCGCCCTCAAGCTTCCGGCATGAATCCGGCGGCCGAGCCCGTACTGGCCGCGGCGTTCGCGCACGCCTTGCTTTGCGTGCCGACCCCCGCGGCGTGGGTCGCCGAAGCCTGCGCCAACCCTGATTTGCTGTTGATAGACCACGCCAACTGCGAGAAAAAAGCGGCGTCCACCGCGCTGGCCCTGATGTTTGCGTACGCCGAGGATCTGCAGCTCACTGATAAAATGTCGCGCCTGGCACGTGAGGAACTGCGCCACTACGAACAAGTGGCGAAGCTAATGCGCAGTTTGAACGTGGTGCCGCGGCGTCTGGCGCCCGGACGCTACGCCGACCGGCTGCGCCGCCTGGTGGCGCGCAGCGAGCCGCAGCGCGAGGTGGATCTGATGATCTGCGGCGCGTTCATCGAATCGAGATCCTGCGAGCGATTTGCCGCGCTGGTTCCGGCCATTGGCAAGCCCATCGCCAACCTGTTCGAGGGCTTGCACGCCGCCGAAGCGCGGCATTTCAAGGTGTATTTGGACTTAGGGCGCCGCGCCGCCGAGCGCGCGGATATCGAGTGGCAAAGACGAGTCGATGCATTCGCCGCGCTCGAGACTGAATTGGTGACGAGTTCCGACCCCGTGTTTCGGTTTCACTCGGGGCCGCCGTGAGTTTCTTCAGCGCGCCAGGCTGACCAGTTCGGGGCCGTCCTGATCCCAGCGCAGCAGGCTGCCCTGCTCGTACCAATCCCCGAGCACGATGCGTGTGCAAGGCCGGCCGCTCATCTCGAAAGCGTGGATGGCAGGCCGGTGCGTATGCCCATGCAATAAGGTGCTCAGCCCGGTGTCGCGCAGCACCGAGGCGACGCTATTGGCATTCACGTCAGTGATGGAATAGTCCATCGCCGCCGTATGTGCCTGGCTGCCGGCGCGTGCCGCGCCGGCCAGCGCGCGCCGCGCTTTGATGGACAATCCTAAAAAACGCCGCTGCCAATCGGAGTCGCGCACCGTGGCTCGCAGGCGCTGATAGGGGCGATCGTCCGTACACAGGGCGTCGCCGTGCATGACCAGGATCCGTTCGCCGTATAAGGTCACGATCACAGGATCGCTCAGCAGCTCCGCACCGCTTTCGCGGCAGAAGCGCGTTGACAGCAGGAAATCGCGATTGCCATGCATCACGAAGCAAGGCACACCGCTGGCGGTCAGCGCGCGTAGCCCCGCGATGGCTGCCTGCTGCGCGCTGTCGGGCGCGTCATCACCGATCCAAGACTCGAACAGGTCGCCCAGAATGTAGAGAGCCTCGCCCCGCGCAGCCTCGGCTTCGAGGAAACTCAAGAATTGCTGAACGATGGCCGGACGGCTTGCATCGATGTGCAAGTCCGAGATGAAAAGCGTCGCCATGAGTCTTACTAAGGGGCGTTGACGCGCTCGATTCGTTCTATCACGACGGGCTTCAAGGGCGCATCCTCCTTGATCGCCGCATGGGGGCCGGTGGCAACGTTGCCGATCTTGTCGACCACTTCCATCCCTGTGATAACTTTTCCGAACACCGCGTACCCCCAGCGCGTCGCATTCGGATCGAGGGCGGCATTGTCGTATAGGTTGATGTAGAACTGCGCGTCGCTGCCGTGTGGTTCGGGGCCGCGAGCGGCGCCGACGGTGCCGCGAGCGTTGGTCAGGCCGTTGCCGGATTCGTTGACCACTTTGAGCGGCGCCGGTTTGATCTTGTAATCGCCATCCATCCCGCCGCCTTGAATGACGAAGTTCGGCACCACCCGGTGGAAGAGCGTGCCGTTGTAGAAGCCCTGGTCAACATAAGCAAGAAAATGCGCGACGGTCAGCGGCGCTCGCTCCTGATTCAGCTCGACCACGAAGGTCCCCATGTTGGTGACCACCTGCACGCGGGGTGGCCCGCTCGATGTCGCAGCGGCGGGCGCGGCGCTCGGCACAGGTTTGGCCGGCGGCGAAGTATCGTCCGCAAGGCAAGGTAGGCACAGAGAAACCCAGGTCAATCCAGCGGCGAGCAACAGTTGTTTCATGCCAACGATTCTACTCGAATAGGTACAATCTTGAGTATGTCCTCAGCCCATGAACAACCCATAGTCACCCGGTTTGCCCCCAGTCCGACGGGATCGCTGCATCTGGGCAACGCGCGTACCGCGTTTTTCAGCTTTTTATGGGCGCGAAAGGGCGGAGGACGTTTCATCCTGAGGATCGAGGACACCGACGCGCAGCGCAGTCAACGGCGCTTCCAGGATAATTTACTGTTGGATTTACTCTGGCTCGGTCTCGAGTGGGATGAGGGTCCGGATATCGGAGGGCCCTCGGCGCCGTACGCCCAGGCGGAGCGGGGGGATTTTTACCGCGGGCTGTTCGAGCAGCTGGAGCGCTCGGCGCAAGCCTATCCGTGCTACTGCACGGCGGACGAGCTGGAGCTATCCCGTAAGTTACAGCGCATTGCCGGCAAGCCGCCGCGCTATGCCGGCACCTGCCGCAATCTGAGCGGCGCGCAGCGCGCCGAGCGCGAAGCCCGCGGCTTGAGGCCCTCATTGCGCTTCGCGGTGCCGAGCGGCCAAGTCATCGAATTCACCGACGCCGTGCACGGCGCACAGCGTTACGTATCGGAGGATCTGGGCGACTTCATCATCCGGCGGGATGATGGCACCGCGGCTTTCTTCTTCTGCAACGCCGTGGACGATTCGGTCATGGGGATTACACAAGTTCTGCGCGGCGATGACCATCTCACCAACACTCCGCGGCAGATTCTTATTCTGAACGCTCTACGAATGCGCGTTCCGGGCTATGGCCACGTGGGCTTGTTGGTGGGCGCTGACGGGGCGCCGCTGTCGAAGCGCCACGGCAGCACCAGCGTGCAGGAATTTCGGGAACGTGGGTTCCTGCGGGACGCCATGCTCAATCAATTGTTTCGGCTCGGTCATGCGAGCGACCTCGACGGCTGGCTGCCGCTGCCGGATATGCCGGCGCATTTCCGCGCCGATCATTTGGGACGCGCGCCGGCGCGATTCGACGACACGCAGCTGATTCATTGGCAGAAGGAAACGTTGGCACGCCTAACCGAGAGCGAGGTGCGCAGTTGGTTGGGTGGGTCCGACTCGCCCGAGTTCGAGCAACTGATACGACACAATGTGGTGCTGCCCAGTGACGCCGCCCCGTGGCGCGCCGTCGTGCAGGGCGCCTTGGCGCCATTTGGCACGGCGCAACAGGCCTCGATCACCGCCGCTGGTGCCGAATTCTTCCGTGCAGCGATCGACGCCTTGCCGCAGTCGAGCGGCGATCTGAAGACGCTTACCAAAATCATCAAAGAGCGCACCGGGCGCAAGGGCGCGGAGTTGTTCATGCCGCTGCGGCTGGCGTTGACGGGTCAAACGCATGGGCCGGAACTGGGGCCCCTCTTGAAATTGATACCTTTGGACATCGCCCGCGAGCGGCTGGAGGCCGCGTTCAATCTATGCTCAAAATCCACAATTCACTGACGGGAAAGAAGGAGGAGTTCAAGTCGCTGCGCCCGAACGAGGTGCGAATGTATGTTTGCGGCATGACCAACTACGATTACATCCACGTCGGCCATGCGCGCATGTTGACGGTGTTCGATGTGGTACAGCGCTACCTGCGCTATTGCGGATACAAGGTCACGTACGTCCGCAACGTCACCGACATCGACGACAAGATCATCGAGCGGGCTGCCGCCAATGGTGAGAGTTGGTCCGACCTGGCACGCCGCTTCACCGATGCCATGCTGGAGGATTGCGCGACGCTGGGTCTGCAGAGACCGGATCTGGAACCACGGGCCAGTGAATATATCGACGCCATGATCGCGATGACGCAAACGTTGGTAGCCAAGGGTTACGCATACGCCGCGGCGGATGGCGATGTGCTGTACTCGGTGCGCAAATTTGCCGAGTACGGCCGATTGTCCGGGAAGAATGTCGATGATCTGCGGGCGGGAGCCCGCGTGCAAGTCGATCACGCCAAGAAGGATCCCTTGGACTTCGTGCTTTGGAAACATGCCAAGCCCGGCGAGCCCTTCTGGCCCTCGCCCTGGGGAGCGGGGCGCCCCGGTTGGCATATCGAATGCTCCGCCATGTCAACCAGCCTTCTCGGCAGCCATTTCGATCTGCACGGCGGGGGAGAGGATTTGAAGTTTCCGCATCATGAGAACGAGATCGCTCAGTCTTGTGCGGCGTGCGATTCGGCGTTCGTCAATGTATGGATGCATAACGGGTTCGTGCGCGTCAACGAGGAGAAAATGTCCAAGTCGCTGGGCAACTTCTTTACGGTCCGCGATGTGTTGAAAACGTTGCGCGACCCGGAAGTGCTGCGATTCTTTTTGTTGAGCAGCCACTACAGCGGCCCGATCAATTATTCGGCGGCGCAACTCGCGCAGGCCGACGAGACGCTGCTGGGATTGTACCGCTCTTTGAAGGACGCAGATCCGTCCGGAGCGCCCGACGCCCAAGCCGTGGCACGGTTTCGCTCGGCCATGGATGATGACTTCAACACGCCCGAGGCAATGGCGGTAATCCAGGGCGTGGCCAGGGAGCTCAACCAAGCCAAAGCAGCGTCGCAACCGGCAGCCGTGTCAGCGGCGGCGGCCACCCTCAAGTATCTGGGTGCAATTCTAGGAGTTCTGCAGAAGGATGCGGATGCCTACTTGAAGCGCAGCGCCTCTGGGGACTCGCTTTCGCATGTCCAGATCGAGGAGCTATTAGCCGCGCGCCAAACGGCACGCGCCGCCAAGAATTTTGCGGAATCCGATCGAATCCGCGCTCAATTGATTGCGGCCGGTATCCTGTTGGAAGACAAGAGCGGCGGCAAAACCGAGTGGCGGCGGGTTTAGAGTGGCGGCGTGTTTAAAGGAGGTGGCTAGCTTATGGCGCTAACCACTCCCGCCGTTCACACCTTCAGTCCGAGCGGCGCGATGCCAGGATGCCGACCGCCAGTCCTACCACGGCCGCTATGCCGATGACCTGCCACGGGTTGTCGCGAACAAAGCCATCGGTACGTCTACCGACCTGCTGAGCGTGACCGCGCAATTGCGTGGTCGTGTCGGCAACGGCGCTCTTGGCGGCTGCCAAAGCGATTTTCACCTTGGCCTTCACCCGCGAGATGTCGGGCGTTTCGACATCTTTGAGTGCCTTCGTCAAATCTTCCACGTTCTGCAGGAAGGAATTGATCTGTCCGTTGGCGTAGTCGCCGGCGCTATTAGCAACTGATGAAGCGGATGCCATGGGATCTCCTGTTTAGGCGCGACGGCCCAGGCTCATGAGGAATGTAACCACCGCACCGATCAAGAATACTACGAATAGGACCTTTGCGATGCTGGCAGCACCAACCGCGATACCGCCAAAGCCAAAGAACGCGGCAATCAACGCAATGACAAAGAAGACAACGGCATAGTGAAGCATGGCGCACCTATGATTGGGAAGGTTGTTATTTCAAGGTTCGCAGCGTGCGTGAACCGGACATTTTTCACAGTCGGCCCAGAGCGGCCTCGTACGTAGGACAGTACTCACGATTTGCCGCAAAATAGGTCAGTGGCCGCCCCATTCAAAAGACTGTTGATCGTTTATCACTCCCTGACGGGCGGTACGCAGCAAATGGCAGACGCTGCTGCCGCCGGTGCGCGCGAAGCCGATGACATCGAGGTGGTCGTGAAACGTGCCGGGGAGGCGCAGCCCCAGGATGTGACGGCAGCCGACGGCTTTGTTTTCGCCACGCCGGAGAATTTGGCTGCCATGTCCGGCATGCTCAAGGACTTTTTCGATCGAACCTATTACGAGGCGTTGGATCGTCTGAACGGGCGACCATATGCGATTTTAATCTGCGCTGGCAGCGACGGGCGCAGCGCGGCGCAGCAGATCGAGCGCATCGCCACAGGTTGGCGTCTCAAGTCGATTGCTGAGCCATTCATCGTCTGTACTCAAGCGACGTTACCCGAACAGATCCTCAAACAGAAGGTCATTTCCGCCGCCTCGTTGTCTCGCTGCAAGGAAATTGGCAAGACCATCGCCAGCGGAATGGGTCTCGGCATCTTCTAACACGCCGACTGACAACTCGTCCAAGCGCGAGCACTATCGCGACGTGGCGGTGCGCCGTATGCTATGCCCATCATGACCACACAAAAACCCAAAGAATCATTGCAACTGCGCTCGCTGGTTAAAAAAAGCGGAGAGGTCGAGTTGTCCTTGGTAGCTACACCAGTTGCGGATCCGGGTCCGGACGAGGTGGTGGTCAGGATGGAGGCAGCACCCATCAATCCGTCGGATTTGGGGCTGCTATTGGCTGCGGCCGATTGGAAAAACCCCAAAGTCGGCGGTACGCCCGGCCTGCCGACCTGTACAGCGGCCACGGCGCTTTCCGCGAATGCGTTGCGCTCGTTGTCCGCACGAATCGATGTCTCTATGCCGGTCGGGAATGAAGGCGCGGGAACTGTGGTCGCGGCCGGCTCCGCACGCGGCGCGCAGGCCCTGATCGGCCGCACGGTCGCCGTGTTGGGCGGCGCCATGTTTGCGCAATTTCGGACCTTGCCGGTAGATCAATGTCTGGTCTTGCCGAGTGGCACCACGGCGCGCGAAGGTGCATCCTGCTTCGTCAATCCGCTGACGTCGCTCGGCATGGTCGACACCATGCGGCGCGAGGACCACAAGGCGCTGGTGCATACCGCCGCCGCCTCCAATCTGGGCCAGATGCTGAATCGCATCTGCTTGACGGATAAGATTCCGCTGGTCAACATCGTGCGCAAGGCGGACCAAGAAGCGATACTACGTGCGGCCGGAGCAACCTACGTCTGCCGTAGCGACTCTGCCACGTTCATGCAGGAACTCACCGAAGCGTTGGTAGCGACTGGGGCCACGATCGCTTTCGACGCCGTCGGCGGCGGCCCGCTGGCCGGCCAGATTCTTTCGTGCATGGAAGCGGCTTTGAATCGCAGCGCCGCCACGTACAGCCGCTATGGTTCCTCGACCCACAAACAGGTGTATCTCTACGGCGCACTGGATATGAGTCCCACCACGCTCAATCGCAACGTAGGCATGGCGTGGGGCGTAGGCGGTTGGCTGTTGACTCCCTACATGCAAAAGATCGGGCCGCAAACGCTGCAGGCTCTGAAGGATCGGGTGGCCGCGGAAATCAAAACCACCTTCGCCAGCCGCTACTCGGGCGAGATATCGCTGGCCGAGGCATTACGTCCAGACGTTATCGAAGCCTACGCGAAGCGCGCCACCGGACAGAAATTTCTGATCAATCCGACCAAGGGCTTATAGCAGCGGCCGCACTCGACGGGCTCAACAAGGACGATGTGCGCAAATCCAAGCAATGTTCGCATCTCGGTGCGGTCAAACCGGTCCGGCCATCGGGAGATGGCTGCGTCGAGTGCCTGGCCATGGGCGATGACTGGGTCCACTTAAGGTTATGCCGCACTTGCGGCCACGTGGGTTGCTGCGATGACTCGAAGAATCGTCATGCGCACAAACATTTTCTGAGCACCGGCCATCCGATCATTTCGTCTTTCGAGCCCGGGGAAGACTGGAGTTGGTGCTTCAGCGACGAAGTGGAAGTCGTGCTTGCGTATTGGGCTCGCACCCAAGACAAAACTTAGCTCGAGACCTGTACCAAATCCGACGTCCGACGCCCTTTCACGGCTGCGTCCTACAGGCTCCGCCGACCGCGTGGTGCAGTCTGCGGCAGGTGATTCGCGCCGTCCAGTGCGACAAGTGTTCCACGAATTCTTTGGAGGATTTTTATGAAAATGTTCACTCGGGCGTTTGTCACGGTCACGACGCTATGCTTGACGATCGGGGTGGCGCAAGCGGGGAAGTACGAGGATACGCTCGCAGCGTTCCGCGAAGCGCGCGAAAGCAACTCGTTCTTCCACCACAGCTACGGTTACGCAATTTTTCCGACGGTCGGTGAGGGCGGCTTCATCGTCGGAGCGGCAATAGGCAAGGGCCGCGTATATGCGCGTGGCCGCCTGGTCGGCGACACCACAATGACCGAGGTGAGCGCGGGTTTCCAAGCCGGCGGCAAAGCTTTCAGCCAGATCATCTTTTTCAAGGACAAAAGCGCGTTTGAGGCATTTGAATCAGGGTCCTTCCAATTTGAGGCCGGTGCAAGCGCGGTGGCGATCACGGCCGGCGTGTCGGCGAGTGCTGCGACCAATGGTGCTTCTTCAAGCGCAAGCCTCACCGATCATGATGCAACCAACGCTGGCGTCTGGAGCAATGGCATGGCGGTCTTTACGGTGGCGAAGGGCGGCTTGATGTACGCGGCCACCATCGCAGGCCAGAGGTTCTCGTACAAGAATCGCGGCGCCGGCTAGGGATCGCAAGGCGGTACCTGCATGCGAAGTTACCGGAGGCGGCAGCGCCAAGGATATGTAGAGGAAGAACCATGGACACAGCCAGCAAACTAAATCGATTGATGCATGAGACTGAAGAATTGCTGGAGCGGATCGCGGATGAACGAGCGCCGCAAATCCAGCGCGCGCGCGAGCGGCTGCAGGATTCTCTCGAGCAAACCAAGAGCGCCGTTGCAGAACAGCGCGCCAATGGCGATGGCTCAGAGCGGCCGGAAGCGCAACTCAAAATGCGCGATCTGGCGGGATCTCTAAACGATTATGTGCGCACTTATCCGTGGCTCGCCCTGGCGACAGGCGTGTTGATGGCCTCCAGTGTGGGCATCTTGGCGAGGCACGCCACCAAGCGCTCGTATCATCACGGCTCATGAGCCGAAACGTCGGCGAACTATTGGCTGCGACGCTGGCGGATATCGGAGTTACGCAGGTATTTGGCGTGGTGGGCGATGCGCTCAACCCGTTCACCGAGGCAATACGCCGCGATAAACGCGTCTCGTGGGTCGGCGTGCGGCACGAGGAAGGGGCGGCGTTGGCCGCGAGCGGACAGGCGAAGCTCACCGGGCGGCTCGCGGTTTGCGCGGGTACGGCCGGACCCGGGGCTACGCATTTGCTGGCCGGTCTCTACGAAGCCAGCCATGACCACGCGCCCGTGCTTGCGATCGCTGGCGATCTGCCCAATAGCAAAGGCGGCATCGAGTATCTGCAAGCTGCCGATCACGTGCAGACCTTTCGCGACGCGTGCGTGTACGCAACGTCGGTCAACGCTGCGGATGCCGCCGGCGCGCAAATTCACGAGGCTATCGCCGCGGCGTACGGCTCGCGCGGCGTGGCGCTGCTCAACATTCCGCAAGATGTCTTCGCGGCCAAGACCTCGATTCCTGCCGCAAGTTTGGCGACCTTGCGCCAGCGTCCTGAGATCGCTCCGGCGGATACCGACGTGGCGGCGGCTGCTGCGCTCATCGACGCGGCCAAGTCGGTCGTAATCTTCGTCGGCCATGGCGCACATTCCGCCAAGCGCGAGATTGCTGAGCTCGCGCGGCATTTGAATGCGCCGATCGTGCATACATATCGCGCCTTGGATCTGTACGAATTCGCTGACCCTCAGGTCATCGGCGGTTTGGGATTGATCGGCTCCAAGGCAGGCTACCAGGCGGTGCACGACTGCGAGCTGCTGATCATGATCGGCAGCGATTATCCGTATTCTGAGTTCCTACCCCACAAGAGCATCGTCATTCAGATCGATGAACGCGCCGACGTCATCGGCCGGCGCTTACCCGTTTCGCAGGCGATCGTCGGGTCGAGCCGCCCCAGTGTGTCGGGAATTTTGAGCAGGGTCGCATCCAAGCCTGAGACGCGGTTCCTGCGCGAAGCGCAGTCGCAGTGGAAGTCCTGGACCGACATGCTGGACAAGAAGGCGGACCCGACGCGCAGCTCCGACCGCATCCACCCGCAAGCGCTGGCGCGCGCGGTAAGCGACTTTGCAGCCGACGACGCTGTGTTCTGCATCGACACCGGCGAGGTCACCTTATGGGCCGCCAATTGGCTGCGGCCACACGGCAGACAGCAAATCACCGGATCTTTCAACAACGCGGCTGTAGGCGTGGCCCTCGGCATGGCGAACGGAATCCAGGCGCTCGATACCGCGCGTCAAGTCATCGTGATGTGCGGCGATGGGGGTTTCGCGATGCTGATGCAAGAATTCGTGACTTCTGCGCAGCACGGCCTTCCGATCAAAGTATTCATCTTCAACAACGCGGGCTGGGGGCTCGTGCACCTGGAGATGGAAGAGGCCGGATTACCGGTATTCTCCGAGGGCGCCGTCTTCAAGAATCCCGATTTCGCCATGTTCGCAGAAGCCTGTGGCGCGCATGGCTTTCGCGTGACCAAACCGTCGCTATTGCGGGAGACGGTGGCGCAGGCGCTGGCGCGGCGTGGACCGGTGATCGTGGACGTGGTGGTCGATCCCGCGGAGATCCCAGCGATGCCGCATTTCAAGCTCGAGCAGGCCTGGAAATTCGGAATCGGCAAGGCGCGCGAGCTCCTGCCTTAATCAAAACTCGCCGAAACCGCGCGCCATCGCTGCCGCGAAAACGGGCAAGAGTACGAAAAGCGTCAACTCGATGTGCATATAGCGCCGCACCGTGCGCAGCGCTGCCACGTCGGGCAGCGTTGCAGTTCTTTTCCAGCGATTGAACGCCAGGGTTGGCGGGATCGACAGTAGTGCAATTGCTGCAAATACCGAGAGCTTGGCCCAAAAAAAGCCGTTGTGCGAATAATAGACCCAACCCTTGGCTGCAAAATTCGCGCGGCTCAATCCGATGATGACCATCACGCCGGCCAATAGGCCATACCAAAGATCGAGCGCCGCTATCCGGCGTACCGCGCCCTCATTCAAGGTGCCACGGAGCGCGATGAACTCGGCAAACAACAGCCCGAAGATCCCGAAGGCCAAAAGATGATGCGCGATGGCCCATATTAAATCCGCCATGATGTTAAATATACAGTACGCGCGGCAGGGCGCAGCGGCGCGTTGATAAGAGCCGGTCAACACCCCTATGATGTCGCGCACTATCCCGGGCCAATTCCACATATGACCAGTTCCGCACCCCCCTTGGACGGCATTACGGTTCTCGATTTCTCACATGCTCTGGCGGGACCCTATTGCTCCATGTTGATGGCGGCCTACGGCGCTAGAGTGATCAAGGTCGAAAGTCCGGAGCAGGGCGACATCGGCCGGACTTGGGGCCCGCCGTTCCAGGGTTCCGATGCGTCGTACTTCGTGGGTCTAAACTCTGGCAAGCAGAGCGTAGCGCTGGACCTCAAGAGCGAAGATGGTCTCGCCAATTGCCGGTTACTCGCCGCCAAAGCGGACATTGTGCTGGAGAACTTCCGACCCGGCACATTGAATCGACTCGGCTTGGATTATGCCTCGCTCTCAGCGGTCAATCCGCGGCTTATTTATGTGTCGATTTCCGGCTACGGACAAACGGGACCGCGGCGCATGGAGCCGGCGATGGACCTGATCATTCAGTCGGCCTCCGGTCTGATGAGCATCACGGGTACTGAAGCCGGCGAAACGGTCAAAACGGGGCATTCGATCGCCGACATCACGGCCGGCATGTTTGCGCTGATCGGCGCACTGCTCGCCATCGAGGCCCGTCATCGAACGGGGCGCGGCCAGTTCGTGGATGTCTCCATGCTGGACACTGTGATGTCCACCATGCTGCCGAGTTTCGCGCGCTATCTGGCATCGGGTGTGATTCCGCGTCCAATGGGTACGCTGTTCGACGGGATCGTTCCCTACCGAAATTTTGTCTGCGCGGATCGCGAGATAACCATTGCCGTCGCCAGCGACAAATTGTGGAGGAGTTTCTGCGCCGCGATCGAGCGTCCTGATCTGCTCGAGCACCCCGATTACAACTCCAATCCGCTGCGGGTCGAGAATCGCAATGTCCTGGAGCCCCTACTCGAGGGAATTTTTCGTTCCAAGTCCGCGCAGCATTGGGTGGAGATTCTGTCGCATTACGGCATTCCGGCCACCGTGGTGAGAAATCTCAAAGAGGTCGTCGAGGATGAGCAGACCATTGCGCGCAATATGACGCCCGAGGTGCAGCATCCTGTCGCCGGTACCATGCGGGTGCTCGGCGTACCGGTGCAACTATCCGAAACTCCGGGTCAAATCCGTCGTGCGGCACCCTTGTTAGGGGCGGACACTGAAAGCGTGCTCGGGGAGATGCTCGGCGCAGCGAGACGAGGCAAGAGCCGCTAGGCTCGTTCACGCCACCGAAGATTGATCGGCGGGGCTATCGGGCACCCAACGCACAAGCGCACTTCGTATGTCCTCGACGCGCACCGGCTTGGTGAGATGATCATCCATGCCGGCATTCAAGCAGCGAGCGCGGTCTTCGCTCATGGCGTTGGCCGTGAGTGCGATGATGGGGACACGTGCGCCGCGATTTTGATTGCGCAACAATACCGTGGCTTCATAGCCGTCGAGTTCGGGCATCGAGCAATCCATGAAGATGATGTCGTACTGCTGTTCGGTGGCCATCTTGACGGCCTCGCGTCCATTCGCGGCCAAATCGATGCGAATACCCAACTTCTCGAACATACGGCGTACCAGCAGTTGGTTTACCGCGTTGTCCTCGGCCACGAGCACGCGCACCGATTGCATGCCTGTCGTTTGCGACGCGATGACCGGCGCGGCTTCGTGAAGGACTTCCGGCAGCGCCGCAGGCAAGGAATCTTCGGGATCAGCCAGTAACGGGATGCCGCGGCTCTCCCAACAGCGCGCCAACGCATCACGCAATTGCGAGGAGCGCAACAGCGGTTTGGTAAGAAAGGCGCTGAAACCTGCCGTTAGAAATGCGTTGGCGCCCGTGCGTTGGCCGCCCGAGGTGATCATGATCAAGTCGGTAGATTGCAGGATGGGGTCGCGTTTGATGCGCACGCCGAGCTCCAAGCCATCCATGTGCGGCATCAGAAAATCCAGAATGGCTATGCCGAAGTTGCGGCGCTCCACGGCTGCAGCATTCAACATGGCGAGCGCCTCCTCGCCGGAACTGGCGCAGCTGTGCTCGACATCCCATGCGCGCAGTTGCTCGCTGAGGAGCTTGCGGTTCAGTTCGTGGTCATCGACGATCAGCACGCGCATCTGCGTCAATGGCAAGCTATCGCCCTCGGCCGGCCGTGCCGCGGCCTCCGGCGCCGCGGGCAATGTAAACCAAAAGGTGGAACCCTTGCCGGCTTCGCTGGTGAAGCCGATTTGTCCGCCCATGAGTTCGACCAAGCGTTTGCCGATGGCGAGTCCTAAGCCGGTGCCGCCGAATTCGCGCGTGGTCGAGGAATCGGCCTGAGAGAATTGTTGGAACAAGAGCGCCTGCCTATCCGCGGCAATGCCTATTCCGGAGTCATTGACCGAGCACCTTACCCATGCCGTATCGCTGCCGTCGCTGGGGGCGATGCGTTGTACTTCGATGAGCACATGGCCGCTACGGGTGAACTTGACGGCGTTGCCAACCAAATTGAGCAGCACTTGGCGCACGCGCCCGGGGTCGCCCTGAATGTTTGCAGGTACATCGGCAGCGACGCTGATGCCGAGCTCCAACCCCTTGCTCTCCGCTTGATGCGACAACAACTCGGCGACTTCTTCCGCGGCGCGCCCGACATCGTAGTCGATCGTGTCGATTTGCAGTTTACCGGCTTCGACTTTGGAGAAGTCGAGAATGTCATTGATGATATGCAGCAGCGCTTCAGCCGAGTGACGGATGGTGCGCACGTGTTCGAGCTGATCCTTGTCGAGCGAAGTATCGAGCAGCAGATTGGTAAAGCCGAGCACCCCGTTCATGGGGGTGCGAATTTCGTGGCTCATGTTCGCAAGAAATGCGCTCTTGGCTCGATTGGCGGCCTCGGCGGCATCGCGAGCCTGATGCAACTCCTCGGTCTGCGCGGCCGCCTGCGCGATCTTCGCCTCCAGTACGCTGGTGCGGCGCAGCTCTTCGGCGCGCAATCCGCGCTCCGCCATTTCCGACTCGAGCGCGATGCTCTTGGCTTGCACGCTGTCGGCCATTTCATTGAAAGCGCGCGCGAGTTCGGTTGATTCATCCCGCCCGACCAGCGAGGCGCGCAGGGAAGATTCTCCCGCGGATATTCGCCGTACGACCCCGGTCAGGAGCACGATGGGATGCGCGATGCGCCGCGCCAGGAGGATGGCCGCAGCCACGCTCACGATCAGCGCAAGTATCACGATAGGCAGCGCCTGCACGAACATGTGCTGCACCGGTGCAATGACTTCGGCGTAAGGGGCGACGGTGACCACGCTCCACCCCCCGGAACGATTCACGCCATAGGTCGGCAGCTTTGTATGGGCCACGAGCAAGGACTGTCCATCTCGGTTCATGATCAGCCATCCAGCCTGATCTTGGCGCAATTGTGCAGCCAGGCGGCTGTCGGTGGCGAGATTCGACTGCGAGTGCAAGGCGTCGCGAGTGCCCGAACTTAGCAACACGTTGCCACGCTCATCGATCAGGTACGCCTGCTGCTCACCGAGTGCTCCACGATTGACGTCGCGCAGCATCTCCTCGAACGGGGCGTTCAAAAGTTCTGAGACCAGAATGCCGCGAATCTTGCCTCGGTTGTCGCGGATCTGGGTCAACAAACGAAATACAGCGGCGTTGGATTTGCCGTTCGAGGCGCTATCGAGGTCTGCGATTTCTATCGAGCCGAACGGTCGATTGCGCACGCTCTGAAAAGCGGGTTCGAGGCCTGGCGATAGGAACGCGGAGCGTCCGACGTCGGAAGGTTCCGAGGAGGTAAGAATGACGCCCGACTCGTCCGCCACATAGATGCGGCCGATGTAGGGATAGACATAGGTCAGCGAACGCAGGCGCCCGACCATGGCCTTGTCGTCGTCTTCGCGCAGCGAGCGGTCGCTGACCAGAAGATACATCCCGCGCAAGGCATCGAGAACCAAGTTGTCGACGGCGTGCGAGGTAGGAAGCAGGCTATCTTGGAAGCGCGCCACCACCAATTCCGTCGTGTGACGCTTGACCATGGGATAAAGCGCCAGCGCCACCAGCAGCAATGAGCTGACGGTCAATCCCAGGATGGCCAGAAGGATCTTGCGGGAAATGCTCATGCCGATGGCGTCACTCGAGCAACCGGATGAAACTCGAGTCGAGATGCGTGGGACTGTCGACGCGGGCACTTACCAGGCCTCTATCGAGCATGAAGTCGTTCATGCGCCGCCAGGATCCGTGCAGGGAATCGAAGCCAGCGGCATAGGAGAAGGCGCGGCTGTTATCGGCGACGTCGAGAACGCGCACGGTTCGCAGCAGGTCGCGAACCTCGTTGAGAGGCTCACCAAAGAGTTCGGAGACGATGGCGCACGACTCCTCCGGATGATCGTGTACGTAGCGCTCGCCTCGATGCCACACCTGCATCAGCTTGGCGACATCCTGGTGGTGAGCGTCCAGGAAATCGCGACGGAAGGTGAGCACGGAGTAGGTAAGGCCGGGAAAATCCATGGTCGAAAACAAAGCGTGGCCGCCGGCGGCACGAGCTTGAGTGACGTAGGGCTCCCACACGAAAATCGCATCGGCCCTTCCGGCCATGAAGTCGGCGATGGATGCCTCGCTGGTGCGATCCAGCAGCGTCACCTCGGCAAGGTCCAATCCCTCGCGCTCAGCTACCACGTTCAGCAGGTACTCAAGATAGGTACCCCGGTGCAGCGCCAGGCGCTTGCCCTTCAAATCCTTCATGCCATGGATATCGGCCTTGGCCACCAGAGCCTCGGCACCTTGCGAGTAGTCGATGGCCGCCACTCCCACGAGGTCGTGGCCGCCTGCTACGAGCCGCACAAGGTCGAATTGCGTGAAGCCCATTGCATCCAATTTTCCAGAGGCTACGTTTTCGAGCGAAGGAAAATAGCTGTTGTCGACATCGACACGCTGAACATTGAGGCCGGCCTCGGCGAACCAGCCTTTTTTCCAGGCAACGTCGATCCAGAAACTGCCGGGCCATTCGTAGGAGCCGAGCCGGATCGGCATGGCGGGGGTCAGTTTGGGCTTGGGGGCGCAACTAACCAGGAACACGCAAGCCGCGAACGTCATGACTGCCAGCGCGCAACGGCGCGCTGAACCAGTTCTCAAAAGCGGAAGCGTCGAACCATTCATTCAGTCATTCCATGCGTCCATTGACTGGACTTTGCATCGGCCCAAATCTGCATTTCTTGAGCAATTTACGGGCATTTGCGGGTTTCCAGAGCAGGGCGTCACCCTGTCCAGATTTGAGAAGAAGAGCACCCCTCCTGGCACGCAAATTCCTGCTTATTGCCGCATGGCGGTGCTGCCCGTACACTAGCGCGCCACCGTAGGTGGCTAGGTGAGACCGCTGATTGCGGGGTGTAGCTCAGACTGGTAGAGCGCTACGTTTGGGACGTAGATGTCGCAGGTTCGAATCCTGTCACCCCGACCAACGAATCCGGGTCCGTTCCGTTGTGCCGGTCGACATTTCGAAAGGCGTCGCAGCCCAGCTTTGTTCGGCGGCGGCGCGCTGCAGTAACGTCAAAGGTCTCTCGACAGAATAAGCTTAATCACCCAATGATCTGAAGAACCCGTGAGTCCGGCGCCCACGCCGGCCTCGACACCAACTGCTTTGGTATTGATATCAACGACGGCAAACAATTGGTGAGACTGTTTGGAGCCGGGTAAAAAGTGGCTAACGCGTCCGAAATCATCGTATTCCTCGAGTGCGACCTTATAAGTTTCCGACACCGCCATAGCGACGCGAGTTTCCGGCACGAATTCGAGCTTCGAGAAGCCATTCCAAGAGTTGTCGACGATGGGATTAAAGATCAAATCGAAACGGCCTATATGGGTGCCCACGATGCCACGAATTTCGGACGTGTAGGCGCGCGCATCCCAATGCGCAGTATTGAAACTAAACTCAAAATTGACGCCGTAGAAGAATTCACGCTTGACTGCATCGGGTGTGACGAATAGCGTACGAAGCTTGAATCCATTGTATAAGACGCTGCCATCGCGGGTAATCGAGTACAAAGGAAAGTAGAGCCCTCCCTCGAACCATGGGGTGATACCGTAAGCCCACTCCGCAACGCCGTTGAGCGAGTGGTCGGGAACGATGCCGCCGGCAAAGGCCGGCGTCGGGCTTCCGCTCGGCGTGAAGTTATTGTGCAGCGTGAGGTTGAAGGCGCCAGTCGGGGCGATCGCCGCGTCGTAGACTTGAATTTCATCCGTCTGAGCAAGGATCCGCGACGCGTAGCTTAGCGACAGGAAAATAACTGCAAGGCGCCCGAAGGTCAAAGCGATTCTCATTTCTTTTTCTAGTTGAAGGGGCATTCGCAAGGATGGCGGAAGTGGGTGTCGAATACCAACACGAGTTGCGCGATGGAACCGTTATTTTGATGCCTGTCGGATGCACTTTGTGCGCATGAGGGTGGGTTACGCAATACCTTCTCACCCCGGCCCTATTTAATGCAACTAAATAGTTGCATTTTGGCATGGCGTCGCTAATATGCAGCAAGGAGGTTGCATATGAAAACATCGAGTGATCGGATCGAAAGAGAGGCGCTGCTTAAGGCACCTCGTTCGCGAGTATGGCGCGCTCTCGCCGACGCGGAGGAGTTCGGCAATTGGTTCGGCGTCGCGCTTCAGGGCAAGAAAATGCAAGTCGGAGAGATGCTGGAAGGGGTGGTGACCTATCCTGGCTATGAACACATCATCCTGCGCCTAAAGATCGAACGCATGGAAACGGAGCGGTTGCTCGCGTGGCGATGGCATCCGGCCGCCATCGACCCCGCCGTGGATTATTCTGATGAAGCGACGACCTTGGTGGTCTTCGAGTTGCACGAAGTGCCGGAAGGAACGCTTCTTCGCGTGGTCGAGTCGGGCTTCGATGCACTTCCGATCGAGCGGCGTTTGCGGGTATTTCGCCTCAATACCGAAGGATGGGAGGAACAGATGAAGAATATCGAGAAGCATGTCGCAGCGCGGTAGGCGCAGCCTCAAGACGAATTCGTTGCCGCACTCGGCGCCGATTTTTGCGGCGCTTGGTGATGAAACACGGTTGCGGCTCGTTGCCGCACTGTGCATCGGCGGCGCAATGTCGATCGCACAGCTCACGGCGGGGACCGCGTACACGCGTCAGGCGATCACGAAGCATCTCGATGTCCTGGCAGCGGCCGGACTGGTGCGCGATTCCAAAGTGGGGCGCGAACGGCTGTGGGAACTGAATCCAGGGCAAATCATCGAGGCACGCCGATCCTTGGAAATCATCGCCAATGAATGGGACAGTGCCCTGGAAAGGCTTAAGGCTACCGTCGAACGATAGCCGGTTCAAAATCGCGGAAAGTCCTATATAATTCGCGGCCACTTTCGATTCGGTACGTGTGGACCCGAGCATCGGCCTGGAAAGATTACGTTTGGCGCTGTAAACGATTGATTTATAAGGCGCCCGTAGCTCAACCGGATAGAGCACCGGCCTTCTAAGCCGGCGGTTGCAGGTTCGATTCCTGCCGGGCGCGCCACCTGTTGAAGAGTCTAGAGACGATGGTGGACGTAGCTCAGCTGGTAGAGCCCCGGATTGTGATTCCGGCCGTCGCGGGTTCGAGTCCCGTCGTCCACCCCACTTAATGGTGGGGGTCCGGAGTTTGGATAGAGGTTTTTGGGCCGTTAGCTCAGCTGGTAGAGCAGTTGACTCTTAATCAATTGGTCGTAGGTTCGATCCCTACACGGCCCACCATAACTTGTTGATTTAATTAGATTTTCTAGGACGGATGGTAGAAGTTTTCTCTACCTTTCTACCAGCCTTGGTAGAAGTCCTTTTTAAGGTAGAAAGGCGGTAGAAATCACGGCTCATTTCACTGGTTTGGTCCGCACCGTGCGGGTGTAGACGCTGCGCATTTGCCCGTAATGACCGAGCGTGCCGGGTGAATCGGATTCAGCTAGTGCGCGGATTTGCCTCAGCGGAAACGGATTACCGGCGATCTTAATTGCGGCGCGTAGCCCATCGTAAGTGAGCGGCCTGCCATACCGGTTTGTGAACACGTACTCGCTCACCTCACCGTCGTTGTATTTGTCGGCCATCAGGTTGGCGTGCTCAATCGCAAGGTTCAGGAAACCTGAGAGAACTTTAGAATAGTCTTTGTAATGCTCGACGTTATTCTTGCGTTCGACAATCCGAATCCACTTCTCGTTTAGATTCTCGCGCTTTAGCTCAAAAAGATCGCCCATGCGAAAACCTGTGAGATAAAGCACGCAGAGAAAATTTTGAATATACGGTTTAACGCTATCGACAAGTGTCGAGAGCGTCTGGTGCTCAATACGGTATTTACTTGGCTTCTCGCGATTTCTCCGGCCCTTGAGTCGACAGGGATTTGCCACGGAGCATAATCCCTCGCGCCGCGCCCAATCAAACGCGCTCGATAGCGTGCTCATTTCGCGATTTCCTGATGGGCCTCGCTTTTCCTTTTTTCGAAGTTGCAGATACTGCGCGCAGGTATCAGACGTCAAATTTTCTAGGAAGAAGTGCCCCAGCGCACGAAGCAGCTTTGAACCCGGACTCGTGCAAACAATCACGTAGGCGTCCCAAGTACTGTCCGCCCGTTCCTCCTTCCCCTCGGCGGCGAATCGGGCAAGGAGCTGCGCCACTGTGCGAGGGTGGGCTTTGGCGTTGAGAGACAACAAGGCGGCGTCTAGCGCAGGCCGACCCTCGTCGACCTGTGTTAGAGGGATCCACTTCTTTTTTCCGTCGAGCCGCGGGACGAAATAGTATCGTCCCGATTTTACATAAATCAGCTTAGGGAGTGGGTTGTCGCTTTTGTTTGGGGAAGGCATCGATGTTTATCTCTTGGCGCTGCGTGTTTGAAGGCCCATAAATGGCGTGATTTAATGCGTCTACTGTCGTAAAGGGACGGCGCTGTCCGTCACGTCTGAAGGCAATGTTTTCTCGTTTGAGCCAGCGCTCCACAGCGCTGCATCGTATCTTTCCCGAAATCGCCTGCAATTCGGCGAACGGGACCAGCGCTAGGTTAGCGCTCATACAAACCTCGATAATTCGGGCTCTAGCTGGTATAGGCGACGCCGGCCGCGAGCGGCGTTGCCTTGAGCGCTCGTGGCGCTCGTTTTTATTTGCTGTACCTCCATTATACAGAGGTCTGACGCTCCTGTTTTCCGGCTCGCGCAAAACGTGCGGCGCTTCACTTTCAAGAGTTTATGTAAAGCAAACGCACGCGGATCGGCGAGTGAGCGGTCATTTCGCGCCGCAGCTCCGTGATGATGTTGGACATCACAACAGGTGAGGCAGGGAGTCTGTCCCAGCCTAGGTTTTTCCGCCCTCAGTTGCGACCCCTCGATTGGCTGGCCCAGCATCGGACGCTCTATCTCGCCCTTATCGCCTTTCCCGCTTTCATAGCGATTTCGGCCTGAGCCCCGACTCGGCCAGCCATCGATTTAGCTGTTCGCCGCCGCCTTTCAAATGGCTATGAACCTCGTCTATACCGAGCCGATCGTAGTTCAAATAGGCAAGGCACGCGTTGGCAAGCTCAGTGTCAAGAGCACGCAAGTCGATGAGGTCAAAGCTGTACTCGTAACCGTTGTAAATGGCCCCTAGAAATTGAGCAATCCGCGTTGTCTGTCCGGTTCCTTTATGTCTCTCCAGTGTCTCGGCGAGGATCTTCAAGCCCCGCATAGCTGCGTCCCGGATGTTCTTCCGATCCTTTTCCAACTGCTGCGTTCGTTCGAGGCGCCCATAAAAGATTTCCTCTGCAGCGAGCAGCAACTCGTTTCGCATAGATTCAGGAAGTGTGATTTGAACGCTTACCATGGGTTCATGGTCATTCGAACTCATACATCCCCAGTGCTCGTCGTTTGTGGCGTTGCCAGTGTCCTGATTCTCGTTCACCGTTATCGATATGTTTTCGGCCACGTCAAAACTCCTGTCCTTTGATTGAGGGGGGCAAGGAGGTGTATTCCCGCGTTTTATATTCCCCGGTGCCTCTTCAAATCCGACCGCGCTACACGTTCCGGTCACGGATCGCGCTGGTCCTGTTGCTGAATCCCCTGATGTCCGCTGATGGATTTGATCGTCGAATTCGGCGGCGCGCACCCCAGGTTGATGCTCGACATGGTCTCGGCGGGAATTTATTTAGCTGCTGATCTGGATAAATCGGCCGCCTAGACCTGCGGCGACTTCGAAGGGCGAACTGCCGACCTTGTCTGTACACGGAGATATAAGCAATGAGAGTGCATGTATATGAAATCAAGTGGGACACCGACGGAAAGCGAGTCCGAGGACTCCCTTCTGAACTGGTCGTGCACATTCCGGATGACCATCTGATCGACTACGGTTTTGACGGTCTTATTGAGCGCGCCATTGAACTGGCTACCCGGTCAACCGGCTGGCTCATTGGCGATTCAAGCGTGCGAGCTGACGTCTTCAGCGCACCCGAATGGTATAACGTCGACGCGTTCAATCGATATTGCGGATACTAGTGGCGTCGAGTGGCCGGCGACAATTATAACTGCCGGTCGCGTGGCCTCATATAGAGAGGCAATGCGCATGTCGCGAGGAGGACTAACGCGGCCACCGACGACCACGTATCTACGATGAGGCCGCGCGGCAAGCTTGATAGTGCTTTGGGAGTCTTCCGAGAATTGGGGGCGAAACTGGCAATTATTGCCCGTGGCTTTCTACAGCCTCGGTCTTCGGTGAGTGGGGTTGGCCTTAGCGCCATCCTCGCAAGGTACCACCAAGGTCGTAGTTGAGAAGTGTTCCTGTTCCTCACCGCTGCCGCAGGGTATAGATCTTCCTTTTGTATCCTAGCGCACAGTGAAGGAAGCCGATCTGTCGCAACCTACCCGTTCTTAAGCGTCAAGGACCGGCATGAAATCCGATATGCAGTTGCAGCAAGATGTGATGACAGAGTTAAAGTGGGAGCCATCAGTCAACGCGACCGACATCTTGGTTGTTGTGCAGCAAGGTGTGGTGACCCTGTCAGGGCATGTGACGAACTACGCGGAGA